>Ga0326761_1000209_pt1 | contig 14060 bp, 12 predicted proteins | sample GCREP_P_FD_207739 | JGI IMG/M metagenome (GOLD analysis project Ga0326761, IMG submission 207739) | Hot spring water microbial communities from Geyser Creek Basin, Yellowstone National Park, WY, United States - GCR.EP_P | ecosystem: Environmental > Aquatic > Thermal springs > Unclassified... | reverse complement strand
ATGTTAGTAAAAGAATAATTGTTTTTCCAATTTATGATTCAAGTTTATTAAGAAAATGGATACCAAATGAAGATGATTTAAAAATTGCTTTAATGTTTTTCTGGAATGTTTATATAGATAGAAGAGGCATTGCTGATATAGATGAATGGCGTAATAAAAAAAGAGTTTGGCATCAAGGATTGGATGGAATAATATACACAATAGAGCAAATGCCAAGAGTTTATAATGATGTTATTAATGCTTATAATAGAGACAAATCTCTAAAAGTTCATTACTATGGTTGGATTGTTGATAGAGGATACCATGGGCTCAAAAATATGCAAATACAATTTTTAGGTTTTGATCCTTCAGAATGGTTATATCCAGGGCCGCTTTCCAAAATTCCTGACGATGAAATCGATGATTATATTGTTAATCATTATGATTCTATAAATTCTTATTTCAGCTAAAAACTTTGAATATTGGGACTTGATAAAATTCATATACGGATATGGAGGAGATATTTTTGGTTGGGATAGTATGAAAATATATAATGTGTTTGCACCAATAGCTTTTAAAGCTTTTGGAATACCACATCATATTAACACAGTCTACTATGAGCACTACATTGATGCTCCAGCTCGATATGTGGCAATTTATGAAGATGCTATATTTGGTTTACCAGAAGATCTATTAAAGCCCTTAAGAGAAGGAAAATATGGAGAAGTTTTAATTTTGCCTGGAAATGGTTTTGCTATTATTGGCTCTTCTATAGAAGGGGTTAAAAAGGATATAGAATATGGAATGAAAAACCCGGTACAACCAAATGCAAAATACATTGAAATTTGGTTACCTTTAAGAGATTATGATTATTGGTATATTACTGGCAAAGGACCAATCTATTTGTTTAAAATGGGAAATAAAGGTAGATAAAGGTTGAAGTAAAGATCTTATTTTTTCTATAATAACTTCTATTAGATTTTTATTATTTTCATTTTTTAAATTTTCTTCATTTTTCCAAATTATTGGATCGCAAAGATAAGATTTTCCTTGATAATTTGTAATGTTCCAACTAGGAACACACTCTTTTGGCAAAAGTCTACTTATACTGTACAAGCAACAATATCCTTCTTGACATTCATCATTAGCTGTACAATATGGAAAACATCTACATGTTTTAGTTCTTGGATTACAATAAGCAGCAAGCCCATTTTGACAGCAATTTTTTTCAAAATCTCCTTTACAATCATTATCTGTATTACAAGTTTTATAACAAAGTGATACTGTTAAACTTTTTGTGTCATATTCACCAGAATCAATATAATTATTACTGTTTAAATCTACAAATCCTGTGTAATTATATGTTCCATAATTTGAAGGTGCATTGAAATTGCAAGAGCATGATCCAGTTGAATCAATTGTACAAGTACATGCTTTATAAATATTTAAACAGTATGAAAGAAAGTTTGATCTTAGGCAATTATTTATTTGATCTACTGTAGTATTTAAAACCCATGCGGTTTTTCCTTGCATAGAACTTGTAAATTCTCGAATTTATATCGTTGCTGTAACTTGTTGATTTAGACATACTTCAGAATTATCAAAAGATAGAGAAACTTTAAAACAAACTCCATCAAAACAACCATGATTTCCTAGACTTTTACAGTCAAAAGTTTCATTATATATGTAGCCGCCAATAAGATAATATTTTACTAAGCGGGTATTATCAAGAAGATCTCTTATAGAATTGAAAGGCTTAATTTTTTCCACGCTCGCCAAGAAGCTTTTTAGCTATCTTACTAAGCTCATTATCAGAAACCCCTCCTCAGGAGCCTAATAGGTTTAACAACAGTTTTATCATCTCAGCTTTAACAAGATACACGTAGAAAAGAGTCAAATCCAAGGTATCTTCCCAAGAACAGCCCAGTCTAATAGGCTTCTCATCAGAAAAGTCCAGAGGTGATGATAAAATTACTTCTCATAAAGCCCCGAACCTCGATATAAAACTTAATTATAATTCCCAAATATTATGATATTTTTAATTTGGTTATCTCTATAAGCTTTCATAAATTGCTTAGATTTTCTCACAAGAGTTTAATTCGGCAAGATCTGATTTGAACTTGAAGATCTAAGTTTTTAGACTTACTATTTCTTCGAAAGATCTAGAGTTTTAAATGACTTTCGCCATATGCCTCACAATTATTGTTGTTATGATAAAAAATTAATAAAACAAATTTTTATTTAGCAAATTGAAAGGATGGTGTGGTGGCGTTCTATGTATAATGTGAGATTTATATTAGGAGACTTCTCAGAGGGAGAATTCAATACAAAAGATTTAACTATACTGATGGGGCCGCCTGGCAGTGGAAAGACTATACTGATGAGAGTAATCCATGATGCAGTGTCTCTATATAAGAAAGATCTAGAGGCATATGTTGATAGCGAGCTGAGAGATTTCGCAGATATTCTTGAGAGAATTGAAATTGAAATAAATAGTGAAGACCATGAAGAAAAATTGATCCTAAAGTGTGCAGGTGGAAGATCATTTGAAGAGGCCGCGTGCGATACTGAAGGCAGTCATGAATTTAAGAGACAGACATATATGATTCCTCACTATTTTGACCCTCTATTAAGATTTACCCTTTTCTTTCCATTTCAATGGTCTGATATTAAGTTCATATTAGTAGCATCAAAAATGTTGAGTGAGGGGCTTCCATTAAGAAATATCCCTAGCGAGTTAAAAGAGATATTATATAAAATGGGGGATAAACTATATTCGAACAGGTTTAAAACAAAATTTAAAAGATTTGTCGAAATGATAGATGGCAAGGAGATACCGGCGTCTATCTCAGCTGCAAGCTTCTTAAGGGTTGGACTACTCATTCATCTATTAATATATATAGTAAGAGACGAACCCTTAGTAATGTTAGACGAACCAGATATAGGTTTACATCCTAGTGCAGTAAAACAGCTTGCGCTTTTTCTTCACGTATTAGCCAGAATGAACATGCCTATGATAATTGCTACTCATAATTTGTTCTTTCTTGACACCTTGAGAAGTGTAGACAAGGTTTTTGATGAATTCGATCTTGATCTTGAGCCAGCCGAGATCTCTCTTGTGGTGATGAGAAAGGTTGGTAAGAGATTTAAAGCAGAGAATATTGATCCTGCCTCATCAAATATTGAAAGCTATGTAGACGAAATATTAAAAATCTATACATGAATGATCATCCTCAAACAATGTGATTAGAATTCAGGTGTTTGCGACATGAATAAGTGTGATTGTCCTTGTGTGGTGAGACTTGCTCTCTTCAGAGATAAAGACAAATATAAATGCAGTCATAAGTATATAAGGTTGTCCTGTAAAGGCATATTATTCGTTCACGATAAAAACGAAGTCCTTAGATATAAAAGTTATGTCATAGATGACGAAATTTCAGACAGTTGTGGTGTGTCAGGTGATAGATGTGCGGACTGTATAGCTTTATGTAAAGATCGTCTAGTAGTCATTGAATTTACAAGCGTGGAGGGATTAAAGAAGCATATTATAAATGATAATCAGATCTGCAGAATCAATAAAATTATATGTGAAAATGAATGTATAGATAAAAGTAGCAAAAGTTTATCTGAAGTATTAGTATTGTTAGGCATCTCAGATCCTACTAACATAAGATATATAATAGAAAATGATATTAAATGCTTAAGAAATAGCTACGGATTTGAAATCGCATATGATCTAGAGAGTTTTTGTAATTACCTATGTAGTATTAAAATACCTAGACTTAATATATTTTATGTCATCATTAAATAGTCACATCCTTTGCAACAATATTTTTACTTTGAACCATATAAAGCGAATTAACGATCTCGTCTACATCTATTTTACATAGATCTTTAAGATCTTTACTTAATTTATCGTTTTTAAGAATACTCATTATATGAGATGTAATTACTCTTGAGACGCCATAAATATCGCCACCAAATAACAAAGCCTCTGAAATGGCTGTTAAAACAGTTTCACCTCCATCTACATTAACAAGACATCTTGTTAAGAATAAATGCCAAGAAGGGATCTTTAGCTTTATGTTTGCTATAAATTCATATAGCGGCTTATAATCGATCATTAGTAGTCCTAGAGATCTTTGGAAATTATTTGCCAACTGTAGTGCCCATGTTAAAACTTGTATTTTATGAGGTTTCTCAATAGATGCTATTGTCTCTCCTTGGGAAAACGCTACGAGAGGTGCTGATATTAAAGATATTTCGACGCTTTCCTCAACTCTATCAGGTAAATAATATCCCTCAGTAAGCTTCTGAAGAAGATAAAGATCTCTTATATCAATAGAGTCCTTGGGAATAAGAGTGGTATAATAAACATTTACCTTCTGTTTCTTAGCTATTCTAATGATATATGTACCGTATATCAATCCTATGTTTGAAACAACAAAACATGTGTCACAAACTTTATATGGGCCCTCACTAACTATTTTTGCCTCCTGTGAATATTTTCCGTATACTCCAGACAAGGGAAGATAAAGTGTTAACAAATTCTTACTTCTACGTTTTTTCTCGAATTTTGATATATGATCAGCGTCTTTATAAACTTCAAGATTAAAGGGCTTATTTAAAGCATCAAGAATCGCGTTCAACCAGTTTTTTAATACAGGTCTGTTGATGTTTGCATAGTTAATCTTGCTTATTCTGTCTGATACATAAATAGCGTCCTGATACCCTTTATTATATTCTTTTATTAAGATCAAGACTTCTTCAAGTAGATCCTCAATTATTTCTGAGGAGCATTTAGGCTCATGGTCTAATAATATTATAAACCTATCCCCTAGTCTACTTACTTCGCCTTTATTAACTTCGCACCACGAAAGAATTTTCAATAACCCATGCAGAATCAATGAATCAGTTACTAACCCATGCCCTGGCGTGTACAATCTATACATTAAAACATAACCTCCATGAAACTATCGATCGATATCGGCTCGGCACCTTCTCTGATTCTTTCAATTATCCACGTACCTTCATCATTATCTTTCTTACACTTAGATCTTCTGCCTATATAAGCACCAATAGAATCAGATATAGCCAACATATGTAATAATGTTGCAACCTTATTTCTAAGAACATTAAGTTTAAATGGTGATCCAACACTACTAGCTAAAATCAGTTCTCTCATGGTCTCTATTATGTCTAAAATATTGCTGTTTAAATTGTATAATGTTTTTTTCACCACAAAGATTTTATCACGCATCTCTGCAACCTCTTTTAATGATGCTAATTCCTGCACAAGTGTATCAATGTTACATGTTTCTTCATCTATGACAAGCATATCTGAATAATTCTCTAAAATAGATCTTAATGTAGTTAATGTTAGATATCTTTCGCCTAACTCTCCCATGTAGGCTCCAATAATTGCTGGCTCGTGATGAAGCATTACAGCTAGACTTAATGTAATGGCAAGGTCGTTAGATATATCATGCAAAATCTTATAGACTACATACGCCCCTATAATCTCATGTCTATACATATATCTATATCTTGGTATTTTATATATCTTCAGAATCTTTCCAATGTCATGTAATGTAAGAGCTATTGCTATAGGATCAAAATTATACGCGCCTACCACTCGATTAAGAGGTTTCTTATAATAACTCTTAACACTACTCCAAGCTTTTAAGACGTTTTTTATATGATCTATATAAGTTTCAACACATTTCTCTTCACAGTAAAATGCACAACAACTCATCTTATTTACCTTTTTTACTCTTTCTCTCTTTTGAAATAATTTTTTTACTAACTCTTTCTATCTTATCCAGCTCATCAATGCGTATCCCAAGCGATGAATCATATAGATCCTTTATATGATCCATTAATATTACAAATGTTTTACGCTCTTCAATATTACCTTTTATATATCTTTCAAGCTCATCATCTTTTATCAGAGATGTGTCAACTTTCGTAAGTATAAATTCTCTCTTCTTTGGATCATATTCTTTAACTATATATATAGCATCTTTATTAAAAGCCATTTTCAGAAGCGCAATAAGCCTATCATAATAATAAGTCTGAAAGATATACGGTATAGAATATTTGATTGAGCCATTAATCATATCTTCATCTCTTACCCTTAACTCATTTTTATCTGCTCTCGCGCCAGAACTTTTTATCAATGAGAGCGTTATATAAAACGATGGTCTAAAAGTAAAATCCTTGTCTGGAGGATATGCTAGTAGATGTAATTCTTTGACATACTCTAGAAATTTTGCATAAAGTCTGTTACCTATATCTGATAATTCATTTATAATGATTTCATTATAAACTTGATCAACCAAAGACGTTAAAGTAATATTATCGCTAAGATCTATCGATAAAGTATCTAACTGGTTAATAAGATTTCTAGTTTTTTCAATAAGCTTCTCATAATAAGGTGCATTGTTTTCTAATTCTAGGTATAAAATTGCTTTACCATCTCTCCCTCTTCTCCCAACTCTCCCAATTCTTTGTAGAATTGAGTCTACGGGTGCCAGCTCTGTATAAACAGTATCAAAATCATAATCTAATCCTACCTCTAGAGTCTGTGTACCAACGACTGTTATCTTAGCATCTTTTTTACATGAATCTTTATATTGTTTCAAGACATCAATGACCTTCTCTTTGTCCTCTCTACGCATCAATGAGTGAAGAAGATACACTTGGTTGTTCCTACATTTATTCTTAATAACTTGATAGATCTTCTGTGCTCTTCCTATAGTGTTTACAATTATTAAATTATTCTCCTCGCATGAAATATCCTGGTCGATCTTTTTTGAAATAGAGCCACTATCGATGCTTACATCAATTTTTCTCCTCATACCTTTATAATTAAAAATTAATTTTTCAAAGTCTCCAGAGCATTTATCAATCAATAATTTCTCTAAGTATGTTGGTAAAGTTGCAGACGAAATGATAATGATAGCACCTGAAGAGACGAGATAGCATAATATTCTGCTTAAAAGTCTTGGTCCTAGAAACATTTCATCTTGTATTAAATGAGCCTCATCAAAGATCGATAGCGAAGACGTAATCAGACCTGCCGGCATAGTATATCTTCCCGTGACTGCATCACCACGTGTTCTCCAAACTTTAGCTCTCTTAGCTACATACCCATATATATACGCATCAATTGTTGTTAAAGTAATAGTAGATGTATAAAGAAAAGTGTCCTTAATAACCTCGCCATGATCCTCTCCTACTGGTAATTTAAGCTTTAAGCCATCTACATAACTCTGTATTCTATCTCTGAACTGTCTCAGGAGAGCGTGAACAGGTTCTACAACATATACCCTCGGCGAGAAAAAATCCTTTCTAAACCATTGCCAAAGAAATGGTGAAAGAATAGTTTCGCTTTTTCCAGCACCAGTAGGCGCTCTTAATAAAATCAGCAGTCCTTTTCTCTCTAGCGATAGAGCTGTATCGTAAATTTTTGATGCTATATTCTCTTGCAAATTTAAAAGTTCATTATCTATCTTTATCTCCCTCTTCTTATTCCATGAAAAGATCATTTCATATATAACGTCTCTTAATCGAGAGATGGTCACCAGTCATCACCTTCTGGAAATCTAAGACCGCACGCGCATTTAATATCTCTTCGAACTCTGATATAGGAAGGCTTATAATAATTTTTCTCGTGAAGAAGAGGTAAAGCTAGCAGATCTTTTGTTCCATTCTCTAATAGTCCTCGGACTATTGTATAAGCTCCTCCCTCTGCCAGCGAGCTTCTTATTATGACGTTAACAGAATCTCCATTACAGTCTTTGATCTCTTCCTCCTTAACAGATAATATAGAGACTAGAGACTCGCTATCACCAACTCTCTCGGTAATTAATAATGCCTTCTTAATCTCATCTATATATTTACTGTGTGATGGAATGATCAATACTTTTAATCTGTCGAGAAATACATACTCCCGTACCATAGCGTCTCTAAACCCTAATATCTCATCTATATTTTCAGGCAACCTCTTCTCTTCTAAAACCCCTCTGTATCTTGATAAGACCACGCTAAACTTTGAAGATATTGTGGTCGAAGCTCTAGCTTTAACAACCGTTTCTCTAGCTCGTTGAATACATTGTTCTTCTCCATTGCATAACTTCAACTTCCAATAAGAATATCCTATAGCACCTATCAGAGTCGATGGCTGAGGTAGTGGTATTGATACTGCTACCTGATATACCTCTGGGTCTCTTATAGATATTATCGGGGCATATAACTCTGCACATATCGCTATATTAGATCTCTCAGATCTCACTATTCCACCTATTTAATCATATTTGACGCTATATCCGCAGCCTCTCTAATTAACATGCCTAGATCATTAAATCTTTTTATCTGTATGGCATTATCCATTATCCCCTCCTTAGGGCATCTAGCCTCAGCTCTACTATAGCAATATATATATGTATTTAAATTAGAGACTTTTGACTCACCTGAGACACCTGACACATAGCCTCTTACTAATTCTATAGATCTCTCTATGTAATCAGGATAGCTTGCGTGAACTATATTTGGTACCGGTAGCTGAGATACTACGAGCAACGTCTCCTCGATTCGTGAAATAGGTAGTGCTCTCGCCTGTTTAGAAGCTGAGCCTAACAACAAAGGTAGTAAAGCTAGTATAGATGCTTTAATTCTTAACTTGCGCTCATAATCTAAGTTTTGTATACCTGACACTTCTCTGCCTGAATACATTGGTCTAAGAGTCATTCCTAAATTCATACTTATTGAAAGCCCATAAAGTATTGATGAATATTCTTGTTTAAATATCATCATTTCCACTTTTCCTGACACCTCCTTCGGTATCACTCTATTATGAATAACTGAATATTTTGAAACAGCTTCTAATATCTCCTCTTCAAGTACTGGAACTCCAAAAGACACTTTGACTAAGCTATCACGTTTGATCTGTTGATCAGGATTCAAAAATCCGTGAATATCATTACAAAGATCTTTTATAGCATCAGCTTCGCTTTCAGCAACCTTAAGCTTGTTATCAACCAAAGTAGAGTCTACGGTATATCCTCTTGCACCGATCCCTCTTTTGCAAAGATCATTTAGATAACGACCTCCCAATGCCTCATAGGTTTCTGCAAGATATATCGAGTGCCAATGTTTGAGAGCGTTACCTGTTATCACTGGAATCTCATATACTCTCGGAGGATCTGAATCTTTTTTGAATATCACTGTAGCCATGGCATGAGCATTATAATTACCAATTGTACCTGAACCGGTTAAAACTGAGACTTCCACATTGACTCTGGCTGATAATCTAACATAAGGAGGATACATAAAGCTGTCACCCCTCCATAATTTCCTTTACAATTAATGAAGACTTATCAGGTGCGATCATTAATGCTGCTAATCTTTTGATCTCCTTATTTCTTTTATTTCTGTCGCTATTTTCAAGCTCTCTAAGATATCTAAATAATGTTTCTAAACGCTCATTGAAATTGATCATGAGAGTTTTCGCAGTTTTTAATTTGTTTAACTTAGATTCTATATTACTACTTTCACTGCTTTTCTCTTGAGATTCTTTTAATTCGTCAATCTTATCGTCTATGTCTTTCAACACCTTTACAGCTAATCTAGATAATTTGGCCAGACTATCTTCGTATTTATCTGGCGATCTAGATAACTCATCGGTTATATCATATGCTTGCTCAAGATGAACTACTAATCGGGCTATCTCAGCAAACTTTTCCACAGGATCCTCATTAGAATAATTCAAAAACTATACCCCTTAATAATGTAATTAAAAAGTTTAAATATTTGAATTTTGTTATTTTACTATTTTTCAATCAGGATTAATTTTCATGTAGTCTTTGTCAATTGAATTCTCTCTAGTTAGGAATTTATTAATCTTTTTCTTATATAGTTATGTTTTTTATTTTCATATTTAATACTTGAACTTAGCTCTATTGAAGAGAAATTTATTAACAAATTGTTTAGCAAATGCTAAACGAAGGATCTTTTTTATTTTTGATCTAATGTAATTAGGCATTGTTGCATATCTCATTTTTATGATCTGAATAGATTTTATTCAATGATTCAAAATCTAGTTATTATTTAGAGCATGTAGTTAATGCAAGAGCGTTTAGATCTATGAATAAGATCAAATGATTTTTGACGAGAAACAAAATAAATGATCTATCCAATACATTCATTAATAAAACCAATAAGATAAGAGGTAGACTTCCTAAAAAATAATTTTAAGAAATAATATAGATTGATAGTGAGCAAAGTTATAAAAAGAGGCCTAATGACACATATAATAGAACTTTTATTAGAGCTGAGATTTTATAAAAAGTAAAAGATTTTGATCTTATGGGATCGATCTTTTTAATAAAAAGATCTTATAAGAAGCATAAGCAGATCTTAAGGATCATCTTCAGAAGACACATTCTAGCCATATAAAGATCCAGTCGAAATAATGTTTAGACAACCTTCACAGGTAGTTTAAGTAGAGCATCAATGCTATGAAAAACTCTCTTTCTTAATAACTACATTAATAAAAATAAGTAGTTGATGAGATGTTCTTCTCTGAGGAATCTAATATGATTGGAATCAGATCTAATGAAGAGACTTGAAAGATATTGAAGACCTGACTAATCTCATGTGCATAAAAATAATATCTTCTATGATTTGATATTTCGCTTTTATAAAATATTTTATAAATTAGATAAAGTGATTTAGCAAGAATCTAATCTATCGTGGTATTAATCTATCTTTTTCTTGCTAATTATTGGAATTGAATTCATTATATAGTCTTTCTCTGATCTAGATGCATATGAGATATATTATCTCTCGATAATTAAAGAGTGCTTTGTACGATTTTTTGATAATAAAGATCTTTAGAAAAAGGTGATAAAAAACGATGGTAGATCGTTTAATAGATATTTATCTTAAAAGCTTCATGGAGTATAATATCACCTCGCTATTAAGACAGGATTTCTTTCAAGGATCTCTTTACAAGATCTTTTTAAATCTCTCTCGAATCTTCTGGTTTCCTCCACTTTTCAAAACGTTTTAAATACAAAATCTATTAAGGCTCCTTATATCAGAAGATCAAGTATTGACGAGATTACAATATGTCTCTTTTCAGAAAGATCTTTGCATCCTCTTTTAGGCCCTTCAATAGATTTTATGCAGATAATTGGGCAATTAGAGTATTTAAGTTTCTCGAGCCTTTCCAGTTTAATCTCAAGAAAATTTCTAATCTCATCTTATTTAGCTTCAACTATGATGTTTCTCAGAAAGTCATCAGGATCATCTGATTTAACAGGTTAAACTAATTTTAGAATATGCATGCCAGATTTATCAGACAAATCTTATATACGATCTCTGTGGGAAGTCTTCAGCTGAAGCTCTGAAAAACTTGTCGGTAACAAATGAGGATCCAAGAAACTTTCTCTGGACTTTTCGGACAAAAAGTCTGTCATATCTATTAACATCTAAATATTTTTTGTCATAAAAAAATATGCGAAAGATTTATCTGTTGCTAATTTAATAAAATGAATCTGATATTATAGATACATCTATACAGTCTTTATCATGTTTTTTCAATGATTGTTGTCACATCTATAGGTTTTGCTCTATATGGTGCTGATGTCACTATCATGTCTACTCCTGTGGCTGCATACTCCTCAATATTTTCTAATGTTATGCCTCCTCCTACTCCAACAATGATTTTATCACTGATCTTTCTGATCTCTCTGACTATTTTCTCAAGATCTTTTGGAGAGACTTTTTCAAACTGTATGTAACACGCTCCTGAATATACTGCTTCAACAGCTTCTTCAAGACTTCTCACTTCAACACCAACACATCTCCCCAGATTTTTTTAATGCTCTCTCAACAGCATTTCTCACTCTAGGCTTCTCAATAAAATTAAGATGATTATCAAATATCAATATCGCGTCGGAGAGAGACTGTCTATGAACAACTCCTCCAGCGACTAAGACAGCTTTTAGAGAAAAAGGTCTCGTGCCTGGAGGAGACTGTCTAGTTGTTCCAATAATAATTTTAGGATTAACTTTTCTAGCTTTCTCAATCATTCTCCTGGTATAAGTCGCCACACCACTTGCATATGAGAGAAGTGTCTGAGCAACTCTCCAAGCAAGATGTAGTGAAGACGCTTTTCCAAAAGCCTCTAGAATCTTCTGACCAGCCTCAACCTCTACACCACTTTTAACAATATATCTCACATCAGCACCAAGGATCTTATATATTCTGGCAGCCTCCTCACTACAGGCGACCACGCCAGGCTCTCTGAAGAATACTCTCACCACACCATCTAGATCTGATATTTCCAAGACGTGAGTAGTCAGATCTATGAAATGAATATCTTCATAAATAAGTTTTTTAAGAACATCATCATCTACAAATATGCTCATTCGCAACCTCCATATGATACTTAACGTATCAATATAAAACTATTAAAAATGTTTATAAACTGATGGAGAGATTAATTTTTTTGATAATACGATGGTCGATATCTCTTTTATACAGATGATTCTGTCAGTATTCTCAGGTTTTTTAGTAGGATTCTCGTTAGGCCTAATCGGCGGAGGAGGATCTATACTTGCAATACCTCTGTTAATATATCTGGTGGGCATAAAAGATCCTCACATGGCGATCGGCACGACTGCACTTGCCGTAGGACTTAACGCATTTATAAACGTCATACCACATATAAGAAAAGGTCATGTAGATCTTAAGACAGGATCTGTGTTCGCAGTCTTAGGAGTATTAGGAGTATTATCAGGAGCTGAGCTAGGTCTCGTGACACCTGGAGAGAAGCTTCTTCTACTATTCGCCATACTAATGATCATAATCGCAATATACATGATTAAAAGAAGATATGGCGAAGAACAGGTCTCTTCTCAAACAAAAAGATCTTATACAAAAATTATGGGGACAGGATTCGTGGTGGGATTTGCATCAGGATATTTCGGGATCGGAGGAGGATTTCTAGTAGTCCCAGGCCTTATATACTCAGGAGGATTAGATATTTTAAAAGCAGTAGGGACATCACTTATCTCTGTAGGGATCTTCGGTGTCACAACAGCATTAAGATACTCATTAAACGGCTACCTAGATCTTCCGATATCAATCTTATATCTATTAGGAGGAGTATTAGGAGGATGGCTTGGAGCACATGTGACCACTACAATATCTAAAAAGACTCTCACAAGAATCTTCGCAATAATAATGATCCTTGTTGCCATATACATGATCTATAGAACCATACACGGTTGATACATTCATACATATTAACTAGATACGAGATATAACATGGGTCTTGTCATGCAAAATAGACTATTGATAATCATAATCATGCTAATAATGATCTTGGCGTCGTCTGAGACGAGAGTTTTATCAGCATCCACAGATCTTCCTAAGATACATGTTTATAATGATGGAAGCATATTCATAGAATACTCAGAGACCAGAGACATCAAAATCAGTGGACACATGATCTTTTGCTATCTCTTAGATATTTATGAAAACAGTTATTACAATAAGATCAATATTATTCTGAAGACAGACCTCTCATGTAAGACCGGTCTCAACTGTACATATATGACCATGATAACAAACGGCTCTGGAAAAAGATATGATGATTATTATGAGTATGATGCTAAGATTAATATCAGTATTTATGACGATGTGAGAGGGATCATAAATATTTCATTTGACAAGCTTGTTTATAAGATTGATATGAGAAATTTATCAGGATCCTTAAGTGGAGAGCTGGATCTAAGGGCTTCTGGAGAGTTCAGAAAAATGTTTTTATCACAGACATTATTAAACATGTTGATCAGAGGTCTCACGTCTCAGAGAAACATATCATGGATCAAGATAAACAATCTTTCCACTCAGATAAGTGGAGACATGATCAAGATTAAATATGATTTAGAGATAAATTTTGAGAAGATTATCGAGAAAACAGGTCTGAACATATCAGATGTCAAAGAGCTTCTGAGAAACTTTTCATCTAGAGAAGACAAGATATATATCTTCTACAACGTCTCTCA
>Ga0326761_1000208_pt1 | contig 14108 bp, 18 predicted proteins | sample GCREP_P_FD_207739 | JGI IMG/M metagenome (GOLD analysis project Ga0326761, IMG submission 207739) | Hot spring water microbial communities from Geyser Creek Basin, Yellowstone National Park, WY, United States - GCR.EP_P | ecosystem: Environmental > Aquatic > Thermal springs > Unclassified... | reverse complement strand
ATCCAGCTTAAAAACCATCCGTTACAATTCGGCACATCCAGCTAATAAACATTTACGACAACCCCACCCCAGTACATATAAAAACATTACAACAGCAGACCCACAACCAGACCGAAAGTAAAGACGGCGGACGTTCGGCAAGCGTCAAACAGAACTGATATATACCGTCTTGATTCTTCTACACGTGGGAGGTGTCGTGAAGAGACACGTGTTGTCTATACAAGCCGACGGAGACGAAGTGTGCGTGTTGGTCAGAGAGCATACCGATGACAGCGTGAGTGTTGAGTATATGAAACATGTGTTGCACACGTCGCACTGCATAATCAAGAGGATAGAGCTGGAGAGTCGCCGACTGCGCGTGCTTGAGCGCAGACTTGAATTTACCGCGCTTGAGCGCGAGGTGTATGCAACTACAAAAGTATATGTTGACAGGGTGCTGAGCGAGGAGGAGACGAAAGACATTTACGACAGTTTAACAAAATTCCTGCAGTATCAAGGCGACTTTGACTATCTGTTCAACCGTCTCACTAAATAGACATTCGAAAAACGTAGGGCCAAAAACACGTGATTTTTCGTGGACTACCTATCGGGCGCTATAAGGTCTAGTTCTTCGTCTTCTGACTGTTCTTCTGGCTGTTTCTGCTGATTGTCGCCGTTATAGCGACTGTTTATCATCATTATCAGCGCTTCTTTTATCACATTACTACGTGATCTGTGTTCACTTATAGCAATTTCATCGACTGTTTCTATCAGGTCTACAGGTAGCGTGACACATATCATGCCGCTGGTGTTTGACCGCGTTCTCCGTCCATACAGCTTATCGCCTACGTCAGGGATACAGTATATCCTTTCGCGTCCTACGTAAAGTCTGTACGGCAACACCAACCTCCTGGCAAACAGCGAGCGCAATATGTTGTACGCCTTTGTAGTTGAAACGCCTGCTACTTGGGCTATTTCTTCAATTGTTGCGCAACCACGCGCCTTTATGAACTCGTATATCTTCCGAGTCAATATACTCTTTGGCATATACTGCAGTAATACTTTAATATTAATACTTTTCGAACAGAACATGAACCGGGAACAAAAATTCGTGGCGTATGTCCTCGACGTGCCGAAGGTTGAGTTCAACAACTTCAAATGGGGTTTGTTGGCAAGCATGGCATTTAGGCCGAAAGAGTTTCCCATCGTAGAACACGTCTTGATAGACATCGGGCTGAAGAATGCGAAGAGCGACGACTTCTACCCCAGGAAACTAAACAAATATGTAGAGTTTATACATTCGATACTAGATGTATACTGTTGCAAACACGTCCAGGTGGTAGCCCCTGACAAGTTGTGTAATTTTGACGAGACCGTACGTCGCTACAAACACTTCAGCAAAATAGCTGAACGCGAGTTCGGAGATGCGATTAAATTGATGATTGTTGTGCAGGAGTACATGCGTAGAGATGTGTTCAGTCGCCTTGATACGCTGTTACGCGACTACGAGATAGTCGCGTTACCGTCTAGAGTCGTGTGTCGCGCGCGCAACGAGCTGATATACTGTTCTGAGCACTACCAGCTGTGCGCGTCGTACCTGGCGCAAGTGCTTGACAAATACGGCTACATGGCGCATAAGATTCACTTGCTTGGGCCATCGCTCAAGTTGTTGAAAGCATTGGGCGTAAACAACGTACTTAGGTTTAAGTCGCTTGACACTATGTCCTACCGGCGCGCGCCAAATTTTGTAGCAAAGAAAATAGCGTTTGGAGAAGGCGACAAGAGGTGGCAGGTAACGACAGACGACGTGGCTAAGATGTGGGCAATACTGTGGTTTGCGTCTAGTGGATTAATAACAAAAGGCGAAATATCGGCGCTTGGTATCAAACATGCCTAGGGGAATAACAGACAAGGTAATTGTCCGTCAACATCGCATACTTGAATTTATTGAGAACGAAATATGTGTCACAACGAAACAAGTAATTCATGAGTTTGGCTTGACACACAGCCAAGCGTTTTACATTCTTCGAATGTTGAAAAACCAGGGGCTGATAGAGGAGCATGTAATCGGAAAGCTATCTATGTGGTGCAACACAGGACATATGTTAAACGATGTATATGTAGGCGATGCGTTCATATCAGTTGCCGACTTAGAGCACGCCATATGTAAGATACTTGAAAGTGTGAGAGGACACAAAGCAACTATCAGAGTTTCGTGGATTGCAGATAAAATAGCTAAAAAGGTGTCAGTGAACCCACGACAACCTCTGTTACTCGCTTACATATCAGAAATGTTGCCAATAATGTTGAGCAGTATCAAAAAGTCTACGTTCAGAGACGCAAAAACTATCGAGTTCTACGTAGTTGACACATGCTCTATTTGCAACTATTTTACAGAGTGTCCAGTGTGTGAGACGTTGAAAAAAAGATTGAATTGTTGAACCGGGTTAAGAACTCGTCTTTTTCAACTCAGCCATCAGCGCCTTGTATATCGCATAGTTGGCGCGCAACTCAAATATTGCGCTCAACAACACGATGACAACAGCCACGAGTGTGAGAAATACGCCGACCCAAAACATTGCATATGTAGTGGTGTAGACAGGCTCAGGCAACTGAGGCAAGACGTCCTTAACTTGCGGGTAGACGAGTTCAGTGTAGTAACGCATGAATGTGTAGCCCCACGCGATGAAGTACGTTAACATTAGCAAAAATGCAATTCCAAACAGTCGCCAGCCGTAACCCATAACTCTTTGAGTTATGTTCTCCGTCATCTGTCAAACATGCAATGTAACATATTTAAGCATTGATGTCCCTTATCACAAACACGCCAGAGCCCGAGAACCCAGGTTGTGTAATAACCTTATCATCTTTAGCTATGTACGCTCTAATTTTGTATAGCAGATTGTTTGGGCCGTACACATAAGCATCGCCGTAGCCTATAATCCGCGTCTCTATAGTTACGAATTTGCCGTTGATGTAGTCATATGCAGTGTACCTAACGGTTCGACCTATTGGGTGCCCGCGGTAGTACGGCGCACTAGTGTATCCAGCAACAGTTCCAGTCTTGTTGCCGAACGACAACACCAAGTCCGGCATCCTGTAGTCAATCCCCTTGGAAACCACGGCATAGTCGTAATAGTTGGTACAGTCTTGAAACAGACAACGCCACGTCATCGGCACCAGCTCTATCTTCTCAACTATCTCAACCCTTTCTATCCGCGGTCCCTCCGAGCAGTTCTCGGAGCATCCTACGAACAATGGCGTATGCTCTAGACAATGCGCAGCTGTAACATACCTGCCGTCCTGGCCCATCGGCGGACTGCACCTGTCCAGTGTCCCAAAAGGGCGGGGCATGTCCTGTTCGGCAGTCATAAAATGCAACTCACCGACCTCCTCGACAGTCCAGCCCTCAGACATCATCTTCATAGCATGTCTATCTAGTTTTGCCACAAACAGTATCTTGCGTTCTCTGTCTTCAAAAACGACGTTTCTCTTACGGGAAAACGTACTCATGTATATACCGTAGATCCGTAACTATTTAATCTTTTTCTGCTATTTGTAGTTGTACTGCGACAACGTATTAAACAAACAACCACAAGTGTTAAAAGTATCGCTACTACATACCAGCACCATGTACATGACTCTTGGTTAGTCGCGGTTGTGATTGCTGTAGTTGTCACAGTTTCCGTCTTAGTCACTACGTCTGTCGTTGTTGATGTCACGGTCGTTGGCACGGTTACAGTCGTCGTGTAGATGACAGTTGTGGTGGTGGGAACAGTTGTGGTATAGGTAGTTGTTGTGATGTACGTAACCGTATACGTCTCCGTCTTAGTGACAGTCTGAGTCGTTGTGACTGTTTGTGTCGTTGCAACAGTTTCCGTAGGACACTCGGGACAATAGGAAACTGTTACAGAGGGGTCGGCAGTGGTTGTCTTAGTAGTCACCAGCGCTAGGAGTATTTTGTCTGACAGCCCAGTGGCGTTCATAAAAAGCGACGAAGAGAATACATAAACACGGTTCGGCAACACGGGGGAATATGTACAATACATCGCGGAGTTTGGATTCATAACACCTTGGCAGTAATCGAAATCGACGTATACGGGGTCGCGACCCCACGACCAAGGCGACAGCAGGAAGTTCCAATATGCCCGTCTAAACATGTCGTGCGGAAGGGCGTAGGTCAGCGTTGCGTTGAGTGGGCTGTATCTCCACGCCAACCAGGCAAAAAAGGCGCCATATTGATATGCACATAAGTTGGGCGCTTCACACCGCCACGGGTCCTGCTGATACATCCGCCTGTCCCAGAAGTCCTTCACGTATCCGTACTTCTGCCACATCCCCGCTTGGTAAACTCTGACTACCATGTAGTAACTGGCTAGGCCCTCAGCATGAGCCTCCGACCACCAGCCATAGCCCTTTCCACAGTCGCCAACTGCGTTCTGCAACGCGTGGGCCATTTCATGAAACGCCAGATGTTGAAGCCACGCCCTAGAGACATCACAACGAAACTCCATCTTGTACGCACACGTCCCAAGAGGCCCAATTTTGCTATAGGTCACTGCTGGGTATTGAATATCATTGCGTAACTCGACGTAGAAATTTGGACACAGCGCTGGGGTCTTCACGTCATTAGAATATGTATCGTATGCTTGTTGCAAGTAGGTCCGTAACATATCTATGTAGTCTTGCTGAGCGTTACAACTGTTTATTATCGTGAATCCAAATACTGTCGCCGAAAGCAGGAGAATCAGTGTTACTATCATAGATGTGTTGCCAAATACATACCTCTTAGCGGTGTTCATGGTCTATGTCTCAGTCTCACTTAAAATAACTATTTTGAAGTTTCATTTTTCTTCTTCGATCATCAACTTAAGCAATTCCATCTCTTTTGTCAGTATCCGTAATTGCTTTTCTATGCGCTTGACCCACGTCGCGAAGAGATTCGATATGCTTGATGCACCGAAGAACGCCGACAACAACCAAGAAATCAACACAAACGCATTATACTGTAACCCGATCAGCGTCGCAGATGCGTAGATGCCGAAGAACGTGGCAAACCCGGCTAATATGTTGTATAGCGGTCTCTTAAGCAACGCGCCAAACAGCGCACCAAGCGCAACCGCAACAACCGCCCAAGGCGTGACGTCTATCGATAATACCATCATACCCCCACTAGAGATATGCCGAACTTAGCGGCTACCACTACAGCATAGGCCCCTGTATATACTGCTATGTCCTTGGGCGACTTGTCTTGCCACCATTGATATATTACGTAGAGCGACGTCAGTATCACCGACGCCAGTGCGCCGTATGGCGACACTGTAAGCGAGTTGGCTGCAACCACGGCAAGCGCAACGTGGCTCAAATCGGTATATTTGACATCGACATGACGCGCAGAGTATATGCGGTATTTGTGGTACACGTAAACCGCCAGCGCTGTTAGGTATAGAATTAATTCGACAAACACGTTATCTGATTATCTTACCGTTTTTTATATTTTCTACTTTCTACGTAGGTCTACGAGTCTCCAGCCTGCTCTAGCGGCCAGTTCTGTTAGACACTGGTCAGCAGGATAGCATCTATGGAAACGTGGTCTATCTGATGTATAGTCTGACATCCATATGATCCTATGGACTTTTCTGTTTCTTGAGGCTATGAAACAGAAGTTTTCCTCACCTAACAAAACGCGAGAAATCATGCCGATATACATGTCTAGTGAGTTAACAGAATGCCATACGCCGTCGTGTGGCATTTCTATTATCGAACCGACGTTGTACGTTGCGTATGAGAATCCGCAACGACCACCCGCCCACGACTTGGCATGCCCAACCTTGTGCATTTCGTGTACCATATAGTCCCACATCCCCAACCCCTTCCCATTCCCATCACAATACGGATAGTGACATGAGTAGAATCCTGAGTGGTACATAAACTGGATGTCGGCAATGTCGAAACATCCTATTACGGCGCCGCAGTATCTCGGGTTCCTTTCTGTGTAGAACACGTCGTAAAACGCGCCTACATCTGCTCTGTAAAATGGCTGAGTATCTATCAACACCGCAAACACAACCCTCATTGTGTCCACTATCTTGCGCACTTCCTCTGGCGTCATTGCTTGCGTACCGTAGTTGATGAATATGATTGTGCCGTCGGACACATACCTCTTAGCTGTGTCCCAGTCATCTGTGTCCACCATCACTATTTCCTTCGTAAACGGCAGTTGTCTAACTGTTTCGTCTAAACACCTAACCACATCTATCAGCGTGTTTGTGTTTTCAGGCATTATTACGTCACCCGTCTTTAAGTATCTATACGTTGACAGTATGCGCTGACACTCTAGCACTTTGTTGTACGGATCAATGTAGTACCTATAACCCTTCTCATACAGTCTTCTGAACATGTACTCAAAAATGTTCAGTACAGATTTGGCGTAGTCTGCCAAGACGTTCCAGTCACGCGCATAGGCGTAGCGTCTCCGCCGAAGCGTAGACAACTGTTGAAACGCACGCCGATACGCATTTTCTGCGTCTTGCACAACCGATATAGAGACCAGGTAGTCCACTATAAACTGCTCAAGACCATGCAAGACAACGTCGTATCTTCTAGCCAAGACGTATCTCTCGTAACCAACTACACGCTCTCTGTAGGAAAACTGTCTCTTGGGCACTACATAGCTACCGATTCCAACGTCCGATACGGTTACAGTTCTGGCGTGCAACTCAATTGTCTTGGCTATCTCCGTTGGGAGTTGTCTGTCTACGTGTTTAGCAACTTCAAGCAACACAACAGGCGAGTCTGAAATACGTACGGTACGCATCAAATACTCAAGCCCCCCTGCAACATCCAGCTCTTTCAACAAAATTGAAGACACTACACGGTTGTATGTATCATAACCAACTCCGTAATCGACATAGCGTCTGATGGGCGTATATACGTCATATGTAACTGCAGAATCGGCCGACATCCTAATCAGCGACGTTACGTATTCATGACCAGATGCAACATCTAGACTCCTCCTAAGCGATGTTACTATCTGCAACTTAGGAAGGTTGGCAGGCAACGCAGAAGTGAAACTCATAACACACTGATCAATTCCTGCTCAATAACATTTGCCCACTCCCTAATTTTGTCATCGCTATGCTTAAGCGCGTATAGGATAAACAGTAGAGTCTCGTAATCCAACAGATCGCCTACTCTCTTATAACATAGCGTAACTTCGGCGACGGTAATACAATCAACGGTGTTGGACACAGGCAACAAACAGAGAAGTGTTACGCAATCATTAGAGTCACCTCAAGCACCCAAGTGGAGCCAGAAGTCTTCGTTCCCAAGTCGGCCACTTTCCTGTTTATATTAACTGCATTGTCGTTACAACCATTCGCAACGGTCCACTCCTTCCATCCATGATTCGCAACGTCGGGGCCAAACGTAGCTCTAAACGTGACTTGTGTCCCCGAGACTGTCGGATAGCCAGAGTCTACCTGCTTATACGTCTTGTTTGTTCCGGTCAGTCCCGTTTGCGACGGATCCTCGGCCGTAGCGCCGTCCCCTACTCCAATACAAGAATTACCGCCGAAGTACGTAAGACCAGATTGCCCAGTTACGGCGCGCCAAATGAAGTTGATCCCTTCGTTTAGGTAGACGTTGCCCTTGACACGTTGTGTCCCAACCAGAAGATCTTTAAACAACTTCACAACATCTTCAACCGACATACCGCTTTCAAGTAGTTCAGCCACGCGCCCCGACGGATCTCTGAACTTGAAGACGCTTGCAATTGACGAACCCTTCGATAAATCCTTACGCATGTATATTAAAAAATCTTGAAATATTAAAACTATTACGTCATGCCGTGCCCAACACTTCGACTATAAACGCATACGGCACGACCTTAGGCACAGAGCCTTCTACAAGTTGAATTGCAACTCTGTAGCGCATCTCTTTATACAGCGTTTTGGTGTGGAATCTGTAGATGGGGACAAGTAACGGACCGCTGAACGAGTATCGCGCAAACGGTCTGAGGTTTACGCCGTCTACAGCCATGTACTCGGTGACTATCAGTACATCGTCCTGCTGAAGAGACGACAAGTCTACATACCCCTCCACCATATAATCATCTTCGTTGCCTGAAATATCCACTACAGTTACTTCTTGATCCAGCTGGCTTACATTTACCGAGCCCACGTGGTTGATCTTTCGTGATATAATTACTGGCATGATGTCTTATGAGAGTCTCAACACTATACCGAGCGTGTACACAGTACCTGCATTGAGCGTGACCGGCGTGGGCAGTGCAACTCTGACCAGCAACGTCCTCCTTCCAACGACTGTTGCGCCAACGAAACCATTGATATTGGCAAACAAGCCGATTTCTCCAAGCGTAACAGTTCTAGTCGGCGTATATGTACCTATGCGGACTACGCGCACCTCGTTCAGCGACGTGTCAACCTCAACCATTTGAGATTGGCTCGACAGCGACGCGATTGGAGAGCGTAGATTTACGCTCGTCGGTAAAGTGGGCGTGTTGTCAGACCCTATGACCACGTCAGGCGAGCCTGCAAACGGCGCTCCGCTTTGTATTGAGTAGTCTGAGCCGTCAAACGCCTTAGCAGGCAGACATATAGTTGGGCGTTTACGGTGTCCAATCATTGCACAATACAGAGCACGTACGAACCAGCGAGTGAACTCCGCCGGGAAGGTGATTTGATAGCCGTCGAAGTATATGGTGTATGGTGACCTGCTGACTGCAGACGACAATACGGCGCGAGACAACAGAGTTATGTAGTTGAACAATACATTATTTATCAGCTTTAAGCCGATCTCAGTGACATTTACATGCGAAGATAGACTATAGCGAGATGCTATGAGTATGCTTGTATTGTTGATGCCTTCAACAACGTCGATATACGACGTCGGCAACGTTGCAGAGGGACTTGCCAAGTTGTTGTCGTTTACGGTAGGCGGCGCAGTTCCGGTGCCAAATTGTACAAAAACCGTTGGGCCTTGTTCGGTTGCATTGCTTACAGACCGTATCAGTCCGCCGTCTCCAGTGATTATAGTATTGGATGCCCCGTTTTCGTCAAACACGTTTACGTTAACCAGTCGCAGAAGGCCGTCTATGATATAGCCCATGTTGCGGGTGAACTTATTGCGGATCAGCAGGCCGCCGTCTAGCACGTAGAAACCCTTCACTGGAACTTCTGCAACTATTGTCTTGCGACCCACCAATATGCGTGCTACCGACATACTAGACCCTACGCGTCGTTGCTGACGCTGTTTCTGTTGCACGTACAGACACAGACGGAGCTGACACATCTATGTTAGGCACATCGTTGGGCTGAGCGCGCGCAATGTCCATAGCGGTAATATGTGAGTGCGCCCCGACTTCTGTTGCAGATATTGTTACCGTAGGCGTTGAGCTCACCACGACTGTCTGAACGCTTACGATTCTGGCGACAGACCTCTTTCCGTCGATTGGATATCCAGCAGGGAGCTCAGGTATGATTGCGAAATCCGGCATGTTTATACATATACATAAGTAGTATTTAAATCTTGACCGAAATGGTGGAAACTAGCTGTTTTGCCACCTCGTCCCACCTGTACTGAGGATACAACACCTTCAAGCGCCATTCATCAACCCTAGCTCTATACTCATAGTAATTATCTAGAATATCTTCGATCTTCGCAACAGCATCTTCTACATCTATTGCGTAGCCGTAGCCGATGTGGACGTTGTTGTCTGGCAACGGTCTCACCCGCTCCCCCGGCTTAACTCTCAGAAACGGTGGGATGTACTCAGTCCACGGACCCCAGTCCACCGCCACCGCCGGCACGCCCCGTGCGAGAGATTCAAGACCGTTCAGCTCAAACGCCCCGCCGACGCTGAACATCAGCGTCACGTCTGCCAAGTCGTACAGAGCCAGTTTTTCGCGTTCGGTGAGCCATCCGTAGATCTGCACTATACCTAATGCCATTAAGTTAGTTAATTCGCGCATCTCATACTCGCTTGTCTTGACTACAAGCTTTACGTCGTTTCTCCTTTTGATGAGTCTCTCGTAAACAGTCTCAACCCACGGACCGCCTTTCCTAAGCCACGAATGCCAAAACCACCACAACAACAACTTCTTGCCAGTCCTCAGCTTATACTGGCGCAAGCGTATCAATGCAGGAGTCAGCCCAACGGTAAATGTATTTTCCCAGACGTTTTTTGCGGTGTACCACGTTGGGTCAACTCCATGAGGTACTCTGTAGACCGGCTTAGACACTCCGCATCTTCTGTACACGTCTACACAGAACGCCGACGGCACGACAAGCACGTCCGCTTCATTAAGCACATTAACAGCTTCTCTCGACAGCGCATCTGTGTCGCACACGTAGATACCCACAATCTTCTCATATCTGCTCTTCAGCTCTTCCACCATGTTCCTCAGCATGTGTTTCCTGTCGCCCGGGAGAGCTTGTTCAAAGAGCGAAACAGTCTTAGTCCATATAAATAGAAACGGGTGAATTGCGACTACGTACCTATTTGACGACTTAAACAAGGGAAACGCATTCATCGATAGCTCATCTACATGCACAAGACCCAGCCTACGCATGTATTCAATATGTTTCATTGATACTATGGTAAACGACGTAGTCGGCGTGAATGAGTACACGTAGAGTATCTTCAACATGTCGCTCCTCATATATACGACAACTATCTCGTCGCAACTATCTCAAAATAGACGTTTACGCCTGTGACATCTGTGCGAACCCTGACGTATGGATACGCAATGCCTTGGTATATCTTCAAACCGGACCCGGCGGAAGACAGCGTAATTGTGTCCAACAGACGCCACATGTGTCCGTCTGTAGACACATCCACATATACTGTACCGGCTCCTCCCAATACATAGTAAACGTTGACGTATGGGCGACCGCCTTTTTTCAACACCAGACTAAGCCCGTTTGTGTTCATCGGTCCGGAGACGGAACTTGTGCCGTATGTGGGAGACAACTCGTCCAACAACTCCCGAGGCGTAGCTATGAGCACCCTGCCGTCGTTGTCTACAGGATCTACGATTTTTATGCCAACGCGTCCATAGTTGTCCACGGATATCCTGACAACTTGCTCACGTATGTCGGCCAAATATGTTGTGGCGTTTGCCCTGTTGATCGCATCTGTTATCTGTAGTTTAGCTGTGTCGTAAAAACTGGCAATGTGGATGGGATCCTCGTCTAGGAGCACGGCCCTGCCTTCAACGTCTGGGCGTTCTCTAAAATGTGCAATGCGGGCGTTCAGCTCATCTACGGTGATGTTGCTCTGTCCCGACGTAAACATTCCGTAGAGATCGTTCAATGCGTCAACTACTGCATTCCACTCCGTGCTCCTCAACACCTCAGTGCCCTTGTACCTGAGCCCCCGCCAACTCATTACTTCTTAGTCTGTTGCTGTTGTGCTTGAGACTGTATCGGCTTAGACAACTCTTGAGCCATCTTCTTAAGCTCTTCGCTTAATCGCGACAGCTGTTGTACCGACTGCTGGAGCGTGGCGATGTGTTTTTCAGTCTCCTTGACGTGTCTGCTCAACATCTCGTTTAGCTCTTTGACTATATCATCGACGGATTTTGTCTGGTCCGAAGACATGTAGAAAATTACATTAGATGATATTTAAGCTTTACCGCGTTGCCGTCTTGTCGTCGCGATTCTAAGACGTCTCAGCTGTGCGCGACGACGAATCAGCGCCAGCGTCATCTCGGGGACTCCGAGCTGTTTCAGATATTGTAATTCCCGCTCAAATGTTGTATCATCTATGACGCCGTAGGCGTAGCTCGTGACGAGCTCAGTCACGTACGTCCTGATCTCAGGGTAGTTCTGGTAGTGGATTATGTACTGTTTCCACATGGTCTTAATCAAATCTTTTGTCTGACTATCAGTAGGCAATGTATCAATAATTTTCGAGATGCGTGTCCACGCCATGTCTGCAGCTGCGTCGCTATAGCGCGACATCGTAGCCAAGTTCCTGACAGTACCAAGCAATTCGTTCCAAGCGTGTCTAGCCCTGTTTGATAGCACGGTGCGCATAATTATCTCTTGCTCAAGTCGCTCGTAACCGTATGTAGACAACACACTAAACATGTCGCTGAGCGCGTCCACGGGCAGTATGTGGCGCTCCACCAGGGCGACTATTGTGTTTAGCCACCGTCTAACTTCGTCCACCACAGGTCTCAAATAGATGTACTTAGTCCACAACTCAGTCCATGGACCTGATATTCTCCTCGCTCTAAACACTTGTGCAATGTAGTCCCGGACCTCAGGTAGAACCTCAGCCATAGTAGCGAGCATAGACGGCGTAGGGACGTACTCCCTAGCCGAATCAACAGCTAGGTCCAGCTCAGTCCTCATCTGAATCAGCGCAATTTCAGACTCAGTGAAGCCGTAGTTCAAAGCATTCTTCAATATGTTGTCAAACGCGTCTCTAGTTATTGTACCGTATCTCAGCGCCCTCAATGCGCTTGTAATGACTTGTCTGTAGTCAGCCTTAAGCGGTTTGACGACTATGTATTTCGCTATGAATTCAGCAAAGTCGCGATCGAGACCATACTCAGCTATCGACTTGGTTACGAGCGATTGTGGTATCGACATGTACTCAGCCAGCGTTGCCAACTGCCACGGTGTCGGCACCCTGACGCTTCTGCTCGCTACGTTTTCATACACCATCGACAGAAATTCGCCACGCATTTTCAGTATTGCGATTTCGGGCTCAGTGAAACCAAAGGCTCTAGCCCTCTCCACAATCTGGTCAAGCACCTCCTTGGTTATCCGCCCAGCCCTAAGCGCCCTAATTGCATCAATGATCAACTCGCGATAGTCAAGCTTAATCGGGCGCAACTTGATGTATCTGTATAAGAAGTTGTGGTACCGCTCGTCGATCTTATACGCACTTATTGACGTCATAATCAAATCGTCAGGTACAGACATGTACTCAGCCAACGTGGCCATCTGCCACGGTGTGGGGATCCGCTCCTTGCCGATGATGTCGTATATCGCATTTACAATAGTGAGGTATGCATTCATCTCAATGTCGGTCAGTTTCAACAGATCCTTGAGTTTCTGGAGCATCTGCACCACCCTGTCAACATCTACGTAACCGTATGCGATTCTGTACAACAACCAACCAGATATGCGGTTCCACCACATACGCGCACGCTCCATAGCCTCAAACTGGCCAAGTTGTGCGAACATGTTTAGCCACACGTCAAGATATTCGACGTCGTGCTTGAGGTGTGTCTCCCGTCCAGTAATCTCGCGTGTAATGACGGAGTAGTGCGCGTCGAGCAACTTGACGAAGTCAGACAGTACCTTCTTTGCCTCGTCGGGAGTCAATATCATAGACCTTACGGCGGAACGCATGTAACCGTAGAACTCGCGGTACAGATCCATTATTCTGTCAATAAGGGCGCGGTACTCCAGTAACCTGCGCTCGTGAGGCAACCAACGTATCGGTAGGTTGATCCAGCCGGTGGTCCATTGCTTAGTCTCCGGGTCCCAGAAACCGACCTTGTATGAGACTGTGAATAATCCTGACAGCGCTTGGTCCATCATGTCAAACGTCAACAAGCCCTCTTTGAACAAGTTGATCCAGCCCGTCCTCAGTAAAGTCATCTCGTCGCTTATGACCATGATGTTCTCAGCAACAGTCACGATTGGAACCCAGGCAGGGTGCAAACCTGTTGCTTGCAACAACTTGGAGAACCACTGTAGCTCGACGGTCAGCTTAGACTCAGAAGAGTTGTCAAGTAAGTTCCGCACGACTTTGACTAGTGGCGTATAACTTGCAAACTGTTGCTCCCCTATCCTCGAAGCCATATGTTGAAATATGCCGTACCGCGACATCCACCTCATGTCGATCTTAGTCGGTATGTCTGCAGCCACATCCCACATCAGCCATGAGTCAGCCGTCCAGCCTCCTAGAGCGTCGTAGACAATTTGACCAACTTTGATACCCTGCAACTTCGTATTTCGTGTTATCCACGAGAAGTTTGAGTACTCCAGCCACTTGAGGTACAGGTTCAATGCGGTCTCAAATGCGCTCATTGCGGATGGACCTTTTTCGGCCAGCGCTTTCTGTATCTCAAGTGGTGCAATTGGTT
>Ga0326761_1000206_pt1 | contig 14117 bp, 15 predicted proteins | sample GCREP_P_FD_207739 | JGI IMG/M metagenome (GOLD analysis project Ga0326761, IMG submission 207739) | Hot spring water microbial communities from Geyser Creek Basin, Yellowstone National Park, WY, United States - GCR.EP_P | ecosystem: Environmental > Aquatic > Thermal springs > Unclassified... | reverse complement strand
GTATTCACACAGACTCTTCCAGTCACAACACAACAAGTTCAATCGGTGGTACTCACAGAGACTGTGGTTTCAGCGACCATACTGCCTGCTCCTGGAGCGACAGAGACTTTGATATATGTGGCAGTCATAGTTGTGGTAATTGTCATATTAGTGGCGGCATTTCTATTGTTGAGAAGAAGATAAGGGATCTGTCTTGAAAAAATATGTTTTTCAAAGAATAATTTTTTCTATCATAACATTCTTCTTTATAATTACTCTCGTATTCTTTCTGGCGAGAGCCACGGGAGATCCTCTTGCAGAGCTTGAGAATGATCCAAGGATCTCTCCGGAGACCATTCAAAAGATCAGAGCTATGTTCGGTCTTGACAAGCCTCTGTATATACAATATATAGATTTTATAACAAACATGATGTTAAAAGGAGAATTCGGCTACTCAATTATTTATAAGAGGCCTGTGATGGAGGTTATTAACGAGAGATTCCCATACACGCTTGCACTACTTATTCCAGCAATAACATTATCAAACTATCTAGCCTATAAAATCGGCATCGAGATCGCGTGGAGAAGAAGAAGCAAGATAGGTTCTGCAATACTCACCTTCTCAATAATAATAAGTGCAGTCCCATACTTCTGGCTTGCACTTCTCTTTCTATACATATTCTCTGTGAGACTAGGCTGGACGCCGATCTTTGGCGCAGTCTCTCCTGGAATGAGCTTCAACTGGTCTTGGGAGTGGTTTGCTGATTATCTATATCATTATGCTCTTCCATTCACAGTTCTCGTGTTCAGATCAGTATTTTCATATGTCTTGTATGTGAGAAACACCGCAGTAGACATCTTAGGAGAAGATTATGTCAATGTTGCAATGGCTATGGGCCTATCACCTGAGAAAGTGAAATATGATTATGTTGCTAAAAACGCTCTTCTGCCGATAGTAACTGTATTAGGTCTCAGATACGCTTTTCTTATTGATGGAGCAATACTTACAGAGACGGTATTCTCATACCCAGGGACAGGGAGGCTGGTTTTTGAAGCTATATATGGGAGAGACTTCTGGCTTCTACAAGGAGCCACAGTGATTCTTGCTTTAAGCGTGATAATCGTCAATCTGGTCATCGATTTTCTATATATGTTTCTTGATCCTAGGGTGAGATATAGATGATGAGAATCGAATCATATAAAGAGCTTTGGACTGTGATAAGATCAAACAAATTGTCTTTGACAGGATTTATAATGCTTATAATAATAGTTTTCATAGCAGTATTCGCCAACTACATAGCGCCATATGATCCTTATCAAAGATTTTATCCGCCTTTTCAGCCTCCTTCTCCACAACATCTTCTGGGCACAGATGATGTTGGCCACGACATATTTAGTCAACTGATCTATGGGACTAGAATATCTTTATTCATAGGATTTCTATCAGCAGTCATAGGAACATTAATAGGATTGTTAATAGGATTATTCTCAGGATTCTTCGGAGGAGTTGTTGATAATATATTGATGAGATTCACTGACATGTGGCTTTCACTCCCCACATTATTATTCACAATATTTCTAGTCGCGATACTCTTAAGATCCTCACAATATCCAATGATCTACGGTATAATACTTGCTATAGCATTAACCTCATGGCCAAGCGTAGCCAGACTGGTGAGGTCTGCAGTGTTAAGCATCAGAGAGAGAGCTTATATAGAGGCTGTGAAAGCTTTAGGAGCATCATCAACAAGAATAATGTTTAGACATATACTTCCAAACGTGACCTCAATATTAGTGGCTGAGGTTGTGTACAGAACATCATATGCAATGCTTACAGAGGCGTCATTAAGTTTTCTAGGTCTGGGAGATCCTACGACAATAAGCGGGGGGATGATGCTTTATTATGCAATGGTTAGACACGCAGTAGTCTTAGGATAATGGTGGTGGTTCATACCTCCTGGAATAATGATCTCTGTCTCAGTACTCTCTGTGATGCTAGTTGGAATGGCCTTGGAAGAATATTTCAACCCGAGATTAAGAAGCCGCTACTAGATCAATATTTATATCTTGTTAAATATTAAACATTTATTATCTCAGTAATAACTATGTTATTGGTAAGTTATATGACCAAAGATCCTGTCTGTGGAATGGACGTAGATCCTTCTAAGACTCCCTATAAAACTGTTTATAAAGGAAATATATATTATTTCTGCTCCAGTGAATGTAAAAAAGCTTTTGAGAAAGACCCTGAACACTATCTGATCCATGGCCCAAAGGGAATGCCTAGTCATCATTAGAGGAGAATTTTTTGAGAGAAGAGATTTATAAAGTTCTTGGAATGCATTGTACATCATGTACAACAGCTATTCAGAGAAGTCTTTATAAGATAGGTGTTGAGGCCGATGTAAGTCTAGCCTCTGAGGAGCTCAGAGTTAGATATGATCCTTCTAAGATAAGAGCCTTAGACATATTGAAGGCTGTCAGAAGAGCGGCTATGATCTTTATAAAGAAGAGATCTATATATATTTCAAAAGATCATTAACATATGAAGAGACAAGGATCTTAGATAAAATATTATCTAATGCCGAGGGAATCATAGATTCAACCATAGATCCTATGGGCAGATTTGTCAGAATAATATATAATCCTTTGACAACATCTTCTCAGAAAATTACAGAGCTTATCGTCTCCTCAGGATTTGAAGTGTCTGAGACAAAATCTGAGGCTGTCGTTGAGGATGTTGGAGAGAGAGTTATTAGAAGAGAACTTGAGAGACTAAAGATCTCTGTAATGATCATTACGCCTCTAACAATCATACTGATCATATGATACATGTTTGGAGACTTGATCAATATTTCTTTATCAAAAGATGCTTTTCTAAAAGATCTTTTCATAGGTATTCCTCTATCAACTATCGTCTTAGGCATAGGCTCATCAAGATTTCTAAAGACAGCGATCAGATCATTTCTTAATTTAAGTCCTGGAATGGATGCTCTCGTGATCTTAGGCACATATTCTACATATATATTCTCATTATTAACAGCCTTAAGAATCTTAAGTGGCCAAACTTTTTTCGAGGCATCTTCCGCAGTAATATCATTTGTTCTCTTAGGAAGATACATAGAGATTAGACTAAAGATCAGAGAAGATCTTTAGATACCTCAGATCATAGCGATATCTAAGAGGTGTTCTTATGATCAAGATATTAGACCTTAGAGATAAAGATTGTCCAGAGCCTCTTATCAAAGTGGTGAGAGAGTTGAGAAACATCTCTAAAAATTATGATCAGCTCAAGATCTATACTAACATCCCTACATGTGTCTCAATGATTAAAGAGGCTTTAGAATTGATCGGGATCTCAGATATAGAGATAGTTAATATAGGAGATGATTATGAGATCACTATAAAAATAAGAGATAGATATTAACTCTGTTATCATAATGAATGATAGGATGCGTAAACATGTCTAAACTCTTCTGTGAAGTCTACATAAAAGATATTATGCCAGCTATCAGAGCTTTAATAGCAAAAGATCTTGTCACGAGACACGGCATATCTCAGTGGTCAGCTGCAAAGGCTCTGAACATAACACAGGCGTCAATAAATTATTATTTGACAGGTCAGAGAGGATTTAAAATGATCAGTAGATTATCAAGATCTGAAGAGATCATAAGGATGATTAAAGAAGCCTCAGACTCTATAATAAGAGGAGATTTTGATTATTTATTCTTCTGCAGAATATGTACATACATAAGATCTAACAATGAAGTTCTTAAGAAAATAGGATTAGACAAAGAGTCATACATCCATCCGAAGTGTCCTACAGACATAAGCTAGTATTAGTCTATTCTAAAGATCAAAACTTCTCAAGAAGCTATAGGCTTATCTCGTCTGTCTTTTATTTCTATGATCTTTATTTATTGATATATAGAGACATGTTAATAAAGTTATATATGATATGATCAGAACTGAATTTATCAGACTATAATAATCACCTGTTGATTGAATAAGATCCTGCCATAATCTCCCTATTAACGCCGTCATCGAATAAAATATTGAGAGAGCAAGATCTTTATCTAATAATGTTTTTAAAATTATAACAGGTGTGATCCATATGAGATATTCTGGAAAATCTACTGGCGTGAATATATAGAAGATGATAAAGGAGTTCATAATGATCTTAATAGGATCCTTGTCTCTAACAAGTATTGAAGATAACAGACTTAACAAAACCGCTACGTACGAAAAGATCTGTGGAAAAGATCTTTTGAAAAAATTATCGAGGAGAAAAGATATTGTTAGACCATCAGATCTTCCGCTGTGTATAAGATAGACGTTATATAAAAACTTTTCTCCATACACATATAATGATAATATATTTAGAGATAATACGAGAAGAATTGCCACAACAATTTTTATCATAGATCCTTTGTTGAACAATGTTATAAGCAGAAAAGCTCCAACAGGTTTAACAAGTGATGAGACAACGATCATTATTATACGAAGTTTTTCATATCCATATATCATTATTAATAAAGTGAGCATTATCATAAAGCTCATCAACATATCATCAATTTGTGCAAGAGCTATACCATAATAATGTATCAAAGGATCAGATGCTACGATAACAGCTAGAAAAATAGGATCTTTCATCCCTATTTTTCTGACAACAAGAAAAGACGTTAAGAACATAAGTGATAATATGAGGACTCCATATGATACAATCTTATGATTCTTAGGCATGAGATATACAGGTGCTATAAGAAAGTTATATACAGGCCCGTAGTACGATGGCATACTTATGTTATAAGGGTTCTCTCTCTGTAAGACGGCTTCAGCTATAGAGATTATGTAAAGTGAGTCAGGTCTTTTTTCAATATAATCAGCATATACAAAATATGTTAATAAAGATCCTATGAGCAATATTGTGAACAAGATCTTTATAATTATATGATATAAACTGGTGTTATAATACAGCTTTTTTCTAAGAATCACCACAGTGAATATTAAAAGGAAGTGATATATGATGAAGAGAGTTGTTGAAGCAGTCTTCAGATTAATCGGCAGGATCATTACTATAATGCCTCTTTCTAACTTTTGAACTGTTATCTATTTAAGTCTGAGCAGAGTAAAATGTTTTTAATAAGTTTGTTAATTATTTCTCTGATCTCTTCTGAAGCTATCTTCTCTATAAGGATCTTTTCAATAGAATCTATTGATGACAATATGATGCGCTTTACTCCTGAATAGCCTGTTTTAAGATATCTACATCCTTGATTAGCTGTCGCCACGAGATCCGAGATCTTAACTATGACGCTTTCTAATGTTGATAAGCTCATATATTCTCTCAAAAGATCAATCTCTTTCTCAAAGCCTAGTTCTCTCAACATCTCTATCTTCAGATCATTTATCTCACTTATTCTATCTTTAACTCTCCTGATTATATCACCTGTCAAAGCTTCTTCAGCATCATGAAAAAGAGACATAATCATGATCTTGCCAAGATCCACTGAGACTCTTCTCTCAGTAAGTTCTCTAGAGATGAGATATGAGATTATCATGACCTCAAAAGTGTGTTCAGCAACATTCTCAGCAAAAGCCTGTGGAACTCCTTCTAAAAGCCACCCGGTTCTAGGCAGATTCTTTAGCAAGACAATCTTCTCTATATTAATCAGCCTTATACACCTCAAAAAATTATATAAAAGATATATTTAACAGAATTAACATTGATCAAAGCTTACAGACCTTTTAATAAAAATAGACTTGTGAGAATACATTAGGCACAAAACTTGATCGGTATATTCATTTTTAAATATAAGAATATATTTATAATGGATACAGCATTGGATGAGTGGTACATAAATATAATAAATATATTAGCCGTGCTAGTGCCTGTTTTAAGTAGTTTGGGAGGAATAAGCTATTGGCTGGGAAAGAAATTTACTGAGATTGATCAAAAATTTGAAGATATTGATCAAAGGTCTAGACATATTGAAGAGAGATTTAAGGCTATTGATCAGAGATTTATTGAAATAGATGAGAGATTCAAAAAGATTGATCAGAGGTTTGAAGAGCTGAATAAGAGGATAGATGTTATAGAGAGAGATTTGAATGATCTTAAAAGATATGTTGATCAAAGGTTTAATGAGGTTGATCAAAGATTTATTAGTTTAGAGAGACATATAGACATCAGATTATCAAGACTTGGAGAGGCCTTCAGATCTTATCAAGAATTTTTCATAGAATATCTTGCCACACAAGGATTTCTAAAGCCTCTGGAGGCTTCAATGCTTAAAAATGAGGCCTCCAGATTTATCAAACTGGCTTTTATGAATCCTCTTTCTAAAGATGAGCTGAGAAGAATTAAAGAGCTTTTAGACAAAGACGAGTTGACATTAGAAGAAGCTTTAGAGCTTAGAGAGCTTGCCAGAAAAGTGACAGATGAATATGGAGACAGACCTGAGGCATGGAAACTTCATATATACGCCTCTATAATGGTCGGCTATGCTCTTAGAAAAATGAAAGAAAAAGAAGAGAAAGAGAAAAGATAGGCTGAAATTCTCTTCATCATATATTAACGGCTAGATCTTATTTACATATGTTATTCCCAACTAGATCTCTATGGATCTTTATAAACTCCTTCAGGATCAATGACCTACACTCTCTAACACCCTTGTCGGCAGGCCCTCTGACACTGCTAAAACAATGTTATAATTCTTGTCGCTCTGCTCCTCAAGATATATTCTAAAACTTTTTTCTCCAAAATTTTTTGAGAGGCTCTCATTAATTTTCTGAAGAACAAGATCAGGATTACAACCGAAAGCCTCGCCCTTTAGGGCGGAGAGGAGGTCAGTATCACAACAACACATATATGAAATTTTTTAAGACGCCTCTAGCTATGTCTTATCGTCATATATTATTAATAAATCAAATTTATGAAATATGATTATTTATTAAATCAGAAAATAGAGAGAATAGAGGTGCGCACTATGATCTTTGGCGATGAAAATGTTATTGGTGTCTCTCATGAAGAAGATATTGATGGAATAGGCTCAGCAGCTATTCTCCTCAGAGTATTAGGTGTTAGAAATATTGTTCTCACCAATTATCATAGAGAGAAATGGTATTATGCTGTCAAAAAGATCAGAGGCTACTGTGAGTCTCTGGGCAACATCACTATCTATATCACTGATCTTAATCTTAAGAAATGGATGATCAATAGTCTTGATCATGGGTTGTCAAATTGTGTTAAAAAGATTTATTGGATAGATCATCATTTATGGGATAAAGAATCAGATGAGCTCACTGATAAACTAGGATATTATGTTAAATATAATGATGCTAAACATACAGCATCTGAGAATCTCGCTGAGTTCTTAGGCGTGAAAGAAGATCCTGTTGTAGATCTTATAAAGATCTTGTCTAGAGACTCTGATTTTGGTATTATGCAACATTTTCTCACAGAGCCTCTCACAGATCTTATAAGATATCTAGTTTACATCAAGAAGAGCAAGGCTCTTCTGAAGAAACTTGTGAGAAAAATATCTAGAGGAGTATTCTGGGATTATGAGACAGAGCTTCTCTGGAAGAACGCTTATAAGATGAAGAGAGAAGTTGTTGAGAACACCTTGAGAAACTATATATATAAAGAAGTTGATGATAGAAAGATCTATTTCTTCTTCACTGAGCCTGTAACATCATCATATTCTCTTCTCAAGAGCTTTGGCGAGAAATATGATCTTGCCATAGTGATCTTTAGCAACGGATCTATAACAATCGTAAGAGGAAGAGATAAAGATGATATTGATTGTTCAGAGATTGCTCGTAGACTAGGTGGAGGAGGTCATAGACATATTGCAGGCGTGCAGGTCAGGAGGAGAATGATTAGAGAAAAAGATCTTCTTCTTCAGAGAATTATTAACGTCTTGAGAGAATATTTTGAGAAGAAATGATCATATGATCTCTGGCATATATCTCTTCTCAATATAATCAGGATCTTCTCTCAAAATTTTAACAGCTTTAGGAAGATAATTTATTATCTCATCAGGTGTCACACCATCTTCACCAAGCTCGTCAGCCGCAAGATCTCCTGCAAGCCCATGTATTAAAACGCCCATTCTAGTTGCATCCTCAATATTTCTAAAGCCTATCCCATACATCGCCGCTATAGATCCTACGAGGACATCTCCAGTGCCTGCTTTAGCCATTCCAGGGTTTCCAGTCATATTCACAAATATTTTTCCATCTGGACATCCGATGAGTGTGTGAGCTCCTTTTAAAACTATGATGCTTCTCCATTCAAAAACTGTTTTTCTCAAGATCTCAACAGGATTCTCAGAGATCTGATCAATCTTTAATCCTGTCAGTCTTGAGAACTCTCCTAGATGAGGAGTTATGATCGTTGGACTTCTCCTCTCTCTAACAAGATCTGTTCTTCCAGCTATTGCTGTTATCCCGTCTCCATCTATTATAACAGGCCTCTCAATGACGGGGACAAGCTCTCTGATAAGCTCTTGCGTCTCGTTATTAAGAGAGGCTCCTGAGCCTATAGCCACTATATCAATATCATATTCATCTATTATCTCAAGGATCTTTTTATAATTGATTTTTGATATGCTACCTTCCTCAGTCTCCTCCATTGGGATAAAAACGATCTCACTATTTCTACTTGCTATATAAGGTATGATGCTCTTCGGAGCTGCAAGTCTAGAATATCCTCCGCCAGCTTTTAAAAATGAGTATGAGGCGTAGTATGGAGCACCATAATAATATCTTGCCCCTCCGATCACCAGAAATTTTCCGAAGACACCTTTATGACCCCATCTAATTCTCTCAGGAGGCTTCATAGGATGATTTAGAAACGTCTTGATCTCTTCAGAATCTAACAGCTGAGGTGGATATGAAAGTCTTGATATAAAGAGTTTGCCATTATAATAATACCCTGGGTATAATATGTTTCCGTATTTAGGCATTCCAAAAGTCACTGTATAACTAGATTTTATGGCGGCTCCATAGATTTTTCCATTGTCTCCTCCAACCCCTGACGGTATGTCGACGCTCACAACAATTTTTCTGAGACTATTGATATATTCGATAAGTCTTCTTCTAAATCCTGTGACCTCGCCACGTAGTCCTATACCTATTATTCCTGAGATAAAGACTTCACATTGAGAAAGTCTTCCGATATTTTTATCAAGATCATCTTCATTAGCAATATGATATATAGGGATCCCTATTTTAGAGGCTGTCTCATAATTTCTTCTCATAAGATCAGTTGCTTTAGAAAGATCTCCTATAACATAGATCTCTACGTAGGAGCCTGAGGCATATAATCTTCTTCCAGCAACAATAGCATCTCCACCATTATTTCCAGTCCCGGCCAATACGCAGAACCTTTTGTCAAGACCTATCTCTCTCAGAACAACATTATAGACAGAAGATCCTGCATCCTCCATGAGAAGCATATGATCTATGCCATATCTTTTTGAGGCCTCTTCATCTATTTTTCTCATCTCATCAACACTACAGATCTTTATGAGATTTTTTCTCAAAATTCCTCCCAAAACATTTTTCAATATAACATTATTAGGTTTGTATGTATAATTATAGAGATGGCTTAACAATCTAGTGATGAAAATAGTTTGATAAAATCAATATTAAAAAAGATCCTTGGAGAGTGATCATATGATCATTACTAAAGATCTTGTGAAAATATATAGAGGCGGAGTAAAAGCTCTTGACAGAGTTAATATCAGAACGCCTTCTGAAGGCATAATATCTTTCGTAGGATCTAATGGTGCTGGAAAGACAACTCTTATGCGTATATTAGCAGGAGTTCTAAAACCAACCTCAGGATATGTAGAGGTTGCTGGAGTAGATGTTGTTAGAGAGCCTCAGAAGATTAGAGAGAGAACATCATATATGCCACAAGGATCTACTCCTCCAGGATTTTCAACGCCTTATCAATTCATAACCTCATATCTTATGTATAGAGGATTCTCATATAAAGAGGCTAGAGAAAAGGCTCTGGAAGTGATCAGATTATTCGAGCTTGAAAATATCATGATGAGAAGATGTTCAGAACTCTCATACGGGACTCAACAGAGAGTTGTAGCCTCCGCCGTTATAGCCTCAGACGCTGACATCATGATCCTTGACGAGCCCACGTCAGGTTTAGATCCTATTGCGAGAAGAAGGTTCTGGGCAGCTCTATATTCTCTCAAAAGAAGAGGTAAGATGATTCTTATAACAAGTCATAATCCCGAGGAGATTGAGTCTATAAGCGACTATATTATTGTTATGAGTCGTGGAAATATTGTTGCACAAGGCGATCTAAAGAATTTGTTAAGATCTATAGAGTTTAAGAGAGTAATAGAGATCTATAGTGAAGACTCTTTCATCAACATATATGAAGAGAAGCTTAAGACAGATACTGTTTACAGACTTAGGAATATGATAGTGTCATATTATAAAGACGAGGATCAGGCTGACAAAATAGTTGATCAATTATCTAGAGACGGTCTGAAGATAAGGATCAGACCTGTCTCAGTCACAGATCTTCTTCTTCTAAGAGGTGAGTATTTGTATGAGGAGACTGATTAGAGAGCTCAGAGCAATAACTGTCTTAGGATTATTCAACGGCTATATACCAGTTAAAAACAATCCTCTATGGATCATATCATTCACTCTAGGACCTGTCTCATATCTATTTCTATTATATATGATCGGTAGAGAGAATATTGTGGATTACGCCTTCATCGGAGGACTTGTTCTCTCAATGTCAGCATCCGCCTACGGACTGTTGGGAGACATAATATGGTATAGAAACAGTCTTAAGATACAGGACATGTTTATTGTCACACCAAACTCTATATACACATATGCTCTTGGAATAGCATTGTCATCATATATATGGGCTCTGCCTTCTCTAGCCATCTTCATTATAATAGGATTTCTAATGAGTATTCTTAGGAACATATATGTTCTGGGAGTTATAATAGGACTGACAACCATCTTATGGATAAACACAGCATTATTCACATTATACATATCAAGATTCATAAGATCCGAGAAATACGTCTGGCCACTAGTCTCAATAATAAGTCTCGGATTATCAGTCTTTCCACCAGTATACTACCCAGTGACTATATTGCCTAGAGACATGTGGATGATAGCATTGATACCTCCGACAGCCTCATCAGCATTATTAATAGAAAGCTTCTCAGGGATGATAGATGTTGAAAACTTCTATATATTATATTCAATATTTAATCTAGCTGTTCAAACAATGGCTCTAGCTATATTACATAAAAGATCTTTAGTGTTATTAGAGTAAGGAAATGAGCCGATTACTTTTTACAAAATTCTTCGGACGCTATGAGATGATCTAACATGATCTATATATGATCTATTATATCGATCTCTTCTATATCAAGTTTTTTGTTCAGAAGCTGTGATAATGATGGTGTTGTTCTCTCATTATCTCCTTTAATAAATTCCTCAATATAGATCCTTTTATCAGCTGATATTTTCATGATGAATCTATTTGACGATAAGATCTTGTGTTCCAATATATTTACAATAGATCTTCTCATAACATCTGGGTATCCTCTCTCAAGCAGTCTCGTAGGAGTTTTCTGAGTTATTAATATGCCGTTTTTATATTCATCAACGATTTTTCTGAGAAGATCCTCCTCAACATCTTCATTAGATGATATCTTGATCTCGTATATAAGTCTAGAGAATTTAGTGTTGATCTCTTCAATATCTCTTCTATTTATTCTTGAGAGGATTTTTACTTCAAATGGAGGGATTTTTCCAATGATCTCGTTGAGATCTTTCGCGGAAGGCTTTCCTCTTCTAGGAGAATGAATCTCTAGTATAGCCACAACGCCATTACCAAGGATCCTGTATCTTCTGCTGTCTCTAGCGACAAGATGGATCCTTACTTCAGAAGGCTCGTAGAGAGCAAGCTTCTCTTTAATCATGTTCTCTAGAGAGTCTCTGGATCCTTTTATGAGATGACCTCTCTCATTTTTCCACACTTTGATCATATAGATTGCTGATGGATAGCTTATGACTATAGCTCCTGTGCCAACGTCTATAGTAAGAACAACGTTTGGATCATCGAAATCAGGTTTGAAACCTCTTCTCAGAACATTTTTACCGATCTCTCTTTTAAGCTCTTTCTTGATGCTCTCCCAATAGATGATCCCGTATTCTCTCGCCACAGTCTCTTCTCTCTCAGAATAATCTTTAGGCATTTTAACACCTAGAATAAATCTGTCTATATTCTTCTCTCTCAATATCTCTGACACTCTATCACTGAATTCCTCGATAAATCTCTTTATCTCAGATCTACATATAAAACATTTCTCATTTTCAATCTCTTCTCCAGACAATATCTTCAGAGATGATGTGAAAGGCTCTCCACCATTTCTAGCAAAAATCTTAAGCTCCTCAGAAAGCTTCTTAGGATCTTCTGAATAATATCTTCGGAAAAGATCCATTAGAAGAACTGTTTTAAGAGATCTCCCCCTAAGATCATTTGTCAATCCTCTTCCAAGAGAAGCAAACAATCTTCCTAGACAATTATCACATAAAGGATATTTCCTCAAGATCTTTTCAACAAGATCTATAAGATCACTCATTAACCTCCAACAACATAATATATAAAAAGATGATATATATCTTCACAACTCAGTCAGGGGTTCGATCATCATTTATCAGGACTCGGCAAACACATCATCATTAATAAATACTGCGAGGCAGATAATAAATATGTTCTTTTGAAAAGATCTTTTATAAAATTTTTAAGGAGTATTGAGATACAGTATAGAGAATATTGCTGAGCCCTATAGATATTGATATTGATATCTTAAAATTATTAGAGTAGTCTCTAAGAATCTTTAGAAAAGATCTTGTCTATCTAATAATATATGATAGTGCTGTGAGAGGAGACTCCGATAAGAAGAATGATCTTGGTCTACTGATCATTATGAAAAATCATCTGGACACAAGATTTAAAAATCGATCTTTTCTACAAAATAAGTAAAAGCCCTGATCCTTATTATCATTAAATTATTTTATATAGGATACCAAGTAGATTTTGTGATTATAAAGATTCATAAGAAGCCGAGAAGATCTCTTTTACAGATGTAGCCCCGAATAGATGAGAGAAACCTATGAACCGCCCTGAAAGGGATGACGACTAATGATGACCTGAGGGCGGGCGAGGAGGTCAGACAAGAGTCTCTAATCTATTAATTTAGGTGGGATGTTGAAAGATATAATAATTTGTATTTTCATCATATTATTCGAGGATTAGTTGGTGTCAAAATATTTTCCTTATGAAAAATTTAGAGAAGGTCAGAAAGAGGCTATTGAAAAGATCTTAGGATCTTATGAGAGAGGTTTTAAAAATATTGTTCTCAAGGCTCCCACAGGCTTTGGAAAAACAAGTGTCGCATTGTCGAGCATGATGTTTTATAAGCCTGTTCTTCATAGTGTTAGAACTAGAAATGAGATACAGCCTGTCCTCAGAGATCTGAAGACATCTTTTAGAAAGAATAGAGATTTCAGATATGTCTTTATATATTCTGCTCATAGAATGTGTCCTCTTCTAAAGAATAAAAATGTTGATCCTAACGATTTCTGGCTGGGATGTCAGATCCTTAGACTTTCTGGAAGATGTGAATATTATAAGAATCTTGCTTCTGTTGATGAAGAGGACATATTCAGGATCGTATCTAACGAGGATCTTCCGGAGAAAATTGTTGATGAGATAATCAAGAGACATAACGTCTGTCCTTTCTTTGCGTTGGCAAGACTTGCTGAGAAATCTGATTATATTGTTGCCACATATCCATATATTTTCGATCCTGATCTTCAGGAGATTATTTTTGGTGAGAGAGATATATCAGAGTTCTCAGTAGTTGTTGATGAGGCTCATATGCTTTCTATGCCCTCGAGAATATTTTCTGAAGAATTCTCGACAAACGATATCAAACATATGATCAATGAGATCCATAGATGGCTAGGAGATCTTCCTCTCATAAGAGAGTCTCTGAGCAAACTTTTAACTCAAGTCTCAAAGATCGGCGTGGGAGGAGGACTTAGAAAAATTGATAAAAAAGAGG
>Ga0326761_1000205_pt1 | contig 14258 bp, 13 predicted proteins | sample GCREP_P_FD_207739 | JGI IMG/M metagenome (GOLD analysis project Ga0326761, IMG submission 207739) | Hot spring water microbial communities from Geyser Creek Basin, Yellowstone National Park, WY, United States - GCR.EP_P | ecosystem: Environmental > Aquatic > Thermal springs > Unclassified... | reverse complement strand
CCATTACGATGACTACCTACCCGCCTTGGACTATCCCTACAGCTTGAGCTCTTTGGAAGGTATAAAGGCTCAGGTTTTTGTTGCACCCGGTGGCGTTTTTAGGGCTTCCACCTCAATAAACAGACCCATCCGATACACCGCCAGTTCTGTTTTTGAGCCACCAAACTGGGATGAGGACCTTGAGCCTTACCTTGAAGTGCCAAGGGATGTGCCAAAGGGCATAAGGAACTTGGCACAGGAGCTATCCAGCAACGCGAAAACCAATGAAGAAAAACTAAAAAGGATAATTGCCCACTTTTCCAAGGGATACACCTACTCCCTTAAGTTGGAAAAGTTTGAAGGAGACCCCCTTGAATACTTTTTGCTGGTTTCCAAGAAGGGAAACTGTGAATACTACGCCAGTGCCACTGCCTTACTGCTTAGACTTATGGGTGTGCCCGCGAGGGTGGTGGGAGGCTTTAAGGGAGCCATTTGGAACAACTACGGAAACTACTACATTATTACTAACTCTATGGTCCACGTGTGGGTGGAGGCGTACATTGACGGAAAGTGGGTAAGGGTGGATACCACCCCTCCCTACCAGTCCCCAGCCCTTAGACGTATATCAACCTTCTCTTTGATAATGGACAGCATAGTTTCCTTCTGGTATAGCAATGTGGTGGGCTTTTCCGCAGAAAAGCAGATAAGCCTCTTTAAAGCCTTTGGCAAAGGACTAAAGTGGAGCGTCAAGAAGGAAAACCTTGCGGTAGTTTTAAGGTATATACTCCTAACCGCCTTAGGCTTGGCTTTGCTTTATTTACCCTTTTACCTCTACAGAAGGTTAAAGAAGGACCCAGAAAACCTCTTCAGAAGGCTACAAGAGACATTAAACTCCAAAGACAGCCCCGAAAGGCTCTTAGAGAAGTTCAAAGGCAAAGAACAATACAGGTATGTGGAATACATAGTAAGGCTATACCAAAGGTATAAATACTCCAACTACAAGGTTTATCCCGATGAGGTTATGGAAGGCTACAGAGTTTTAAAAATTCTAAAGTATACACTCAATAGTTCCCGTCGCTCCTCACCTTGATGACAGTATGCACATTTCCCCTTGGGTTGAAATCTCCTATCACCTCCAAAAACTTGGGCTTTAGGGTTTCATAGAGGGCTTGGTAGATCTCGTTGGTAGCCTGCTCGTGGGATATATACCTGTTTCTGAACTTGTTCAGCCAGAGCTTCAAAGACCTTAGCTCCACTATATACTGGTCCGGAATGTACCTTATCTTTATGGTGGCGTAATCTGGGTAGCCAGAGCGGGGACAAAGGCAAGAAAACTCCGGAAACGTGATCTCTATAAGATAGTCCCTTTCCTTGGAGGGATTCTCCCAAACCTCCAGCTGTGCCTGTTCAATTGCCAGCTCACCGTATTTTTTCTCCATACTAATAAAATATAGCCCGTGAAGGTTTATAAGCTCGGCAGAGTGGGAAACTTACGTTCAACCACCCTCTTTCATGCCTTTGCCCGTGCTGGACTCTACGGCTTAATAATTGTAGAGCCCGATGATACTTACCTAAGCTTGGGCTACTTTGACAACTTGCAACAGGCGGTAGATTTAGAGAGGGCTAAAACCCTAAACATTCCCATCATAAGAAGGGAGGTGGGTGGTGGAACTGTGCTTTTATCAAGGGGCAAATTTTTTATCAGTTGGTGGTTCCCAAAAGCCTTACACCCTTCAAGGTGGAAGATGCTTACAGAAAGTTCTCCCAACCAGTGATGGAAACTTACAGACAGCTGGGTATAGAGGTGGAATACAGACCTATAAACGATATAATCACCAAAGGCACCAAAAGAAAGATCAGCGGACAGGGGGCGGGAGACATAGGCAAAGCCTTTGTATTTGTGGGAAACATCCTTTTAAGGTTTGACACACAACTTATGGCGGAGCTTTTAAAGGTGCCAGACAAAGGGCTTTTAAAGAGCCTTCTGGACGAAAACATAAGCTGGGTGGAGAGGGAAACGGGCAAACTACCGGACTTTTGGGATGTGGCAGGGCTTTTGGAGGAGTCCTTTAGGAAAGTTTTGCCTTTGGAAGGGGAGGGAGAGGTGCCACAGGAGATCCTTGAATTGGCAGACAAGTTAAAGGAGGAGCTAACCTCTGAGGAGACCCTCTTTGAAGACACGGGCAGAAACCACAAACTTTTAAAGATAAGGGAAGGGGTATTTTTGGAGAGGGAAAGCTTGAGAATTTTGAGGGACAAAGAATAAAGGGCAACACTGGCTTATAATTTTTTATGCTACAATATTTTTCCTTGAATTTCAGGAGGAACGCAATGAGAGTAAAGGGTCCTTCTTCCAGAAAGTTTAAGAAGAAGATCTTAAAGCTTGCCAAGGGCTTTAGGGGTAAAAAGCACACCAGCTACAGAAGGGCAAAGGAGTATGTCTTTAGAGCTTTGCAGTATCAATACAGGGATAGGAGGCAGAGAAAGAGAGAGTTTAGAAGGCTCTGGATAGCAAGGATCAACGCAGGGGTCAGACCCTATGGGCTCTCCTACAGCAGGTTCATGAACGGCTTGAAAAAGGCTGGTATAAACCTAAACAGGAAGATGTTGGCAGAGATGGCAGTTAGAGACCCAGAAGGTTTTGCCAAAGTGGTGGAGATGGCTAAGCAAGCCCTAGCTGTAGGATGAACTTAAACTTAGAGGACCTCCAAAGGCAAGCCCAAGAGGACATAAGCAAGGTTCAGTCTATTGAGGAACTTCAGCAGGTAAAAGCCAAGTATCTGGGCAAAAAGGGTCTTATCACCTTAGCCATAAAGGATATTGTCAACATCCCACCCGAGCAGAGAAGAGAGTACGGCTTAAGGCTAAACCAAATTAAAGAGTTTGTGGAAAACCTTTTGGAAGAAGCCCAAGAGAGGTTAAAAAATCTTGAGTTGGAGAGGGAGCTCGCGGGCGCATGGGAAGAGCTAACAGTTAGCCTTCCTAAGTGGGTGGGCGCCCTGCATCCCATAACTCAGACCTTGGAAAGGATAGAAAGCATCTTTGTGAGTATGGGTTTTTCGGTGGAGGAAGGGCCGGAGGTGGAGCTTGAAAGCTACAACTTTGACCTATTGAACATTCCAAAGGACCATCCTGCCCGAGATATGCAAGATACCTTCTATGTAAACAAAGAGGGTTATCTTTTGAGGACGCACACCTCTCCCGTTCAGATAAGGGTTATGCTCTCCCAAAAGCCGCCCATTTACATGATCGCACCGGGCAGGGTTTATAGGAGGGATGATGACCCAACCCATTCGCCCGTCTTCCATCAGGTGGAGGGTTTGGTGGTGGATGAAGGGGTAAGCTTCAAACACATGAAGTATACAATAGAGGTCTTTTTGAAGGAATTCTTTGAAAAAGACGTGCCCGTTAGGTTCAGGGCTTCCTACTTTCCCTTTACGGAGCCTTCTGCGGAGGTGGATATAGGCTGTCTGGTTTGTGGAGGTGAGGGTTGTAGGGTCTGTAAGGGCACCGGCTGGCTGGAGGTTATGGGTTGTGGTATGGTTCATCAAAAGGTCCTTGAAAACTGCCATATAGACACCGAACTCTATCAGGGTTTCGCCTTTGGGATGGGGGTAGAAAGGCTATGCATGCTATACTTTGGCATAGATAACATAAAGCTCTTTTACGAAAACGACCTTAGGTTTTTGAGGCAGTTTCGGTGGAGCTGAGCCTTAGCTTAGAAGAGGTAAAAAGTCTCTCAAAAGAGTTTGATGTGATCCCTCTTTTTGTGGAGGTTTTGGCGGACACAGATACACCCTTAAGCCTGTTTTTAAAGCTAAAGGATTGGGGAAAATACAGGGCACTTCTTGAGAGCGCGGAGGGTGGCATAAAGTGGGGAAGGTTCTCTTTTGTGGCACTGGGGTCGGGTTTGTCCTTTAGTTTCAAAGATCAAGAGAGTGATCCCTTTGAAGCACCAAAGAAATTTTTAGAGGGTCTGAGGGCATATAGAGACCCAAGACTGCCAAGGTTCTGGGGAGGTTTGGTAGGATATGTTGCCTACGATGTGGTCAGGTTCTTTGAGCCCGTGCCAATAGGTAAAAAGGATGTAATAAACCTCCCGGACATGTTCTTTTTCCTAACAGAGCTGGTGCTCATCCACGACAATCTGAGCGGAAAGGTCAAAGTGGTGGTTCCTATCTTTCCAAAGGAGGGTGCAGAAAAGGAATACCAAAGGGCAAAGGAAACTTTGCAGAAGGCTTTAAAAAGAATCTATGAGGGCTGTGTGTATCCTAAAAATTACCAGGACAAAGAGCCAGAGCTTTCCCTTTGGAAATCTAACTTCACCAAAGAGAGGTTTGAAGAGGCGGTTTTGAAGGCTAAGGAGTACATAGCCCAAGGGGATGTTATTCAGGTGGTGCTTTCCCAGAGGTTCAGCAGGACTTTTAAAGGGAACGCAGAGGACATATACAGGGTGCTGAGGTTTTTAAACCCTTCTCCTTATATGTTCTATCTGGATTTTGGAAGTTTTCAGGTGGTGGGTTCCTCTCCGGAGGTTTTGGTGCGACTGGAAGAAGGAAAGGTTTTAACAAGACCCATCGCAGGAACAAGGAGGAGGGGTAATACAGAAGAGGAAGACAGAGCATTGGAACGGGAGCTTTTGGCAGATGAAAAAGAAAGGGCGGAACACCTGATGCTTGTGGACCTGGGCAGGAACGACCTGGGAAGGGTTTGTAAGCCCGGCACGGTCAAGGTAGCAGACTTTATGAGGGTGGAGAGGTATTCTCACGTGATGCACTTGGTTAGCGATGTGGAGGGAGAGGTTATGGAGGGACTGTCTGCCTTTGATGTTTTGAAGGCGTGCTTTCCGGCGGGAACGGTCTCCGGCGCTCCCAAAGTGAGGGCTATGCAGATCATAGAGGAGTTGGAGCCAGAAAGAAGGGGCATTTACGCAGGCAGCGTGGGTTATGTATCCTTTGACGGAAATATGGACATGGCAATTGCTATAAGGACTGCGGTGTGCAGAGGAGGGGAGGTCTTTGTTCAGGCGGGGGCTGGCATAGTGGCAGACTCAGACCCAGAGAAAGAGTGGTGGGAAACGGTAAACAAGGCTAAAGCCCTTATGAAGGCGGTTGATATGGTTGGACCGTAAATTTTTTCTCAAGTTTACAACCGTGCCAATGCCAGGATGTTAGGAAAGAGGTCATACAAAAAGTCCGCCCTGTCTTCAAAGGTGTATCTTTCAAAGACCTTTTGGCGAGCCCTTGCACCTATCTCCAGAGCCTTCTCTGGGTTTTCAAGGTAAAACAGCACCTTTTCTTCAATCTCTGCCCTGTCTATAGGAAGGTATGTAATCACTTCCTCATCTGGTACAAAAAAGCCCGGCAGAGTAGCCCTATAATCCACCATCAGAGCACAGCCCATGTACGCAATCTCCAAGGGAGAAAAGCCCACACCCGTTGGCACACTGTGAGGATAGGAGGTTATAACCAATTGGCTTTTTCCTAAAAGTTCCAAAAGCTCCGTCCAGTCTTTTGGAACAACCGCTTCGTGCCCCTCAAAGGGCGTGCCCCGAATTTCTCCAAAGACCTTTAGCTCCATTCCATCCAAAAAGCTCAAAAGGAACCACCTCTTTTTGGCGGTGGCGTAAACGGAAATAAAGTTCAAAAAGTTCAAAAAGTCCTGAGGGCTTTCTTGCCTCCACTTGGCATACTCCTCTTGCAAGGTGGGATTAAACATAGAAAGGATATAATCGTGTGCCTGCAATACATGAACCTCTGGGTTTCTAAATAAAAACTCTCCCACTTCAAAGAAAATGCCCAAAAATTCCTGCCTGTAATTTTCTGCCACTTGCCCTGCAATTATGTTTGGGTCTATGACGGGTCCAAAGAAGGCTAAGGGTATTTCCCTATTTTCCGTAGGCTCTCTCATCTGGCTTGGGTCCAAAAAGGGCGTTATGTAGGAGGGAGGCTGTTTGATGCCAAGGAATGCCAAGCTGTCTGCGTATTTAAGGTCGCAGACCACAGGCAAAAAGTTGTTGGCGTTTCTCATATCCAAAAGGGGTTCAAAGTTAAAAAGAGGTTCGTCCGCAAAGATGGAAACATGCACAAAGCCCATGGCATCCGACAGGGCAAGCCTTTTATCCTCTTGGCTGACGGTTATAACTCCGCTGGCGTTCAGGTCCACGCAGAACATAGGACCAAAGTCCATAAGCTCCTTTACCCTCTCGTTGAGGTCTCCCTGCCCAATGTCCAACTCCAAAACCTCCGCACCCTTTTCCTTGAACCTGCCCGCAAAGGCTTTAAGGTGCCTAAGTGTGCCCTCATACTCTCCCACTTTCAAAAAGGCAACTCGCATGGAAAGAATTTTAACTTAGATGAACCAAACCCCCAAAATTTGCCACATACTTATTGACACAACCCAAAGGGTTGTGGTAAAATTTCTATCAAACCTTATAAGGAGGGTTAGACATGAGCAAGAAGAGCAAGCTCACCTTAGCAACCGCAGTATTTGGCGCAGCCCTATTTGCTGCCTCTTGTGGTGGAGGCGGTGGCGGTGGAGAAGCAACCGCATCTGCACCACCATCCCCATCATCCCCACCATCCCCACCATCTCCCACTGAACAAGGTAGGGTCTTGGCACTGTTGGATGTGGGCACTGCTTCCGCAGGAACCCTTAATCCAGTGACCATATGCCAGTTAAAGAGCGACAACAAGGCATACTGTGGAAACGACCTAAACCCAGGTGCAAATGTAGACCTAGAATATGTTCACGAGTTTCCCAATGGGAATGTTGTGCTAAAAGGCTCAGACAACAAGCTATACTTCTTTGATGGCAGTCAAGTGAAAAAGCTGACTACGTACAGGACGTTAGGTGGGACCTCTGACATCAACGCACCCGCCGGTATAGACATCCTTAGCGGTGCAACATATTACGCAACGCCCAACTTCGTAATAATGTATGGTGGTGGGGCATTAGTTGCGGTTTCAAAAGATGGAAAAGTTATAAAGGAGGATAGTGGTGTTACTATAGATGAAAATAAACTAAGTTGCGAAGCGGTAACTAGTGGGTCGAAAGATTACAAGCTTAAGCCGGACGGAAGCAGCTCCTCTACCACTATACCTACCTCTCTGGTACCAGTACCAGTGGATGGAAAGTATTTGGTTAAAGTTCAAGACGGTTCCAACTATAAAATCTATTTAAGCGATAGTAAATGCTCAGCCAGCGGTGTATTAGTAGATACTTTAAGCGACGATATCCATGATGCCAAAATGGTAAAAGTGGGCGACGACTTTTACATAGCGGTGAGGTATACTGATTCGGGTGGTAAAGTAGTAAAGGTAAAATATTACAGAGTGTCAGGCAATACGCCAACCCCGTTGAAAACTAATATTACTTTGGCATTAGATAGCAAATACTACTATGCCCTAGATGGCAGGGGGTACTTGTATGCGATTACCGCTGCCGATAAAGTGGAAGTCTTTGGGACCAACGGATCAAGTATAGGCACTGTAGATGTATCAGGTGTTGGTGGTCTGCTCGCCTTTGCAGACAGGGTGTTGGCAAAGAAAACTACTAATCCTACTAAAGCGTATGAAATCACCACCACCGGTTCTGAGGTAAACGTGGTAGATAAAGGAGGAGGTGCTTTATACGATGCCCTCGATAGATGCACATATACAGATAGAACCAAAGATTCTAACGGCGTGGGCACAAACTTTATTAGGTGTGTGTATGAGAGTGGTGGTAGTACTACCCTCTACAGCTTGACATATGATAGTGGAACCTACAAAGTCGCTTCTAGCGATCCTGTTACTGGTACATTTAATAAAGCACGCTGGGCTTCCAACAAAGTATTGGTAAGTGTTGGTTCTACTGTTTATCTCTGCAACACTACTACCACTCCCAGCATCTCTTGTTCCTCCACAGACTTGTCCACACTTGATCTAACTAATATCAGCCGATATCTAAAAGTCAATGGACTTGATGTCTTCTATACCAGTAGCGGCGCACTAAAGGTTGGAAATGTTTTTGATCTACCATCAGCTCTGCCAATTACAGTATCTTCAGCATCCGGTGGAAACGCGTCCTTTGACCTCAACAGGTTTGCCTTTAGCTTTAAACCAGCTGTAGCCCTGTGCGCAACTCAAATAGTCTACCTCTCTTCCCGCACTGCATCTCCAAAAACCTATACCATAGCTCAACCCTCCAATGGTTGCGTAAAGAGAATTCTCAAGGTCTATTAATCACCTCCGCCCCCTCTGGGGGGCTTTTAAAAATGCTGTTGGTTCTTTTGCTTCTTGTATCTATCTCCTTTTCCCAAAAGCTAAAGGTCCTTTATGAGGACGGAAGGGTTGGGGTGGTGGATGCCACAAAAACTTCCTTGAACGCACTCCAAGGGGTGGTCTATACAGAAAAGCCCATAAGGGTCAAGTATTTAGACCAGTTGGTTTATTCCTCTTCCGTCGTCATAAGGGGCTCGGGTAGCTTTAACTTTTCCATTAACACCTCTCCGGGGCAAAATCTTTCTGTTCTCTCCGCGGGTGCCAGCGTCTCTTTTTCTGGTGCCTGTTCTGGTGGCTTGGATAATCTTTTCTGCTCTGGTGGTCCTTTGAACTTTAATGTGTCCTCCTCCTCCGATTGGCGTCTGATCGTTCAATCGGTGGGGAAAAATGTCTTTCTCTCGGATGTTTCTACCACCGCCTACTATCTTGGCACTGGCGCGGTCAATACGGGGAGGACTGGCAGAAACGTTTTGGTGGGGGTGGTGGATTCGGGTATTGACCTTTGCCACCCTGCCTTCAAAAACCCGGACGGTTCCTCAAAGGTGCTGTTTTTTTACGACCTTGCCACCAACCGGGAGTACAACAGACAGCAAATTCAAAGCTTGATCGCCAGTGGGAACTGCAACTTTGACAGTTTGGGGCATGGCACCTCGGTGGCGGGTGTGATCAGCTACATAGCAAAGGATGCGGACCTTGTGGTGGTAAAGTTGCCAGACCAGATGACGGATGCGGATGTTATGCAAGCTTTTGATTATTTGAGGAAAAAAAAGGACCAGCTGGGGAGACCTATGGTGGTGAATGTTTCTTTGGGCTACAATGTGGGACCCCACGATGGGACGAGCCTTTTTGAGAGAAAGATCGCCCAGCTTTCGGGACCGGGTTTTGTGGTGGTGGTTGCCAACGGCAACGATGGAGGCAGAAGGGTCTACGGTAGAATTGGTGCCCTCTCTGGCAGTGCATCGGTGGAGATCTCCTCTCTGGGTGAGGGTGTTATTGACCTTTGGTATTCGGGTGGGACCTTGAGGGGTGAGTTCTGCGTGGGCTCTTCCTGCCTTTCTGCGAGCCCTGGCGAGTCCAAGGGCGCAAGCTTTGGCGGTTGCGCTGTGTATATGAAAAACGTTTATCCTTCGCCCTTGAACGGAGACGGAAACCTCAGCATAGAAACCAACTGCACGGGAGACCTAACGGTCAGGCTCTATTCCATTGGCGGAACTCCAAGGGTGGATGTATACATTTCCTCTTTGTTTAACACGATGGAGCTAAAAAACCACTTTTTGGATGATGGCTTTGGTGGATACTTGGGGACTGTTTCCGTGCCCGCCACTTCTCCAAAGGTGATCTCGGTGGGTGCCATCTCTTCCAGCTTTTGCAGTCAGAGGAGCTATCAAAACCTTGGGTTTATTGCCCCCTTTTCTTCGAGAGGACCCACAAGGGACGGAAGGATAAAGCCAGAGGTGGTGGCGGCTGGTGATTGTGTGAGAACTCCCATGGCGGGTTTTCAGTCTTACAGGGATAGCGCGGGCACTTCCTTTTCTACGCCGGTGGTGGCGGGGCTGGTTGCCCTTCTGTTGGAGTCTAACCCAAACCTTGATGTGGACGCGGTGAGAAATATACTCACCTCCAACGCTTTGAGGGATTCCGCAGTGGGCAACGTGCCCAACAACCTTTATGGCTGGGGCAAAGCCTTTATATCATCGGAGGCGGTTCCGGGAGGTGGTAGCCCGGGTGGTTCTGGTGGTAGTTCTGGTGGTGGTAGTTCTGGGGGAGGTGGAGGTGGATGCAACAGTGCCAGCCCAGACCTGTACACCGCCCTGTTAGCCCTTGTCCTTACTGCCGTTCTCAGAAAGAGAATAAGAAAAGTGCTATAATTTAGAAAAGGGAGGAAAGGCAATGAAAAAATGGGTTATCTATTCAAGTCTTTTTGGAATGGCAGGCTTTGGGTTTTTTGGATGCGGAGGCGGTGGTCTTTCGGATGCGGGGGGGAGCCTGGCAGAGTTCAACACGGTTATATTCTCCTCTACGGGTGCAGATGTAAACCCGGGCATAGTCCCGATAGTGAATACACAGACACAGCAGATTTCCGATTTCAATCCATTAAAAGCCTGTGTTGGAGATAAAAACAACAACGGAAGGTGCGACAGCGACGAAGACGGTTGCCGAACCTGTGCGGATGTGCCCGTGGGAACACCCTGCGACGGTAATAAGGATTTTAGAGATGTTTGCTGTGCGCAAGTGAATAGATGCGTTGGAACGCCCACGGAATGGACTATAACCTTCAACTTTAGGTCAACACCCCTCTTTGACGCCAGGGGGAACCCCCTGCAAAGACCCACATCTCCAGTCATAATACAAGGCTACACCGCGATTTTTAACTATTCTCCCGGTTGTCCTCCTTTTCTTCCCACATCAGATACAAAAACCGTCTCCGCCGTCGTCCCGGCACCATCTGGTAGAGAGAGCACAGCACAAGTTTCCATCACATACAGAACCGAACCCTTTGCGAGTTATGATCCTATACTACCCAACGCGTGCAGGACCACTACAACGAGAAACTATAGACCACCGTCGGGTTTTTCTGGTGTTTGCAATGTGAACGCAGTGTATAACTGGACTGTAATGGAGCAATATACTGGAAAGGTAAAAACAGTATCTGTGCCCGTGAGCTTTCAGATCGTGCCCAGCGCTGGCACCTGCGTGCCTTAATGTGGGGCAGTGGGGCACTGTTCTTTTCTTGCGTACCCCTCTTCCCAAAAGCAGGTCAGCTTGTAGCAGGGTACGGTTTCAAAGAACCTGTCCGAGAGCTTGGAGAGCTTTAAATAGCTCCTGTGGGGCGGGATCCTTGACACATGGGCGTAATAGTTGGCGGAGAAGAGCTCAAGGCTACAGTATTTTGGTCTTTGGTTTGTGGAAAACTCAAACAGCAAATAGTCTTTTGCTAAGTAAAGGGACACATCTTTTATTCTAAAGGGGTGCATCTTGAACTCTTTAACACTGGAGGGGTTTTGTATGGTCGTTCCCACCCATTGGTCGTCAAGCAACGCCTCCACCCGCACGCTTTCACCTTCCTTCGGGAAGGTAAAAAACTCCCTCCTACTGACTCTGCACTCATAGGTGGCAGAAAAGCCCTTTGAGTATGCCCTGAGGTTCTGAAAGGGTGGGTCCATTGATAGGGGTATTAGAGATATGCTTATACTGTGCTCTGCGGGAAGTGGCTTTGGAAGGTCCGCAAAAACGTTCACATAAACATTACAGCCTTGACTTTCAATGCGCCTTTCTAACCGCACCGAGTAATCAAGGAGGTCCGAAAGGAGAAAGCCATCCGGTTTGCCCACGGGAAAGGTGATGCCTTTGTAAGTGGCAAGCATTTGGGTGACAGTCAAGCCCAAGCCTCGCACGCTAACTCTTACCTTTCCACAGTCTGGCTCGGAACCGCCCCTGCAGGTGGGACCGCTCAGACTTATGGGCTGTTCAAGACTACTTCCCACCGCATAATAAAGACCATCTCCAAAACCCACAAGAACTACCCTTTTGTCGGAGGTCACCCTTGAAGAGCTTGCGGTAAGGTTCCCTCGGGCTGGTCCCTCCACACTGCCAAAGAGTTCCACATCCGCGGGTGCACCCTGAAGGTTTAGGGTGTATAAACTTTCCACCACCAACCTTTCGCCCACGGGTGCGTAAAAAACGCCCTTTGGAGTTATATACGCAAGGTATGCACCGGGGAGAAGGTCTTTCGTGTTGGCGTCCAACTGCCAATTGATTGAGTACAGGTCTTCGCTAAGAACCAACACCCTTCCACCGATTTTTACCATCTGGTCCGAAAATCCCTCAAAGACGTCTGCACTCCCACCCGTGGGCTTTAGCCCCAAAACCACATAGGCATCCGGGGTAAGGTCTGAGACCGTGTAGGCATAGTATACGGGCTTTCCGTCCTTGTCGTAGAGGATTGCCTCTATCAGCCTTTCACTTCCCTGCGGGACGTTTACATTAAAAACCACCTTTTGACCGGGCTGTAGGGGTCCCTCCTTCGAGTAGGTCAAGGGTTCAAAGTCCTTCCCGGATATTCTCAAAGTGAGCCTTGAGTATGGACCTTGGGAAACCTCCGAGAGCTTTAACACAATTCCCCTGTCTTCTCCTCCAACATTACCCCCACCACCGCAAGCATAGAGTAAAAGGGCAAACAAGGGCACCAGCCATCTTAAGCTCATTTTTCAGATATTTTACACGCCAACCTCCCTGCGTGCAAGGCGGAGGACAGGGATGTGCCAGAGCGCACTCCGTAGCCCCCGGGCACCGCCACCAAAAGGTCCTTGTAAGGTTCCCGTGCCTTGGCTTTTTCGCACAGGTCCTTTGGCTGGCACGGAAGCCCTGCCACAGAGATCACATAGGGACTGCTGGCGGGGAAGGGTAGGGGTCCGGGCTCGTTTCCCACCGGTGCGGTGATAAAAACTCCCCTTTTACTGAGCCTCTCCAAAAGAAGGCTAACCAACCTATCCTCTCCATACATCCCAAAGGACATGTTTATCACATCCACCCTTTCCCTCAGAAGGCTCGCCAGTGCCTTGGCTATGGGAAAGCTATAACATGTTCCTCCCTCGCAAACTCTAAAAAGATAAAGCTCGCCCTGCACCGCAACACCCTCCATGCCCACCCCGTTCCTCCGGGCACCGATAAGCGATGCCACCGCGGTGCCGTGCTCCTCTGCCCTGTAGGGGCTTTTAAGAAGGTTCTCCACCCTCAAAAAGGCGGTTTTTAGGTCCTGGTGCTCTGTGTCTGCCCCCGTGTCCAAGATGGCTATTTTTATCCCTTTACCCTCACACTGCCCAGTGTTTTTTAAATAGGGCTGTCTTTCCTTTAAAGGGTCATCAAAGGTCTGATAAAGGTAGTTGGGTTGCCAAAAGAGGACCTTTGGCAATGCCTTGACCTTCTCTGAAAACTCCTCCAGGCTAACATCAGCCTTTATTAGGGCAAAGCTTATTCCCTCTTCCATATCTACCGTATCCTCCACCTCCCCCAAGGAGGAAAGGTCCAGCGGACCCTCAAAAACCACTATGAAATAGCCGGGCAAAAAGGCGGGTCTTTTGTCTCCGTTCTTTTGAACATTCGGCTTTGCTTTGCCAAAGACTGCGTTGGTGATCAAAAGGCTTATGCCCAAACCCACCAAGGCACCGATAACCAAACCTATGGAACTGCCACCACCCCCACCGTTGGAGTTCTGCCCGCCGGGTGCTGTTCCGCCGGGTATTGTTACCTCAATGGTCTGGGCGGTGCAAAGGGCTATGCCGAGAAGTATAGAAATTAAAAGCTTCACTTAAAAACCTCTCTTATGTATCCCCTCTTTTTGAGCTCTTGCACATCTTTCTCTTTTGCACCCTTGAGAAGGTATGTGCCCGCAGGCGTGGGACCCTCCATGGTTAAACCCCTCTCCTTTAGAAAATCCTCCACCTGACCTATTTTAATGTTTCTTTCAAAGACCACATGAACACCCTCTTCCTTTTCCTCACTCATGGGCACATACACCTTTTCCGCATGCCACAGCTGGGTTATAAAAAGACCTATGGCAAAGCCCGCCGCCAGGGCGCCGATGGGCATAAACCATGCCAAAAATCTTCGCCTACGCCCAAAGAGCCTCTCCTCCAATTCATCTGGCACGGGCAGTTCTTCCATATCTCTGCTAAAAGCCTTCTTTATAGGCTCATCCTCTCTCATGGCTCATCTCCTCAATGATCTTTTTTAGCTTAGCCTTTGCGTTAAAAACCCTGCTCTTTACAGTTCCCACCGGTATGCCAAGGACCTTTGCTATATCCTCGTAGGGAAGCTCCTCGTAGTATGCCAAGAATAGGACTTCCCGATTGTGGGGGGCGAGCTTTTCTATTGCCTTTCTTACCAACTCCACATCCTCGTTGATGGGTGAGTCTTCCGATACTGCGTCCCCCTCGTAAAGCTCCAAGGTCTTTATGCTTTTGTTTTTCTCCTTTAGATGTTCCAAATATACCCTTCTGGCTATGCCAAAGACCC
>Ga0326761_1000204_pt1 | contig 14383 bp, 19 predicted proteins | sample GCREP_P_FD_207739 | JGI IMG/M metagenome (GOLD analysis project Ga0326761, IMG submission 207739) | Hot spring water microbial communities from Geyser Creek Basin, Yellowstone National Park, WY, United States - GCR.EP_P | ecosystem: Environmental > Aquatic > Thermal springs > Unclassified... | reverse complement strand
TTCAACGAGTCGTATACTACATAGGTTCTCCCATGTCCAATGTGCGAGTAGTCGTAAACCGTGGGCCCACACACGTAGATCTTTACAGTACCAGGCTCAACGGGTTGAAGTGTCTTTTCAGACTTAGTTAGAGTATCGTAAAGCCTAATCTCCGGTTGCCCATACACAATTCTCTCATACACCTCAATACGTGTTTTTACTCATTGAAGACAATGTACTTTAAGGGTAATATGTCTTCTCGCTGTTTAAAACACCGAGCGTGTATTTAAACAAGTCTAGTGGACTATTACACCATCAACTGTATAATATCTACTATACACCTCCATTAATACTCGTCCCATTCTAGTGAATAAATCAGCGAGCTCCTCTGTTGTCAAGTACTTCTTGAATGCCTCTTCACCGTGTAGTACATCGCTAACTACCAGTACACAAGCTGTTTGAATCCCCCTCATCCAACCCAGTGCGAACAATGCAGCTGCCTCCATTTCAACAGCTATGAGTCCATAGTGCTCCATTTTAACTGCGAAATCAGGGGATTCAGCGTAGAATGCATCACTCGAGAACACAGGTCCCTGTTTATATTGAATACCACTCTCCTCCATCATCATCATTATACGAGTCGTTAAAACAGGATCTGGTGATGTAGGTGCACAAATACCCGGCATATATTGCCCAAGTCCACAGCCACCTATAGTGTACGCAGCACCAGTAGCTACAATAACATCTCCTATCCTAGTATCCCTCCTAATCCCCCCTGTTGTTCCAAGCCTCACTATCCTCTTCGCACCTAGTTGGTGGAGCTCCTCGAAGACTATTGCTGCACTTGGAGCCCCTATTCCATGCGTCGCCAGCGTTATCCACGTGTCTCTATAGCTCCCAGTAACTACCTTCAACCCCCTATGCGTGTTCACTACTCTCGCATCCTGCAGTAGGGGTGTTAATAAGTCTACTCTACCCGGATCCCCTACGGCTATGACGTTTCCAGCTACATCCCCCTTAGAGGCCTTTATGTGCACTGGCATTAAATCACCTCTTTTTCCTCTTCCTACTCCTCTTCTTCCCAGTCTTTTTCTTCCTCGACGCTCTCCTCGACTTCCTCCTCCTAGCTTTCTCCACAATTCTGGGTTTTGGCAATACAAGCTCCTGTGGAAACACTATTCTTGTGTGCTCACTACACTCAACTATAGCCAAGTCGTAGTCTAGGCTTCTAGGTACTAGTTCACCCTCATACACTATGAGCTGTGAGCTTGGCTTAAACTCATATATTGTCCTGCAGTTCAAGGGCCCATCGCACTTAACGAAGAGCACTCTACGTAGATACTGTGGTTTAGGAATAAATACCGTTGAAGCACCTAAGTCTCCACCCTCACCAATCACTACTTTCTGCCCAAGAGTCTCCACCTCTGTTAAAACAAACGAGTCACTCGACTTCTCCTTCACCAGGTACTCTCCCGCAACCTCCAGTAGTTTACCCACTACATCTCCCTCCACCTTACCCAAAACCTCGCGCATATCCCACTTCTCGCTCTCTACTCGGAAACCCGATAGAGAAACCCTGTCGCTTTCCTCCTCTACACGCTTCAACTTAAGCACTTTAGCGACAATCTTCAAACTCCACCACACCTATAAAACAATAAATACTCTCCTTTCATAAAATACTTTACATTGGTGGTGTGTATTGGAAGTCAAGATCTTTAAAGTACCTATAAAGATACCTGAGGGAGCAAACGTCATCATTGGGAGAAGCCACTTTATTAAAACCGTTGAAGACATTTACGAAGCACTCGTAACAAGCGTACCCGGCATTAAGTTTGGATTAGCGTTTAACGAGGCGAGTGGTAAGAGACTAGTTAGGTATGAAGGAAACGATGAAGAGCTCGTTAAGGCTGCAATAGACTCAGCACTAAGTATTGGAGCAGGACACATATTCGTCTTGTTCATTAAAAACGCATACCCCATCAACATACTAAATCAATTAAAGCATGTGCAGGAGGTAGTATCGCTGTATGCTGCAACAGCTAACCCTGTTGAAGTCATCGTGGCGGAGACTGATCAAGGTAGAGCCATCATAGGCGTTGTAGATGGATTCACACCACTAGGTGTAGAATCCGATGAGGATAAAAAAGAGAGGAGAGAGTTTCTGAGGAAAATAGGCTACAAGAAGTAGTCATTTATGAAGCTACTAGTACTCCGCACTAGACTCGCTTAAAACCCCAATAATATGCCCAATCGCAGTATCTCCATGTATCCTGACTATTTTTACCTTCACTCTTGATCCACTAATAGCGTTTGGTATCGTTATCCTCAACCCTCCATACTGCACTATACCATTACCCCTCTCGTCCACGTCAAATATACTGACTACTATAACATCCCCTACCCTCAAGTGACTCTCTTCAGGGCTTCTAATTGATGGATATACGCTGAATCTCTGTATATTGCTACTATATGGGTTCCAGCCTTGTTTCCTATTGTTCCTTGACACGTATAACACGCTACACTATAAATCAGCGTCTTTAATGAATAAACCTCCTTAAAAACCTTGTATCAACGAACTCTAAAACCTGATCACACTTAGTTGGCAGTCGCTCTACACGTGAAGTATCCTCAGTGTTAAAGAGCTTATAAAGCCCTAAGACTTCCTCATACACAAGGGGTGTTTCGAGCTCTGTGAAGCTTGATTTTCTAAGGCAAATAGCAAACCCACTAATAGATGAGTATGTTAGAAACGGCGTTATCACAGCGAGAGACGCTGTTGAAGTTAAAAAGAGGTTTTTCCAAGCAGAGGTGAAGTATGGCTTCAACACGTATACTGGAGACCCCTCCAAGCTCTCACTATTCCTAAACTCTAGAGATTTCGATGAATTAGCTGAGTACTTGAAGTCCCTAGGTGCTCTACAGCTACTACTCGATATACTGGTTAGAATCGAGGAGGTATATCGGGAGCTTGTGGAGGTAGTTGACGCTGCTAGAAGGGCGAGAGATAGGCTTTCAGCAGGGCAGTTAACCACAGGGGGAGGCAAGGGTGTAGCTAAGTGCCTGGATTTAGAGTCACTATCTAGTCTAGTAAGGGAGAAGCTTAATCCAAGCGAGCTCTTAGTTGAGGGTAATACTGTTAAAGCAATTGTAGGGGGAGGATTGGAGTTCAGTGTTAGTCTGCACAAACAACACGTTAAAATGGTGATCAAGGCGAAGAAAGGAGATGTGGGTAGAGCAGTTAAGGGTTTATTCGAGAAGGTGGGTGAGATTGCAGAGAAAACTCTTTGTATTTGACTGCGATGGAGTATTAATAGAGAATAAGAGTAGTTGGAGAATACTACACGACTACTTTGGTAGCAGGGATAACTCCTACTTCGCCAAGCTCTATGAACGGGGGTTGATCTCCTACTTGGACTGGATGAAGATCGACATAGCCCTCATGATCCACAGCTATGGAAAGCCAATAACAAAGAGAGATATTGAAAAAGCATTTTCAACCGTGAAGGTTAGACCTGGCGCGAGACTCGTAGTTGAGAAGTTGAAGGATAGGGGACACGTAACCACTGTAGTTAGTAGTGGAGTAGATGTCTTAGTGGAGAGGGTCTGCAGAGAGACCGGTGTTGACGTGTGCATATATAACGAGTTGTTATACAACGGTGAGGAGGTAATACCTGGTGGAGTAGCCAAGGTCCCCTTGAGAGAGAAGAAACACGTTATTGAGAAACTCGCGAGAGAGCTTGGACTAGGACTAGAGAACACTGTGTACATTGGCGATAGCGAGTGGGATATTGAGGTATTTAAGAGTGTTGGTGTCTCGATCGCTGTAGAGCCCTGTGGAGAAGCATGTAAACACGCATCATACGTAGTGAGGGGGCTTGAAGAGATCCTAGAGCTTGGAATAGCTTAGCTCCGCCTAAATACTAATTAGGGAATAGAATACTATTAAATACCACGGGCGTAGATTGATTGACTGGTTTATAACGCTTATTAATTACAGACCAGACGCGTTATCCGTTTGGTCTGACCCCATTGTCAAGGAGAGATTATCCCACTACTATAGTGTAATGAAGAATGAGAAGCCCGCTAGATTTCTCGCCGCCAAGCTTCTCCCCTTAGACATAGATCCTTACTCGCCAAGCGTGTCCGTGGAGGAGCTGTGGAGACTCCATGACAAGATGAGCATTGAGTTTGAGGGGTTCTATAGAGATCTATCTCAGGGTGGACTAGGTAAATTAGAGGCAAGTGAGAAACCGAGGTTTAGCTACTTAGACCTTAAAGTAGCCCTTGCCTACAGGTTGATGAATCCATGTAGACTCTGCGAGAGGAGGTGTGGAGCTAGGAGGCTTGAAGGAAGGCCCGGAGTATGCACTATGGACAAGGAGATAATAGTACATAGCTACTTCCACCACATGGGTGAGGAAGCGCCACTTGTACCCAGTGGAACTATTTTCTATGGGGGGTGTAATTTCAAGTGTGTCTTCTGCCAAAACTACGATATTAGCCAGGTTAATCCACGTGGTGGTGAGAAACTGTCTACACGTGAATTAGCATCTATACAGGTATATCTCAGGAGAAGCGGGGCCCGCAATATTAACCATGTGGGGGGAGAGCCCACACCACACCTCCCCTTCATCCTTGAGAGCTTTAAGTACGTTGATGTCAATGTACCCCAGTTGTGGAATAGCAATATGTACATGAGTGAGGATTCAATGAAGCTAATCGTAGACATCATTGACATATGGCTACCAGACTTAAAGTATGGGAATAACGACTGTGCTTGGAGGTTGAGCAAAGTGAGAAACTACTGGGAGGTCGCGACGAGGAATATAAAGATAGCCCATGATCACGGAGACATCATTATAAGACACCTAGTTCTACCAAACCACATTGAGTGCTGTACGAGGCCTGTACTAGAGTGGATTGCTAAAAACACTCCTAGATCACTCGTTAATATAATGGATCAGTATAGGCCAGAGCACATTGTCGCGAAGTACCCACATATGTATAGAGATATAGCTAGAAGACCTAAAGCTAGTGAAATACTTGAAGCATATAGAATAGCGGATGAACTAGGTATAGTGTATAAGCCGGTCTCTTAATTAAACCATAAGTACTAACTAAAACACTGGGTCGTTTAATCATGGGTGAGGAAGTAATTGAACAATACTTCGACAACTTCTACCGTGTAGCCCTTGTTAGAGACAATGGGGAATACGTAGTATCCGTTGACGTGTACTATGTTGGCTGGACTTATGGTGACCACAGAGAGGTCTGTATCGAGAACACTTGTCTCTTAATAAAGGAACTAGATGCATCCATTCTACGAGTAAACCCCTGTAAGTCGAGGAAAATAACTGTAATTGGTACAAGACTAGGCAGTAAAGCAGAGACAATAAATATTAAGTGGATATGTAGCGAGAAGCCTAGTGGCCGTGAACTAGAGGAGCTATATAGGTTGTCCTGGATTATCGCACGTGGAGAAACAACTTAGTAAACCTCTATATAAGCGAGGTCAAATTATTATTCCACTAGTTGTAGGTAATCTTAGAAGATAGTTCACGGTGAGTTAAGTGTTTAAGCCAAAACTAAAGTCTACAAGGTGGGATCCAAGCAGGGAGTTAGAGCTAATTAAGAAGTGGGAGGATGAGGGATTATACTTATTTGAGTTCTCGCGGGACGATCCAAGGGAGATCATAGCTATAGACACTCCCCCACCCTATGCTAGTGGAAAGTGGCATGTTGGTGGAGCAGCACACTACGCACAGATAGACATGATTGCACGCTACTTTAGAATGAAGGGTTATAATGTGCTAGTCCCATTCTACGCTGATAGAAATGGCTTACCCGTAGAAGTCCAAGTTGAGAAATCTTATGGCATTAGTGCACATGAGTATGCAAAGACCCCTGAGGGCCGTTTAAAATTCCTAGAGCTATGCAAGGCATTCCTAGATAAGACAGAGGAGGAGCTTGTGAACATATGGAGGAGGCTTGGCTGTAGCTTCAACTACTGGAGAAGCGGCACTGATAGCCCTGAATATAGAAGGATTACTCAGGCAACATTCATTGAATTATTCAAGAAAGGCTTAATCTACGAGGCTGAGAGACCAGTCAACTGGTGTCCACGCTGTAAGACCACTCTAGCTGACGCGGAGTTAGAGTATATCGAGGAGGATGCATACCTCTACTACATTAAATTCCCATTGAAGAATTCGCGGGAGCACCTAGTGGTGGCGACTACAAGGCCCGAGCTACTTAGGTCTTGTAAAGCCCTTGCATTTAACCCCAGAGACGAGAGGTACAAGGGGCTTGAGGGCATTATCGCCATTAATCCTCTATATGGACACGACATGCCTGTTTTAAAACACGAAATCGTGGATCCTGAGTTTGGAACAGGCATTGTAATGATCTGTAGTTATGGAGACCACGCAGATGTAACTATGTTTAGAGATCTAAACCTAGAGCCATTAGTAATTGTAGATAGAGATGGAAAATTAACTAGTGAAGCCGGCCCTCTCGCAGGGTTGAGCGTAAAGGAGGCTAGAGAAAGAGCTGTGCAACTACTTGAAGAGAAGAACTTATTGGTTAAAAAAGAGAGAGTAAAGCACACTATCCCAGTTTGCTGGAGGTGTAAAACCCCCATTCAGATCATTAATGCCCGCGAGTGGTTTTTGAAGCAACTCGAGTATAGGGATTCACTATTAAAGCTCATTGAGGAAATGGAGTTTAAACCAGAGTTCCACAAGGTTAAGTTAGTTGACTGGATCAACTCTATTACAACGGATTGGCCAATAAGTAGAGATAGATTCTACGCAACCGAGGTCCCAGTGTGGAGGTGTAAGAAGTGTGGAGCAGTACTCGTCCCCGAGCCCGGTAGGTACTATCAGCCATGGAGGGATCCACCTCCATGGGATAAATGCCCCAAGTGTGGCGCATCCTCATCAGAGCTTGAGGGGGAGAGGAAGGTATTTGACACTTGGTTTGACAGTAGTATATCAGTTCTATATGTTACAGGCTACTTGAGAAACCCTGATTTATTTGAGAGGGCTTTTAGAAACACTATTAGACCACAAGGTGTAGATATCATTAGAACCTGGCTATACTATACTATTTTAAGAGTCTACCAGTTGACTGATAAACCAGCGTTTAGGTGGATACGTATAAGTGGAATGGGGCTTGATGAGAAAGGCGAAGCAATGCACAAGTCTAAGGGTAACATTATAGATCCAGAGCCCTATATCGAGAAGTATGGTGCAGATGCATTTAGGTATTGGGCTACTGCAAGCACAAAACTAGGCTATGACTATAGGTTCAGCGAGCCAACAATCAAGACCGGGCTTTTATTCGCTACGAAACTATGGAATATAGCTAGGTATATCTCCAACTTCCCAGAGCCTGATTCATACGAGCTTAGACCAATAGATAAAGCTACACTTGCATATCTAAATAGAGTCCTCTCTAGCGTAGATGCTGGATACAGAGAACTCGACACATATACCCCGGTGAACGAGATATATCAATTTACATGGAACTACCTAGCATCACACTACATTGAATTAACAAAGTCGAGAGCATACAATACCACTGGAAAATACAGTCTAGGAGAGCAGAAGGCGGCTTGGTACGTGCTACACTACTCACTTAGAGGAATACTCAGAGCACTAGCACCAATAATGCCCTTCGTAACCGACACCATATATAGAGAGCTATATGGTAGGAGCGTCCATAGAGAAGCATTTCCAGAGCCCGAGGAGGAGTACCTAGAGGAGTCGCCTGAACTAGCCCTGAGAGTAGTCGAGGTAAACCACGCCATATGGAAGTACAAGAAGGAGAGGGGTATGAAGTTGTCTCAGCCAATTGAGCGAAGAGTCTTCTTACCCATTATTGTCAAGCCGGCTCACGAAGAACTCGTCGACCTACACGGCTTAACGAACACCGAGTACTACGAGGATAAACCCCCTGAGAACGCTGTAGATATTGGTGGAGGAGTCTACATATCCCCCTAGCTACTTTCTAATTGTTTTCTCAATACTCCAGAGCATTCTATTAATTCTAGCCCTAAAAGGGGCTTTTCCATAGACTGGCCTAGTTCTCCCCTTCCTAATGGCCTCTAGTATGCTCTCAACACTTAATTCACTGACATCCAGTAGATTAAACGCTACGCCAACTTCATCTACTATGTGTGCATCGCTATTTGATAATCCAGGCTTATTAAGGATCCTCGCGGCCTCCATGGCTTTATAGTTTGCTTTTTTAGTTGCAGAGGAATTCCACACCTCTATTGCATCCCAGTCTTTGTACTCATATACTAAGTCACCTATTCCAAGCCTCAGTAAATCGAATGGATGTGCAGGGGCAACTAAGCAGTTTTCTCTATGTGCTTTCTCTATTAACGAGTCTAATCTACGGGGGAGGTCTATTTCGCCACTACAGTAGACTAGTATGTCTCCTTGATCAGTTCTAACCTCAACACCCGGGACTACTAACACCCCAGTGCTTGCTGTGTACCTCTTCGCATACATACTGCCCGCGAAGGTATCGTGGTCTGTTATAGACACGACTAGTATTCCCTTCTCGCGTGCAGTACTAAGAATTTCAAGGGGGCTTGCCTTCCCATCGCTATACGTTGAGTGTATGTGGAGATCTGCTCTAATCAACAAAGTCGGGTACACCCTTAACGCCGTGTATTAAAACACGTGTTATGTATATTTTAATGGGTTGATTTTATTGAGTGTCCGCGTACTAGTGGATTTAGAGAAGTGTAATTTATGCATGCTCTGCGTGGAGTACTGCCCGGCCTACGTATTCTCAGTATCTAGCGGTAGAATAACTGTGGATAGCTCAAAGTGCATTGAATGCTATGGCTGTATACCCCTCTGCCCGAGGAGTGCCATTAGAATAGCAGTTGAGCCAGGAGATTTAACAGTGTTTCTCAAAGAGAAATAGCTACATAAACTACTCGAAGTAGGGTTTTAACTCGCTTTTACAATATGGACACTTATAGTGTACTTTTCTAGCGTCAGCCGCGCAGAAGTATGCACTTATTCCTTTAGACAAGCACTTAGGGCAGTAATATATGTTCTTGAGCTCGTAGCCTTGGTAGAAGTCTAGTGTAGTACTGCACATTATACACTTCTCTGTGGTCCAACCTTTATGACCTGTTTTATTCGCACCCCTAAGTAAGCCTGTAGTCAAGTTTTTCACCCTTACTCCACATATCTTAGACATAGAGGGGTTTTAAATACAGTGAGGTGTATGTATGATTATACTTGCTACATCGGATGTTCACAGCCCAGAATACCTATCACTATTCATGGAGGCCTTGAGGAAGACCGAGATTACCCCAGACATCGTTGTCTTTGCAGGGGATATGGTTGAAAAGAACAAGGTATTCATGTTGAAGCCTGTGGTCGAGGCTACTATGAAGAAGTTCCCTGGTGTAAGAATAATCGCTGTTTTCGGGAATGACGAGTATAGAGACTATGAAAAACTATACGTATCTATATACAAAGAGATCACGTGGCTCAACGACGACTACTTGATTATAGGGGATAGAGACCTCTGCATAGTTGGGACTCGTGGTGCACTAGATAAGCCAACATCTTGGCAGGCTAAAAATATACCGGGTATACAGAAGTACTACGCTGAGTTACCATATAGAATAGAGCAAATAGCATCTCAACTGAGGAGTCAGGGGTGTAAGAAAATAGTGCTTATATCACACTATGGCGTAACACGTAAAAACCTAGAGGGGGAGAAGGAGGATTCATATCCATACCTAGCATCTACTAAGTTTGAGAGAGTTATTAGGAGAGAGATATTGGACTGCGTAATCCACGGACACGTACACCTGGGAGTAAATGAAGTGGTCTATGTTAGAGACGTACCAGTCTACAATGTATCTCTACCGGGGAGGAAGAAGCTTGTTGAAATCAAGATATAGGGTTGAAAACTAATCATTACTACGAGGTTTTATCCATGAGTGAATCACTATACGTAGCTAAAACCCTCATCCGCGGGGCTCTAATCGGTTTAAATGCATATATTAAGCCAGGCGGCGTACATAGGCTTACACCGTTGAAAGTATTTGATGATTTAACGTGTAATATTGCATCATGCATAGATACTCTTGTAGAATCCGTAGAGACCGGATCAATGGTTAAGAGGGGTGAAGTTGCGGTAACTAGTGTAGACTACAATAAGTTATTCACGAGTCCACTAAAGGAGAGCTTTAGGAACTGCGGTAGCGTATACCCCGAGTACCTAGTCCCACTCACAGTACTAGGCTTTACAATAGGCCTTAGTGGCGTAGAGAGTATTCTAGAGGAGAGTAGTAAGTTTAAGAAAGCACTCGAAGCAGTTAACAATGTAAACAAGTGGAGTGACATAAAGCAATTAATAGAGGTATTGAGAATTATTGGTAGAGCAGACATGTATGAACACCTACAGTCAACGGGGTACACCCAGATAACACTCCTTAAATCCGGTGCTACATTCAACGACGTATTTAGAGTACTGAGTTCTAGGTGGCGTGGATTCTCACTAGTAGACTCAAAGGAGACACTTGTATTCCAATACCTCAAGCAACTAGTTGACCTGCAGAGAGAGTATAAAAACCTCGAGAACTCCCTTATAGCACTCTACATGGAGCTTGTAAAACAACACATACCAGTAAATCTACAAGATAAAGCTAGAGAAGCCCACAGCTGTAAATACATGGCTACACCTGAATGCACTAAATTAATGTACGAGCTCGACGTATTATTGAGGAAAAACAAGGTGTTCTTTGAATGGGCAAGCGAGATCACAGTATTAGTATCGGCTCTAGCAGTCTATGAGGGTTTAAAGTAAAGGAAAGCCAGTGCTTTTTATGCAGTTACTGCCCCCTAAGCTCCTTGATCAACAACTCGAGGAGCATCTTTACTCTCTCCGTGTACTCTTTAGCGATGGCTTTAGAGTAATTATAATTCATTAATTCATGGAGCTTAAGGATCTTTTCATGGAAGTGTTCTATAGACTCCCCAATACTCCTACCCCTTCTCTCACTATAGAGAAATACACGGATGAAACCAATTAACCCCAATGCATCTATTTTATCAGCATCACTTAATACCTTAGCTAAGTCACTATAGACACTACGCCTCACGGCTGAATAGCTGAAACTATGTGATTCAATGGCTTCAACAACCTCCTCGACCTCCCCCTCCGAGCACTCTGCCTCCCTCAATAGTTCTCCAGCTATAAGTGCCGAGTAGTATGCATGTGGTTCCCCAACCCCTCTGCCGACATCGTGTAGATATACTGCTAGCTTCAAGATCGATTGATCTACTTCAAGCCCTTCCATCTCAATTATTCTATTAGCCCAGTTGTACACTCTCTCAACGTGGTATAATCCGTGCTCAATTGATTTATCGTAGAGAGTCCTAGCGATCTCCACTACAATATTCGATTTTGAAGAGTCACACATGCCTTCTAAATCCCTTCACTATCAATTACACTACTTAACACACTAGGATGACTAATATGCGGCTACTCCTCAAGGTGTCTTAGTAGTGTTTCTGCAATATTCACTGCTCCACTTGGGTATCTACGCCTCGGCTGCACGGGGTTTTCAATGGCTTTCTTGAGTAGACTAGAGTCGGGTTTCTCCAGGTACACTGCTTCCAGTTTCTCAGCATATATCTCTACGTCTCTTCTAGGTGCGCCGAGGGTTACACGTGGGTTGTATACTATTATAGTGGGCTTCTCGTAGGCTAATCTAGCAGTTGAGGCTGTGACTCCTTGCTGTGTTATGACTATTTCCGCGTTTGCAATCCACTTGTGTATATCACTAGTGTATTTGAATACGGTCCATGAGGGGTGTTTTTTAATGTATGGCTCTGGGTCGATATCCCCTGTCTGCAATACTACTCTCTCGATGTTTAGTGAGGATATGGCGTCAAATAACTCCCTATAACCAAGCGTCCCAGTAGTTACGAATACATAGCCTCCATTGCTTGGTTCATACAACCTGGGCTCATATACGGGCCCGACAACAATACCCCTTGGGTATAGCTCTAATTGCTCATCCCAGTGTAAGAAGACTCTACCACCCAGTTTCTCAAGTATTTTAACAGCTCTAGATCTCTTAGTGAAGTGCTCAATCGCCTCTAGTGTATACAGTGGTGCATGCTTAGACAACATGGATACTAGTGATGTTGGAATCGAGAAGTTTGATCCGCTGGCGAATACTGCACCGACATCGACTCCTCTAAGTAGTTTCACCGACTGAAACAAGGCCTTCGGCCAACGGTGAATACCCCTGTAGATCGCTTCTCCAGGCCTCCGGGGTAAAGCCATAAACTCCACTCTACCAAGACCCTTAAACCTCTCAGCTAGAAACCTATACTCGTCCGCGACTAAGACTACGTTATTTGTAAATCCAAGTTGATTCAGATGCCACGCCACGGAGTATGCATACCCAGCGTGTCCTCCATAACCAGCTATTATTAAAACCTGGTTTTTCCTCAAGTTGGAAACACCTATCCCGAGGATTGTCTACTATACCTTTTGCTTATGCGTCACCCCACACTCCAGTAATAACTCTACTACTCTACGGGGGATTTCAAAGCCATACTTGTTCTTCATAGTCTTCCAAGTCTTCTCGGGGTTTAAGTATTCCTCGACAGCTACACCTGTAAATAACCACGTGAAGACATCTAGAAGTAGGCATGGAGTCTCAGCATGCTCACATATACGTCTCCACACCTCCCTTACTCTTCCAGCAGGGGGGCCTGTAGTCAAGGATCTAGCGCAAGCCTCTACATCTCTACACTCAGGGTACTCTATTAGACAGCTCGTTAATGCGAGTAGAGAGTTCCTGTAGTCAACGGGGATAGATATACCTCCGTAGTCAACACTAACACCCCTACACATACAGAAGTATCCATACATTTTAGCCGCGAATACAAGTGTCTTACTATCCTCCCTCGCACCCAGTATTCTGGATAGTTCGCTCATTAATTGATTCAATTTATTACAGTAGTAGAGTGGTTCTTCGAGAATTCTCTGAGCAGTACTAGAGGCGATTACTTTCCCGATTCTACCAATCTTTTGATCTAGGCTTCGAGTGCACCTAGTGGATTTAAGGAACTCCCTGAACGCCTCTCTCAAGTCTCTGGATTGTAGTTTACTGAAGAAATCGGCGAATTTAAGCCAATACTCCTCGCCTGGTATAGTGAGTTGGTAGCTTATTAATGAATTCAGTAAAACCAGTAGTGCAGCATACCCCTCACTATGGGACTCTGCAATTGCCTTTACAGCTTTGTATTGTGGGTCTCTATGGATAAGGTTCATTAGTGAACTACTAATGGACTTCAACGCCTCTGCTATAACGGGGATTCTCTCCTCCTTGATGAGTACAGAGTCCAATTTAAACCCCTTTTCACTAATTGATTTTTAAGTGTTATAGCTGTATTCGCTGATATAGCGTTACGTGGAGATGAGTGTTTTGGCTTCAATAGTATTTACTTGTAGGAGGGAGAATATTGTTGGCTATGTTGAAGCAGATGAACTAGTGGTTTTCGACATGGACTCTAAGGATATAATTGCTAGGTTGAAGAAGCCGAGTGATCTAGGCTTGCTGGAGAATCTTCTCGAGGAGTATGATCCATGGGTTGTAGTAACCGCTTACGTGGACCCCGAGATCCAAGAGGCTCTAAGAGATATGGGTTTTAAAGTGGAGGTTGTTAAATCAGTGAAGCTTAGTGAATACCTCAATGATGTATTTGGATAGGTGTATAATCATGCCGCTGAAACACATATTGATAGACTTGCTAGTGAAGAATAGGGAGGTTGAAGAGGGTGTTCTCGGGGTAGTCAAGGACAAGTGTTCTCTAGAACACGAATTCATTGTTAATAGTGGAAATATTAGTCTCTTCAAGTGTGGTGAGAACGTGGTCTATATTTATAAAGCAGGCTCTGTGATCTACCTAGATATTCTCGGTGAAGGAGGAGTCTTCGAATCCATACTGGAACGCCTGCCCCGCGAATACGTCTTTATTAGGCTTGTTGAGAGGGGGTTTCCCGAGTAGGGGTGTTTATATGCCTAGTGGAGAGGAGCGTGTAGACTTTGTTTTTGATCCATCCTCTTGTAGAGCGGTTGCAGCGAAGTCCCCGCTTACAGATGAGCTCTTTGAGAGGTGGTATGGGAAGTACCATGGTGATACACTAGTACTTGACTTAGTTGAAGTAGCATACTTGTTGTCAACAGGTAGAATTGTTGTTAGAGATGGTGGTAGAGAGGTTAAGACTCTACAGGAGCTTGTATCAATGCATGGAGCTTGCTTTGACGCCAGCTTCTGGCCTATGCTATCCGTATTCAAGGATCTCCGTGAGAGGGGTAGGAGGGTTAGAGTTTTAGCTCCAA
>Ga0326761_1000199_pt1 | contig 14488 bp, 12 predicted proteins | sample GCREP_P_FD_207739 | JGI IMG/M metagenome (GOLD analysis project Ga0326761, IMG submission 207739) | Hot spring water microbial communities from Geyser Creek Basin, Yellowstone National Park, WY, United States - GCR.EP_P | ecosystem: Environmental > Aquatic > Thermal springs > Unclassified... | reverse complement strand
TGATTAGCTCAAGTATTTACAGCTAACCACAGGTATTCACAGTTGATGTAGACCTGACTACGCTAGATAGCTGGTCGACTTAAACTGAAGTTCGAGGTACATGTCTTGAGCGTATAGATACTGGTATTAATTTAGTTATGCTAAGTGTTTGTGAAAAAGTATAGAGGTTTTATATCTCCTCAGCAATACTACAATGTCGGAGTGCTTAGAGCTGGGAGGCTGAGTTTGTGTGGTATTATAGGGTTTGCTAAGAGTGATAAGGTAGCCTTGCGCTGCTCAGATATTTTGAGGGAGGGGCTTAGGAGGCTAGAGTACAGAGGCTATGATTCTGCAGGTGTTGCTGTTGTTCTTAACAACACACTTACTGTGCTTAAGGATGTGGGTCCTGTAGACAAAATTGTTAGTGTTCCGGAGTTTAACTCACTCAATGGTAATGTAGCTATAGGACACACTAGGTGGGCTACACACGGAAAGCCTTCTAAAGAGAATGCGCATCCCCATGTAGACTGTAGCAACAGGGTTGCTGTTGTTCATAACGGCATTATAGAGAACTACATGGACTTGAAGAGGATGCTGGCTAAAGAAGATCATGTGTTTGTGAGTGAGACTGATACTGAGGTTGTTGCTCACCTGATAGAGCACTTCAAGAAGATGGGGTATAGACCTTTTGACGCATTTAAAAAGGCTGTGGCAATGCTCAAAGGCTCTTACGCGCTAGCTGTGATTGACCTGGATGAGCCTGGGAAGCTTTTTTTCGCTAGAAATGTATCACCACTCATTGTAGGGCTTGGCAATGGTATAAACTTTGTCTCTAGCGATATAGCATCATTTGTGAAGTACGTAAATCATGTAGTTGTGCTTCACGATGGGGAGGTGGGCTACATAACGCCTTCCGAAGTCTATATAGAGCGCGATGGTGTACCAATAGATGTATCGCTAAGGATTAAGGCTATTGAGCTTGATGCACAGAGCGTTGAGAAGGGTGGGTATCCGCACTACATGGCTAAAGAAATCTTTGAACAGCCGTACGCTCTTGCACAGACGTTCTCTTCTCTGCAAACACAAGACCTCTCAGCTGTTCTAATGGTTCTAGAGAGGGCTAGGAAGGTTTACATCGTTGGTGCTGGCACCTCTTATCACGCTTCTCTACTAGGTACAATAGCTTTTAAGAGGTTTCTAGGTTTAGACGCTGAAGCGCTGATAGCGTCTGAATTCAGAGTCATCTCAAGAGCTATTAAGTGGGGCGATGTTGTTATAGGTGTTAGCCAGTCTGGTGAAACCATAGACACTCTCTTAGCGTTGAGAGAGGCTAGGGCAAGAGGTGCAAAGACTGTAGCCCTCGTCAATAACCAGTTCTCTACAATAGCTAGGGAGTCTGACTACGTCATAGCAATGAAGGCTGGGCCCGAGATTGCTGTAGCAGCTACCAAGACATTTACAGCGCAGGTCCTCGCACTTCTCTACATAGTTGCTAAGCTAGCTGAGTTCGTGGGGGCTATAGACATCGACTACAAAGCCATGGTTCAGGGGCTTAAGATGAGCCATGACATAGCAGAGAAGGTGCTCAACGCGTGTACAGATACTTGTAAAGCTGTTGCACAGATGTTTGCCTCTAAACAGTCAGCTTACTATCTAGGGAGAGTATTTGGAGTTCCTATAGCTATGGAGGGTGCGCTGAAGCTTAAAGAGGTTGCCTATGTACATGCCGAGGCCTACCCAGCTGGAGAATCTAAGCATGGCCCTATAGCGCTAATTGAAGAAGGCTTTCCCGTGGTCTTTGTGTACCTAGGCTTCCTTGACGAAGTTATTGAGAGTAATGTGGAGGAGATGAAGGCAAGAGGAGCCTACGTTGTAACAGTCGCCCAGGGAGACAACGTCTTTGGAAGCATAGCTAGGCACAGTAACGTTGTTATAAAGATGCCTAGAGCACCGTTAGAAGCTAGGCTAGTCACATACGCTATACCACTTCAGCTAATAGCCTACTACACATCCATTGCAAAGGGGCTAGACCCCGATAAGCCTAGAAACCTTGCAAAAACTGTGACCGTCATATAGGTTACCGTGATGAAATGACGCTGAAAAATTAAACTAACAAAATCTAAAACTTTCGTATTCAAGTCATGGCCAGCTCTATATTGGTAGATGAGTGCCGAAGCCAAGACAACTACTATAGGGAGAGACTTTGATAAGGTAGTTTTAGCCTTGTGAAGAGGTTTATGTAAAGTAGAGTTCTCGGCTATTTTGAAGCTATTGAGACTCACTACAAAAAGATGTATAGCGAGAGCTACGTTGACCTTCCTCTTGACGAGCCATAGCCAGGTTTGCATCAGCTATAAATATTTGTGAATAGCTATGCAACACTTCCACTAACCCCTAAAAATTATAACAGTGTTAAACATTTAATACTTCCGAAGCCTCTGTAAACCTACGCTAATGAGGGTTCGACAACCCCCGGGTTGCCCCCAAGATACGGGCGAGGGGATTAATGCGGATGAGGGGCTCGGGGGTTATGTGAAGCACTGATAGCTCTGCAGATGAGGAGATGAGAACCCGAGCTAATGCAGAGAACCCCGAGACAAGAAAAATATGTTCACAGCCGACTACATCTACTCACAGATGATTGCCCCGGGGAAACCCTGACAAGCTCATGGCTGTACCCAAGAATAAGTACAGCAACGATGTCAATCCTATTTATTTTGCTACAAGGTACCTGTTTCTAAGACCCATACCGCTAGACATAAACAGACTTGATTTCGAGGAGAAGCTTGTAGAGCTCTTTCTAAAAGAACCCTCAAAGGTTTAGGGAGAGGCTTAGGCAACTCCTAGGTTCTTAGATGTGGACCAGACGCTTCTTATTATAAACCTCAGAAGCATTTAGAGATATACCTTTCGCTAAATGAATTTCAACAACTTCTTTTGGGACAAAGTTGTACTTAATAGCTATATACAGCTTCTCAATAGTATCTATTTTCAGAGGTATAGACAATCCTTTCTCATCTGTAAATATATAAGCTAATTTCTTGTTTATAACCTTATCCCTAAGCTTGGCACCCTTGATTACCGACTTCAGCTTCTCTGTAACTATAAATCAATCATTTCTGTGCCTCAGAAACCTTTCATCAACTAAAGTGTGAGAATCTTCTTCAAAGTTTAACATGTATACAGTCTTTGCTAAAGCTTTTTCAAATGTAAATTCATCCCCAACTCCAGCTAATTTCTCTAAAGCTTTTCTGCTAATGATCTTCAACAATAACACTTTTCATCAAGTTTAGTTTAAGCTTTGCTCAAGAACTATTAAAAAACTTGTATTAATATTGATAAACTGATTCAGTATTCCTTATGGTAATAGAAGTGTGTAATTTCCGTATTCTTGTTTAACTATCTTATAGAGTAGGCTTGGGTTAGTTACATCGAATATGGCTAGAGGTATTCTAAACTTCTTTAGGAGATGAATTACATATTTATCGAATTCGTTTCTAATATACTTAAAACCTTCATCTACTTTTACCTTATGAATAAGTACTCTATTCTCGTTGAGAATCCCTTTAATCAGTTTCCCAAATACAACTATATCTGCTCTTACTAGGGAAGCGATATAGGTAGCTATTGAATCGCTAGATATATCCCAGCTATGAGGTAGCTCATCATGTTCTTTAAGAATTCTGTACGGCATGGCTATGGGGATGAGTTTTTCCTTCAATGCGTTCTCAATATCTCTTAAAGTGTAAGTTTCAACAGCTTTTCTCGAGTATTTAGCTAGGTATAGACCGTATATCTCCATAGCTTTTATAGCCATCCAGTGAGCTAGATCATCATCTATACCTGTCTCTACTTGGAATTCTTTGACAGTATCTGCAAATATGCTTCCCCCAGGAACTACTACAACCAAGAACTCTTTCTCAACCAAATCCTCCAGAATCTGCATCAACTCTACTACTTTATCTCTATACCTATAGAGATGACCTGAAACCTTGAGTACTATTAACATCTACTACACCTAGTTTATCTAAAACCATTAGAGCTGTACCGTATGCAGGTATAACCCCAGCTAACTGATATCCAACTAGTTCATCTATATCTATAATCTTTACGAAACCTGCTCTTCTAGCAGCTTCAGATGCTATATGTTTCCCTATACCAGCTACTACAGCTACAAAGTTATCCAGATCCACATTTTGAGATGCTAGCCACGATCTTATCTGTATCAACGCTTGGAAAACCTTGAAAATCTCTACTTCATATATATACCTAGCTATCTCTCTAACCTCCGCTATGCTAACCATATCTTTATCAGCACATACTACACGAGATAACCTAGCAACAGCATTCTCAACATCTTTCCCCCGACCATCGGCTGTCTCAGTAGTGTAGTCCTCGGGCTTTATATACCTTAGAACGAGATGAACATCCCCTACAAGAGAGAATTTTTCTCTACATATACCTACGTAGAACCCTTTGTAAGGAGCTCTATCTATTAAAGAAGCTACATCTGTCCTAAGAGTACCTACATAAACAAGTTCTCCGTAGAGTAGTTTCTCAGGATCCGTCTTACCCCTAACAGCTACTCTACCTTTAACTATAGGTATGATAGTGGTAGTAGTGCTACCGATATCTATGAAGATCGCGTTGGCTAGACCGTGGCTTGGTAGGATTCTTTCTAAAAACCATGCACTTGCAGCCCAATTAGCTGCTGCAACAGTGATAGGTTTTGTTTTAGCTTCTTCCGCTTTAACAAGCTGGAGATCGTAATTAACATAGAACCTATCTACAGCATCCTTAAATACCTCTTCAACAACTTCAATAATCTTTGCAACACCTTCGCTCTTCGTATAGAAGATATCGCTTAACTCAGCTGTCATACATACTCCTACGAAATACTTACCAAGTTCAACTTTAAACCTGTTCTTGATCTCCTCGAGCTTCTCTTTTAAACCCTTAACCCCTCTAATCCATATAGGCATGTATTCTCTGACAAGGTTCTCCAACACAATATTCTTACCATTAACAGAGATTTTAACAGCCTTAATATTCGCTCCACCAATATCAAAACCTATAACAACAACCATAAGATCTACCATATAAAGCTTGACGTTTAATCAATATACACACTTATTAATCAAACCCTTATGTATAGCTGAAGCAACTAAAACGTATTTTACACCTAAGCTCTTTAAAATCAATAACTCGTTAACATCTTTCAAACCTCCACCAACAGCTAATTCGATACTACATACTTTTCTAACTTTATTTAAAACCTCAAAATCTATTCCAAGATTTGTTCCAACTCTATCAAGATTCAAAACTATAACTATTTTAACACCTTGTGAACATACATCTTTAGCAACTACATCTACATCTAGTTCTCTATTCTTAAACAGTACTCTCCCTTTCTTTATATCGAGACTAACAATCCTACCTCTTACAATAGGAATTTCATCGGGATAAACAAGATACTCAGTACCAATAACATACGATACATTATCCCTATCTCTCTCCAGCAACCCTCTCCTACCAACATCAGCTAAGACTTTGAATCCCTTAGACAAAGCAATATCTATAACATACCTATTATCTCCTTTTTCCATAATAGCATCAAGATCTGCTATATAAACATATCTACAACATAATTTTTTGAAAGCTTCAAAAACATCCTCAGGTTTAGATGAACGAGCTACAACACTATAACTTAGAGGTTTATATTCATTTCTTTTCCCAGCAACAGCATGAACAACAACACCATTCATAACATCAACAACCGGAATGATTTCTAAACTCAATACCGAGCCCTAGAAAATAATTTAAACCACAGATATATATACATAGAATAAAAATATCGTTAGTATTAATATCACTATGAACTAAAATTAAGATTATAATCATATTCAAGAAAAATGTATAGTATATCTTCCGCTACAATAAATATATTCTATTATCCTATATCCTATAATATTATAGATTGTAAACTGATATGATGAGACTCAGATAATTGTTTAAATATTTGAATTTGAATTGAATTTTAGTTTAGCATACCCCGTATTTAAGAGCTGTGTTAATGTATGTTCTTACGTTTTCTGGAGGTGTTTCTCTAGGTAATTCATTTACACCTAGTGATAGTATGTATCCTCCTTCAGGTTTTATCTTACTTAGGAGATTCTTTATATATTCATCTATTTTCTCTGGTTTTCCTCCAACTATTAATGCTGGCGGTACCCCACCCATAACTGTTGTATGTCCTTTCAATTTCTCCCAAACCTTAATAAAATCTCTAGGTCTTTCAAACCAAGCTACACCCCAACCCTTCGACAACTCCAGTATCGTATCTATATGCGGTAGATGATCACCTTCAAGGAATACCATGTAAAGAGACTACGATTTCTTAATCTAAGTACAACTTCTTTAAAAATTTCGTCAGCTATAACCAGGTCTGTGATAAAGAATTCTTTCTCATACTACTTACCAATAATATTAGTTAAATCATCTAAAACCTTAAGATGATCCTCACCAACCTCAAGCCTTTTCCTAGCCAACCCCAAAGCTTTCTTCTCATCCAAATTAACAACAGCTTTAGCAAACTCCCTCCGACAAAGATATATACATACCCCTCGAGAACAACAAGTTTCAGGAACATTATACAAAACTTTTGAATAGATATGGTTAGGGTTTCCCCGAGGCAATCATCTGTGAATAGCTGTAGATACTTAGCGATCTAGGGTAATGTTTAAATATCTCTATCCCGCTACATGATCTGCACTACAGCGATATAGAGATTCAGATAAGAGCTTTGTAATGTTAGGCTCGACAGGTATCTATGAGGTATGGGTTAAGCTTGTGAACCCGTACAGAGGTACAACCCCACTAACAGAACTACAACTATCTACAAATACCGTCAAGTACCGTTAGTGAGCTATTTCGTGACTGATGTTTAAGAGTTATATTTATAATCTCTGACTATGTTTATTATTGTTGGTGCCGATGAGGGGTAGTGCCCTAATAAACTGGTTTAGCAACTCCTGAGGGGTATACACCGTTCACCCTAATGCCTAGTAAACCTGCTCTAGAGGCAGCAATGCTATCGATGAAAAAGTGGGTGAGGAGAAAGCCCCTTAGATACAACAAATAAAGATAAATTAATGAGGATAAACATCTAGAGACTAACGGAAACGCTAGCGATATGGTTTTGGAAAATTATTGAGGTTGAAAGAAAGTTTTAAATCTTTAGATCCGCTGGTTTGCTATGATCTTTATAATTTAGTTTAGTATAGTATTAGAACACACTATGCATTACTATTATTAATTCCTTGAATATATTTAAACCTCTAGATGTTAATTAATAATCTTGGATTAGGGTATGGTATATGTTTTATAGTGAGGAATGGATAGGTAATTTTAGATTTGTTGAATATAAGGAGTGGAATTTAGAGAAACCTGCTACACTTATTGTAGGTTTCCCTGATACAGGGCTTGTAGGAGTTATAGGGGTTTCATATTTAGTTAGTAAACTAGGTTTAGATGAGGTTGGGGGTATAGATTCGCCTCACTTCCCGCCAATAGCAGTTATACAGAATGGTATCTTGAGGCATCCTATAAGGATATTTTCATCGAAGAAGCTTGGCATTATTTATACTGAACTTACTTTTACCCCTGAAATAAGTTCTATCCTTATCCCAGTTATTGTTGATTATGCCAGGATTAAAGGATTTGATATGATAATAGGGTTGACAGGTATAGCTAAACCGAATAGACTTGATGCTGTAGAACTTATAACTTATTACGTATCTTCGCTAGGGAGAGTTGAGCTACTTGAAAAAGCTGGCGCAAAAATTTTTGAAAATGGTATTCTTATAGGTCCATACGCTTTACTACTTAAAGAAGCTATGAGGAAGAGGATCCCAGCCCATGTACTATTAACAGAATCATTCCTAGAGTTCCCTGATCCAGAAGCTGCAGCTGTAGGTTTAACAACATTATCAAAGATAATTGGGGTAGAAATAGATGTTGGTGAACTTTTGCAACAAGCAGAAATGATAAGACTTAGAGCAAGAGATTTGATGAGAAGAACTTCGCAGACTTTCTCTAGGTTAGGTAAAGATCTTGAGTATAGTGTACCTTTGCACATGTAGAAGGGTGATATCATGAGCGAATTCTTTGATGAATTCTTTGAAAAACTCGAGAAAAGACTTAGAATGTTGGAAAGAGATATTATGAGAAGTGTCGAAGAATTATTTAAGAATATTAACATCCCTGAATATAGAAGAACTCTAGAGATTAGCGAAACCGTAGAACCTTTGTACACGATCAAAGATTTAGGAGATAGAATTGTTGTCTACATAGATCTTCCATATGTTGCTGAAGGTGCAATAGATGTGAAATTCGAAGGTAGAACTATGTACATATATGCGAAACTTAAGGAGTCTGTGAAATTAGATAGATTCTCTAGAAGGTTTAGAGGGTTAGAGGTACAGGAATATAGAGTAGCTATAGAATTACCACTTGAACCAAAACCTGATAAAACAAAAATTAGAATAAGGAAAGGTATTGTAGAGATAACTATATATAAATAGAAAAAGATTTCTCTATTCCTCAGACACTGGCGTTCTCATCATTTCTCAGACCGCTGAAAGGTCATCACAACTACCTTATACAACTTCCAGAGAATAGTAATATTGTTTCTACAAATATTTCAAACTGCCGCATTATTACTTAAAATTGTTTAAGGTTATTTAAGAGATCGCCTCTGTGCATGCTTTCGCTAAGCAAGGTGACTATATATGTCGAGGGTACTAGTTATTGACCCCTCTATAGCTGGTATATCTGGCGATATGCTGTTAGGTGGGTTTATAGGTTTAGGATTTAAACCTGAGAAACTAATTGAAGTTGCTAACGTTATTGAGAAAGCCGTTCCATGGGTAAGAAATTTCAAGATTCGAGTTAAAGAAGTTAAGAAGTTTGAGTTTAAGGCTTGGAGAGTTGACATGTTAGTCGATGAGGAGAGGAGGTGTAGGAGAGCTTCGGATCTTCTAAATTCAATTGAAAAAGTTTCTTCGCTAATCGGTTTAAGTAATAAAGCTTCTAGAATAGCTTTAGAAGCTGTTAAAATTCTTGTAGAAGCTGAAGCTGAAGTTCACGGTGAGGATATCAGCGATGTAGATCTATGTGAGATAAGCTCTGCTGATACTGTATTAGATACTGTTGGTGTTGCATATGCACTTCAAGAACTTGACCTACTGAACGCTAAAGTCTACGGGCTTCCGATAGCTGTTGGCGGTAGTAGGATACAGTTCTCACATGGTTCTGTATCCATTCCTACACCTGTTGTTCTAGAAATAGCTAAGAAGAAAAATCTTGTACTTGTAGGAGGTCCTGTAGATGAAGAACTTGCAACACCGACTGGTGTAGCTCTTTACGCTGTAATAGTTGATGAGGTTAAGAATCTATTGCCTATGACGAAAATCGTTGCTGTTGGTTATGGAGCTGGGTCTAGAGATCTGAAGAGTGTACCGAACATATTGAGGTTGATAATGGGGGAAGAGCTAGAGATATACACAGAGGATACTATATACGTACTCGAGACAGATATCGATGATGTATCAGGAGAAATCCTGGGATTTGTGGGCGAGAAATTGGTTTCTCAAGGAGCTCTCGATATAGCTTTCATACCTAAGATAGGTAAGAAAGGAAGGCCTTCGTTTATATTAAGGGTTTTAACAAAACTTCAGGATTTAGAGAAACTCTTAGATATAGTGGTTAAGGAGACTGGTACCTTAGGGGTTAGGGTGATGAAGGTTCATAGATATATTGTTCCTAACAGAGATATTGTGAAGACTGCTGTAGATATAAATGGTGAAAAGTATGAAGTAAGGGTTAAAATTAGTAGACTAGGAGATGGCGAGATTATATCGGTAAAACCTGAGTTCGAAGACCTTAAAGACATATCTATTAAGACAGGTATCCCGTTGAGAAACATTATGAAGATCGTTATGGATAATATCAGCAATGAGCAAGAACTATAGCATCCCTTCCCCAAGGTCTATAGCCAGGTTTTAAGATCGTTTCTGATCTTTATTAAAACATTTTTCTCTTGTTAGAGCAATTCTCCTACCTATAAGAGCTGCTATAACTCCTGCACCAACACCGTTATCTATATTTACAACAGCTAGACCTAGTGGACATGCTTGTAGCATAGAGTATAGAGCTGCGATTCCTCCACTACCTACCCCATAACCAACGGATGTAGGAACCCCTATAATCGGTACATCTATTAGCGAAGCTATAACAGATGGGAGAGCTCCCTCCATACCGGCTACAGCTACAACTACATCGACATCCTCTTCCTTAAGTTTTTTCAAAGCTTCTAAAACTCTATGGAACCCAGCTATACCTACATCGTAGATAGTTATAGCTTCGCACCCCATAATTTCTACAACTGTTCTAGCTTCTTCAGCTACCTTGATATCAGCTGTCCCTGCAGTTACAATACCTACTCTACATAGATACCTAGGTAGTGAAACAGATTTTAGTTTTACAACAGCTATCCTACCTACCTCATTCAAACTAACCTCAACATCGACATCCTCGATACTCTTAAGCATCTCTATCTGTTGCTCTGTAAGCCTAGACACTACAACAACTCCTAAATTCCTCAATAACCTATCTATAATCTTCTTTAACGTCTCTACATCCTTACCTTCCCCAAGAACTATCTCAGGAACATCTCTCCTAACATATCTACCGATATCGAATCTAACAACATCATCTATAACCTCTAAAGCGAATAACCTTATCTTCTTCAGAGCTTCTTCAACACTTATCTTCTTACTAGCCACTGCCTCAAGTATAGATTTAAGATCTTCAGCTACCATATGTATCCCTAAAAACTACACATTATACCATTTCGCATCTTCATATAGGTTTCGTTTTTAACACTAGAAACCAGAACTAAGTAGATACTCGGTATAGCTATGGTGTATCGTCAATGAATAGCGGAAACAGTGTTGCTAAGAAACTTGTTGAGAAGCTTATGCAGTGGTTTAAAGCTGTGAAACCTCTTGTTATGGTATTGTTTTCAGGAGGTGTAGATAGTTCTGTTATATTAGCTACAGCATGTCTATCTATAGGATGTGAAAATGTTTTAGCTGTTACAGTTACATCCCCTATAAGATTTCCTGAGGATCTAGAGTGGGCTAAGAAGATAGCATCTATGTTAGGTGTTAAACATGTTATTGTAGAAACAAATGAGTTAAGTATAAAGGAGTTTGTATCGAATCCCCCTAACAGATGCTATATATGTAAAAAACATTTAGCAGAAAAAATTATCGAATTAGTTAAGAAGTTTAATGTGGAAACGATTGTCGATGGAACTAATGCAGATGATTTAAAAAGCTATAGACCTGGTATCAAAGCTTTTAGAGAGATAGGGGTTAGAAGTCCTTTAGCTGAACTCGGTATAGGTAAGGAGGAGGTTAGGGTTATAGCTAAGGCTCTAAATTTACCGAATTGGGATAGACCTCCCATGACTTGTTTAGCTACAAGGATACCCTATGGAGAACTTATAACAATTGAAAAACTTAGAAGAATAGCGAAAGCTGAGGAGATTATCAAAAGCCTTACAGGTGTTAAACTGGTTAGGGTAAGAGATCATAACTATATTGCTAGAATAGAAGTTTATCCAAAGGAGAGAAAGAAGTTCTTCGACGAAGAGTTGATGGATAGAATTGCATATGAACTTAAAAACTTAGGATACAAATATGTTACACTAGATCTTCAAGGTTATAGAAGTGGTAGTCTAGATGAATTACTAAAGGAAAACAGACAGAATTCCGCATAATTAATTACATAACTCTTCATCAACCATATCGGTTTCTCTAGTTTTCACAGTAGCAAAACTTAAATATTAACTAGACCTATAAAAACGGTTTAAGTAATGGGATGTGTTATGGCTAAATCCAAGGTTTTATTCGCTAAAGCTAGGCTTGAGCGATTAGAAAAAGAAGCTAGTCTTACATATAAGTTTAGGAAATTGTTGGAAGAGAGCTCGCTGAAGAATATGATAATTCCTGGTAATATAGTAGCTATAAAGATCCATGTAGGGGATATGGAGCATGGAGGTTATAGAACGATCAGACCTATATTCGTGAAAATCTTGGTTGAATACGTTAAAAAACTTAGTGGTATACCATTTCTAACAGATACATGGGGTTTAAGACATGTTATAGTAGGTCTAGAGAATGGTTACAACTACGCTACAGTAGGTGCACCCCTAATACCTGTTTCAGGTATTAAAGAAACAGATGTAGTTAAAGTTAGAGTTCCTAACCCACTTAGAATCCCTGAGGTAGAAGTTGGTTCAGCTGTTTTCTACGCCGATGTACTCATAAATTTCGCCCATAGCAAGGGACACCCATCGTCAGGTTATGGAGGAGCTATAAAGAATATAGCTATGGGTTGTACAAGCCCCAATACAAGATCAGCTATACATAACCTAGAGAAAGAAGATACTATAGGTAGAGCGTTTCAGGAGGGAATGGTAGACGCTGTACACGCTACAATACTTAATAAACCTAGCAAAGTTTTCCACATAAACTACGTAATGGATGTACAACCTACATGCGATTGTGCACCTTGGTCAGATATACCTATAGTACCCGATATAGGGATACTTGCTTCAGAAGATATAGTTGCTCTAGAGAAAGCAACTATAGATTTAATAAATCAAGCACCTGTAGTCCCAGGATCTATAGGTGAATTAGCTGGGTTAAAACCTGGTGATAACAAGTTCTTAGTAATCCACGGTAAAGATCCCTATATACAGGTTGAAGCTGGGTATAGGAAAGGTCTTGGGAATCTAGAGTACGAGCTAATCGAGGTTTAACCTAGATATGACTAGCGCTGGGTACAGAGTATCTGTAGACCATAGCAAATGCACTGGATGTGCGCAATGCTACGCTGCATGCCCAAACAAAGTATTCGTTATAGAGAATAAGAAAGCTGTACCTGTATACCAAGAGAAATGTGTTGGATGTAGATCTTGTGTAGTTCGATGCCCAAGCGGAGCCATAACATTAACACCACGAGATGTATACTCATTTTTCGCTAGATTCTATTCAAAACGTTGAAACACAGCACAAAAATAGATATCTATATTTTATTCAATAATTTTTAGCTCTGCTTTAAAATCATATCGATAGATACCCCATGGTAAGAATGCTTATATCAGGGCTACTTCCACATGAATCAGGTAAAACATGGGTAGGTCTAACACTTACAAGAAAATTAGTTGAAGCTGGTATCAAGGTAGGAGTATTTAAACCTGTAGCAGGTCATAATGCATGGTATCAGTATAGAACTGTCGTAGAGAGTTTGTCTAGAGGTGTTCTGGTTGGAGAAGATATCGTGAGGTACTTAGGTATTGTTAAAGATCTCGATGTAGAGATTTCGAATCCTATAGATATACTCCTAGCTCCTCCAAGTATAGAGAAGTACTTAAAGAAAGATGTAGAAAGTTATCTAGACGATTTAGAGAACCAGTTTAAACAAATGGTTTTAGCTAGGGTAAGTACGTGTATCCCTAGATATACAAACCACTATGTTTTTAAAGAAAACCTCGATAATATCTCCCCCTACCTAAAGGAAGTCCTAGAAAAATTAGTTCTAAAGTTAAAAGCTATTGATATAAGCATTGAGAATTTTATCAAGATTCTCAGAACCCCGAAGATAGAGGATATGCTATCTAAATGTCTAGAAGTTGTTGAGCAAGGAAAAGATGTTGTAATTATAGAATCCTTTAACAACGCCATAGCGCCTTACACTAGAATTCTCAGAGAAACCGACATGATTTTAATTGTAAGCCCTTCAACAATCCTTATATACAAAGACAAAGTCGGTGAAGTTCTTTCAACGCTAACCAATTTAATTAGTAGAGTTGGTGAAAAAGGTTTCGAAACAATAAACATTGTTACAAAGCTGAAACCAGACGAAATACTCCATGTCAAACCTCGATTAGATGTTGACGAAGATGACGAATCTTTAAACACACTAGCTTTAAAGATATTTAAAATGTTGAGATAAATAATCTTGAGTCTGTAAACAAACGCTTATTGATTTTTATACAGATACTCCTAGATTTTCGCTACAAATATAGGGCAGATAGCTCCTACAAATGGTAATCTCGATATATTGATTCTATAGACGTTGTCTTGAAATACAACAGCACCTTCTCCAACAATAGATACAATTTTATCAGCAAATTCTTTAGATAGTTTCCACCCTGTACAAATGTTGTCAATATTTTGTTTACATTTACTACAACGCCAAATCCCTATGTTTTCAACGAACTCTGTTACCAACCTGAGTTTTGCTGTATCAATACTTGTTACCATAGCTTCTAGTTTCTCAATCCGTTTCTTGATATCTACTACCTCTGCTAGTGGTGGGATATCGGATGAGATTAAAGGTTCCGACATTTTCTGCAACACCTCTTCTCTAACTTGCT
>Ga0326761_1000198_pt1 | contig 14507 bp, 17 predicted proteins | sample GCREP_P_FD_207739 | JGI IMG/M metagenome (GOLD analysis project Ga0326761, IMG submission 207739) | Hot spring water microbial communities from Geyser Creek Basin, Yellowstone National Park, WY, United States - GCR.EP_P | ecosystem: Environmental > Aquatic > Thermal springs > Unclassified... | reverse complement strand
GCCTGAGTGTATTAGTTGAGAAGTAGACCCACTCGCATGGCTTAGCTGTCTCCCTTACACCCACGTAGTACCTACAAAAGCCCTTATCGTGGAAGCAGACTAGTCTAGGTGTGTCTACTTCAAGCCCACTTATCTCCACTACCTCTCCCGGGTTATAGTTCTCGACTATGTATATAGCGTGTGAGAGTCTTAGGCCTCCCTCTAGCATTAGCCTGTAGACTAAGTAGTATAGCTCGTGGCTCTCTCTAAGCGTGTTCATGGTTTTAGCGAGGTCTTCGAGGGATATAGGGTAGCTCCTCACGTCTAACCTGTAGCTCCTAGAGGGCATAACCTCCATTAACCACCCGTATGTCTCAGGCGGTATCCTCCTCAAGTAGTAGAGGTACTGAACATAGTGTCTGAATACATTTCTAAGCCACTTGTTCTCATGGTTCACCACGTAATCCACAAGCTCCTCGCTCAGTGTTTTACCCTCGAGGTACCGCTTGAACACGTTCCGGTAGTAGGACAGGGTCCCGGGGCTCGCCACTCTCCGACACTTCTTCCTCTCCCTCAGGAACTCCTCGAAGCTCGGCTCCCACTTGAATACCACGTGTGCTAGGCTCGAGCCAAGCATCTTCCTGAGGTCTTCTCTAAAATTCTCCACTGTAAACCTCAAGAGAGCCTGCTTGAGGTACTCGTCTCGAGTGGCTAGTGCAATAGCCTGTAGTATTAAAGAATAGTCTATTGAGTTGTCCCCGCGTATAATGCCAATGGCTCTTAGTCTATCAACGCCTTGAACTATCTCGTTGAGCTCCTGCTCCTCCAGGTATTGGAGGGCCCTGTAGACCACGTTATCCGGTACAGTCCTAAGCCCGTGGAGGTAGTTGTGTAGTGAGCCCATCGCAATGCCCAGTGCTCTAAGAGTCTTCTCAAACCCAAGCTTCCTCTTAACCCTCTCGAGGATAAGCCTTCGCACTTCACCGCTGAGAGCACTAGCATTCACCCTAGTATACCAGGGATTAGCAGACATGATTTCACCCAGTAAATCACATAGTAGTTCACACCCCCACCACGAGAGCGTGAACTGTGGAAAACAACCCCATAAAATTTATCTGGGTATTTAAAGGAGGTATGCGGCGGCCGGGATTTGAACCCGGGATCTCCGGCTTGGGGGGCCGGCGTCCTAGTCCAGGCTAGACGACCGCCGCTCTGTGTTTATTTCTATTTGTTTCTGGGTTTTAAATCTATTATTTGTTTTAGTGAGGAGAGTTATTTTATTTTTTTCTCGGTTCACTTGCTTCTTCTAGTTGGTTGTTTATGTGTAGTTCTATAGCTCTCTTCAATGGTATTAACTCACCTGGTTTCTGCTTGGAGGGTGGCGTACCCTGATCGCGTATCCCTAAGCCATTGTAGTGTGCCTTGTCCCCTTCCAAGCACTATTACTACTGAGACCCCGGGTTGCAGGTGTACGTGGTACTCTCGCCATTTCACAGTGCTCGTGCTTTGCATAGGGGTTTTCGAGTACCACTAATACGCAGCATTCTCCACTACTTTCTAGTCCAACTATCGCGTGGTACGGTGCTCTACCATAGTGTGAGCTTGAGAATAGCCTCCAATAGCTATAATCACTAGTATTGCAATAACGATACCGCAACCCGGATTGCTTACTCCACACCCTTACTTATCCTTAAGCTCCTCCAGCCTCCGCTCAATATCCCTTAAAACAACGTCCGTGACATAATTCTACAAGTCCTCGAGGTACTTCACTTCATCATCTTTACTCATAAATGTATATGGGTATGCAGTGGAGGTATTAATCGCCAATATGGAGTCAACCAATACCAACACCAACCTCTACCAAAACACCAGCCGTGTCTCTCCCATGGTGGTATATGACCCCATGAACCATGACCTGAGTATGGGGAAATTCATCCTCTCCCTATACACCAAGCCATATTATCCACCAATTAGAAATATGTTTCACAAATCCTTAGTAAACCTCAATCGCGGTAGACGTCAAAATTTGAAACATATTTCAGGAATAAACCAATAAATACCCATCTCCTCTCTCGAAGAAACAATCCTAATAGCCTTGTAGTCAACGAGAGCTCTAGCTAGTTTAAACCTCGCTTGCTCTAGTATACGCTAAAACATAGTCTTAGATTAATTCATCTCTGAAGCCGCTTGATCCGTGGTTAAGCCATCATAGTAAACGAGCTTAAACGCTTCAACATCTTAATCATACACCTCTACGTAATCTAGTTTCCCACAGCACTAGTTGCATTAACTAGCAGATATATTGCTTGAATACTCTCTAATCCACTGTAAACTCTAGAAGTAGCTTGAAATTTAACCCGTCGATAGCTACAACGCCTCGATAAACCAAGTCACCTTATTAACATAAATTTTACTAAGACACTAATAGTAGTCTAATAGTAAACAAAACGCAATGAATGCGAACTAATGCGACCTATATGCAAGAATGTAGCGTTTAAGGATGAGTCTACCATTATGTGTGTAAATAGGTACTTCGAGAACATACATTACGGTATTCCCTCTCATGATTCTTTTAACCCCACGGAGGTAAACGCGGTATTTTAGATTACTCAATAGTCCCCTTCACTCAATACTTACTAGATCGCTATTTAAACCAGTAGAGGTTTGCCTGTGGATAACTTATTATAGAATTAATCTATTTGCCTGCTAGACTGGTACATATATTTTAACTCTCCTGCCTCCACTATAGATCTTCATGAAGCCCTGCTTAACTGCTTCATTTAGTACTTTCTTGGCATCACTTATTTTTATACCATACGCTGAAGCGAGAGTGTAGGGTGTATAGTACTTTACACCACCCTTTTCAACCTCTGCTTTGAGTTTTGTAAGCAACTCCCCCAAGTCCACTGTGGACTTGAGCGATAACTCCTCGCTAACCCTTAACTTCTCCCTAGGCTTCTTCTGCCTCTGCGTAGACATGTCTATACACCATTAAATTAGCCAATGTATTTTAAAGTAGGGAGGGTTTAAAAGACTAGCGTGTTAGGTTTCTAATGTAGAGTCTATAGGCGAGTAAAACCGAGATCAAGCACCACGCAGTTAATCCAGTGAGGTTGAAGAATATGTCAACACTCTGTAGGTATCCAAAGCAATACCTATAAATACTCACAGTCATTGAGACTGGTGAGTAGTATGCTATTGGAGCCGCTGAACCAAGCCTCGCTTGTAGAGCTTTCTCAGGGTAGAAAACATTCGACACAAAGAAGAACATGAAGTATACTAGAGACCTTATAGCTGCTTGTAGATTAAAATCCCTCGTAACCGTTGAAACAGTTATAGATAAACTAGACATTGTCGCCACTAGTAGAATTGACGCTGTGAGAGTTTAAACCCACTTCTCAGTGGTGGGAAACCCCATGATCAATACAGCTAGTATGATGGAGCCGGATTGATATATAAAACCCCTTAAAACACCGCCAAGTATCCTACCAGCAACGAGTGCACTACGGGAAATAGGTAGCGAGACGAGGTAGTGCGTTACCTCCCTCCTAAGCTCTACACCAACCTCCCTTCCAATAGTGAAGGCAGATATAAATATAGATAGACACGACACACCTGGAGTAATAAATCTAATGTAGTCTGGTATCAACTGTGGGTTAACGACGCTCCTGAAAATCAAGCCGAATATAACTAGATCAGCTATGTTCATTGCAACCTGTCCGGCAAGCCAGTAAATATTCTGCCAAAACCTCCTCAAGTCCCTCAGTGAAACAACGTATGCTTCTCGAATAAAGCTAGAGATTCGTACACTCACCTCCAGCCACCAGCTTCAAGCCTCTTCTCATAGTACTCTATAGCCAAGATCAATAGCCCCATTGAGAACCCAGCAATATATAGGATTAACGCAACTGGACCATACGGTGCAATCAAGTGGTACTCGGGGAAAACAAGTATTCTGAAGAAGTCACTAGCGTGGCTTATGGGGTTAAAAACAGCAGCGACGTAGTATGGAGCAATACCAGATGCGGCTATTACTGGGAGAGGGTAGAATACGGTGCTAAGTCTCACCAGTAAAGAATCTATTGCGCCTACAACAATATCTGTTAGATCAGTCGACTTCATTGAGAAGACGATGAGTATTACGAATGAGACTATACCCATTGAGAAGACAAATGCAGATAGGAGAGATACCATTACTATAACCAAGTTGCATACACCTAGTACATAGTAGACAACCAACATCATTGGAATAGTGAATTTTATAGTGGATATACTACTACCCAAAACTCTTCCAACAGCAAGCAGGTTTCTCCTAATAGGTAGAGATAAGTGATACTCCACAATTCCATCATCGAATTCATCGGCAATCATGTAGCCTCTAACAATACTCGTAGAGTATAGGAGAGTGGTGTAAACCCCTAGTATGTAGAAGTAGTAGTATTCCACTCCACCAGTGTATTGAAGGACAACTTGTGATACAATATATGAAACAGCCCTAGCGAAAACCAATACCTGTATTGTAAACCACGCAAACCTCATAGCTATGAAGACTTTTTGATTCTTAAGCTTCATGAGATCCCATAATGCAATAACTAGGAGAGTCCTCAGTGAACCCATTACTCCTCCCTCAATTTAGCACCTGTAAGATAAGTGAATACGTCGTCTAAACTCGGCTCTTTAACCATGATCTTCTTAACTCTAACACCTCTCCCCTTTAATAAGTCAACAATATCAATTACTTTCTCCTCACCCTTCTCCACGTATATGGTTAAAGCATTGGATCTCAACTCCAACCTCCCATACGCTTCCAGCTCACTCCTAAGGCCCTCGGGGAGTAAGCCATCAAATTGAATTTCAATAACATCTCCTCGAGGTATAGAGTCCTTTAAATCCTCTATTGTTCCAAGAGCCCTCAGCCTACCCTTATATATAATTGCAACTCTCTCACAAACTCTCTCTGCTTCAAACATGTCGTTAGTGGCTATCAAGACCGTGGTCCCCTCATCTCGTAGCTTCTTTATTACATCCCACAATGCGTGTTTGGATAATACATCAACCTGAGCTGTAGGCTCATCGAGAATCGCTACTCTAGGCTTCTGGATCAAGACCTTCGCTAATTCAACCTTCTTCCTAGTCCCCCCGCTCAACTAGTAGAAATACTTATTTCTACGCTCCCACAAGCCAAGCAACTCCATGACCTCCCTCACAACTCTCTTAGCTTCATCACCCGAGTACCCTACAACACGGGCATGCCAATTTAAGAGATCTATTGGTTTATCAATCCACATAGCCTTCGGCTCCTGGAAGGCGATCCCCACGAGCTTCCTCACTTCATAGTCCTCCCGCGAGGCACTGTGTCCAAACACAAGTATATCTCCACTCGTTGGCTTATACAAAGTTGCTATTGTTAACAGCGTTGTCGTCTTACCAGATCCGTTGGGCCCAAGTAATCCAAATATCTCGTTTTCATACATATCTAGACTAAGATTATCTACAGCGATGAAACAGCGATGAAATCCCCGAACTTCTTTGTGAAACCCACTATCTCTATAGCCTTACCCTTCACACCCATAAGCACCTATTAGATTTAAAAATGCACCAGGGATTAAAGATAATTGGTTGATTATATTGCAGGAGTATGTTGAATTAGTTATGCTTATAGGAACTCCACTATATTTAACCGCGGTGATACTCTACTCCTATAGATTAATTAGGGGGCCAACCATACCAGACATGGTTTTAGCTGCCGATGCATTATCATATGACTTAGCAGTATTCCTAATGGCCCTCGCAGTATACTATAAAACCCCCTTCCTCACAGCTCCACCCCTAATGCTTGCACTATGGGTTTACCTACTAGACGTATATGTATCTAAATACCTCGTTACGAGAGAGGTGGGAGTTTGATCGAATCCATATTGTTCTGGCTTGGTAGTGCACTATTCATAGCTGGCGGAGTATTCGACTTGATTGGAGCTATTGGAATGGTTAGATTCCCAAACTTCTACGTTAGACTACACGCGGCTACAATAGGAGGAATATATGGTGCAGTACTACCATTAATGGGTATTTCACTAATGGCTATTGGAATACCAGAACTCCCAGGTAGATTTGCAATTGCGGGTGCATCATTTGTTACAGCTATAGTGTTGCTAGTGGTTGCACCTGTCGGTAGCCATATCTTAGCCTATGCAGCGCACAAATCTAAGTCCGTTGAGTGGAGTCCCGTGGTGGATAAACTACTAGAGGATGAGGAGAAGTGATTACCTCAATCCTATTATTAATAATCGCCCCACTACTTAGTATATTCTTCGTATACATGGCTGTAACGGAGAAGGATTTATTGAAAGCCGCTGCATACTCCGCGGGGCAGAGTATAGCATACTCGATCCTGCTACAGGCTATGTCTACACCAGACATTGTAATGACTTATATTGCTGTATCAGTTGGACTATACTCTGCTCTCCTAGTATTCGTTATTAGTAAAACTGAGAGATTTGAGAGGTGATAATGGATTGAGTAGGAGGATCATAATACTCATACTACTATTCACCGCCACCCTAATAGCATCATTCACAGCGACGATAATCTTAAACCCAGCTACTCCAAGTGAGCTTAAAGGACTTGCAAAGTACTATGTCCTAAACACGATAAATGAGACGGCAAGCCCCGAGGCTGTTACAGCCATAGTTTGGGATTATAGAGGACTCGACACAATTTACGAAACCCTTGTATTGTACCTAGCAATCGTCGGTGGACTCGCGATGTTTAAGATGAGTGAAGAAGCATTATTGAAGACTAGGATCGGCTTAACACTACTATCTAAGACATCTACAAAGATAGTAGCACTCTTAATAGCATCTATTGCAGCGGCGATTGTATTCCATGGACACCTATCCCCCGGCGGGGGGTTCCCAGGTGGCTCCGCGGTGGCTGTGGCCTCGATGATCATAATACCCGTTTTTGCCGCTGGTACATTAATAGAGAAAGGCGTGTCATCAACAAAACTCGTGGCAATTAGAGGAGCTGCACTGACGGCACTTGGACTTGTAGCTCTACTGCCGGTCGTAAAGGGGCTTGAAATAGTGACAAATCAGAGATTCTACCCAGCCAGTATACTTGGTTTACCAATAAGTGGTAGTTTATCGCTATATAATCTCTTCGAATCCCTCGCTGTCGCATCAGGCTTCACAGCCATAGCCCTCTACTTATCTATACCCGAGGAGGCTCACAAGGGTGGTAGTGGTGCTTGAAGCCTTCACGTATATACTAATAATAGCAGTCCTCGGATTAAACGCACTAGTATCCATTTATGGAATAGTATATGGGAGGAGCCTAGTGAAGAAACTAATATCTCTAACCATACTATCCGATACCGTACTAGTGGCTGTAATATTCGCTGGATTCTACTATGCCTATCCAATAGTCCCACCAGTATACCAGGATCTAGCGGGTGCTGGGAGAGAGTTCCTCGTGAAACACGCGTCCGACCCACTGCCACAAGCACTAGTCTTAACAGGTATCGTCATAGGGCTTGCAGTAAACGCGTTAATTGCCTTTGGGATTATACAGGCATATAGGTTGGCGAAGACAACGGATGCTAGAAAAGTTGTTGAGGTACTTAGTGGTGTAGAGGTGACTGAGTAGTGATGAAGTACATTGTCGTGGGCTTAATAGTATTCATAGTGTATGTTTCATTCGCTGGATCTACAAGTCCATACACATTGGCAACAGCCACAATTATCTCAGGGGTTCTCAGTGCTTTAACAGCTAAATACCTTGTAGTAGACGAGAGGAAATTAATGGAGCCATGGAGACTACTAGTTCTAATCTACTACTTCTTCAAGTACATGACGATCATTGAGTTCAAAGCACACATGGATGTAGTCAAGAGAACTTTCACTATGGATATTAAACCCGGCATCGTGAAAGTACCGGTTAACGCTAAGTCGAGGTACGCGAGATCACTCATAATGGGCTCTATAACTAACACGCCTGGAACCGTAGTAGTGGATGAAAAAGACGACTACTTCTACGTAAACTGGATTTACGTATCAAGCCCAGACCCCTTAGAGGCTAAAAAAGCTATTAGCGAGGAGTTCGAGAACTTCGCGGTTAAGATATTTGATTAGAGGTGTGAGTATGATTGAGCCCCAAGTTATTGAGTCATTCATAGGCCTCGCCCCCTTTATTCCCGCATTCTTTGGATTTGCAACTCCAGTATTGTACCTTGCCGCTAGGAATAAGCTAATTGTCTTCTCCTTTCTCTTATCTGGACTTACATTATCGACAATGATATCGATTCTCGTAGCTATTGGAACATATGCAACCGAGAATCCACTTGTCTTCAAGGCTGGTGGATGGCCCGCTCCAATAGGTATAGTGTACATAGTTGATCGCTTTAGTGCAGTACTCGGACTAGTCTCATCCTTTACATTGCTACTAATAGGGCTGTATAGTGTGAGCTATATTGTTGACGATGCATATCCATGGTATGCAATACTGCTACTGGGAAACGCTGCCGGGATACTAGGTGTTATATACACAGGTGATTTATTCAATTTATTCGTAATGCTCGAAGTCACTGGTGTGTCTAGTTACGCTCTAGTAATGTACTACAGGCATAGAGCAGACTCAATTGTATCGGGGTTGAAGTACGCGTTTATAGGATCACTCGGCACAACACTATATTTACTAGCAATGGGCCTACTCTACAGCTACTATGGAACACTGAACACTATAGACTTCTCCTATAAACTACAGTACATTACAAGCCCAGCCCATGCATATGCTTTTGGAGCAATAATGATACTAGCGCTGTGGGCATTCAGTATTAAGAGCGGTGTTTTCCCAAACCATTTCTGGCTTCCAGACGCACACCCAGCAGCACCAACACCTATATCAGCCCTATTGAGCGGGCTAGTAGTGAAAACTGGATTAGTTGGACTATATAAAGTACTGTACATATCAACATGGAGTATAAGTGGAGGAGTATATGGCTCCATTAGAGAACTAACAGCCCTCGCAGCGATAATAATGGGGGCTCTTTCAGCTGTTTTCGGAGCACTACTAATGTTTATTCAGAGGGACGTCAAGAGACTTATAGCATACTCAACGGTCATGAACCTAGGCTACTTATTCATGGGCATTGGCTGTCTAACTCGGAGTGGACTAGAGGCGACACTATACTACACCATCGTACACTCACTAGCGAAGGCAACGTTATTCATGAGCGCGGGAGTGTTCATTAAGGCCGCTGGAACCCGAGACCTCGATAAATTAGCTGGACTCGGCTCAAGATACCCCGTTGCAGGTATAGCACTAGCAGTGTCAACACTAACTCTTGCAGGTGCTCCCCCACTCCCAGGGTTCCTCGCTAAGCTACTCTTATATGAGGCACTATTCGAGAAAAGCCCTGTAATAGCAATTACCATGATTATTGCTAGCGCTATCGGGCTACTATCATACATGAGGCTATTCTACACGATACTACTAGGTGTACCCGTTGTTTCATGGAAGCAGTTGGATTTTAAGTGTGCAAAGATAGTTCTACTACTACTATCAATAGTGATCATAGTAGTAGGCATAGTATTCCTATTCAACCCGGATTTCTTATCAAAGATCATTGGTGCAGCGTCAACACAGTCAACCATAAACATTGAAAAATACGCAGAGTACGTCAAGGGGACTCTACGCCTACCATGACAACGATACATTGAACCATAGTACTCAACTTGAACTAATAACATCTACTTCAACTTCATCGCCATCTCTAAGTCCAAGTGCATCCCTTAACTTAACACCCGCAATCAACTCTACAACCCTACAGTCGTGTCTAGAAGCGAGTGGTTTTAACACTAAAACCTTGTATCCCTTGACGTATCCAATGTAGCCTAGAGCACTGCACAGTCCCTCCTCTGGTGGATTAATAACTATTGGTTTCACACTCTTCAATAACTCATTGAAGCACTCACCCAGTAGAATATTGAGTGTACCCGGGTACGGCTTCTCACCAAGGTGAGTCTCTAGCGCCTCGGAGTACTTCTCAACATACCAAGATGCTACTCCAATCCCAGATACTACTTTTCCCCGTATTCTCATAAATTTAATCTACCATTACAATGCGATAAAACAAGGCATTTATTTAGGAGAAATAAAAAGAATGGATAAAACTACTACTTTAACTCCACTATTTTCTCAAGAGTCGTGATCACATAGTCCAAATTGAGCTTTCTAAGAGCATCTCTCCTAGGAATCCCCCTCTCATCCCAACCTCTCATTTCATAGTACATATCGAGCATTTTACTGTATTTATCAAAGTCTAGTTTATGCCCAGTGTACGGCCCCTTGGTCAATGGGTGTTTAAACCACCTTGGAGGTGGATAGTCCATTTCGCGATCCCATCCTCCATACTCCCTGATCCAGAACGCCCTGATCAACGAGTACACTCTACTAGCTACCGTCCTCAAACTATCTAGACTCCAGGATACACCTGTGGCTGCAGTGAGTAACTTGGGGTAGTAGTCTAGATCCAACCCCACTTCAACCCATGGAAGCCTACAAGTAGTCAACGACTCAAACATCCCTCCCCTTACATCCTGGAGGAATACAAGCCTCTCTACTTTCTCCCTCGTGTAGCCTAATCTATCTGTTTTAACTTCATATGATATAATCCAGGCGTCTTTGTGGTGTGCGCCAATTGGTGATGTACCATACGCTAGCGCCATACCTGGTGCAGCGTGGCAATCGTATGCAGATACCTCCAAGCCCTTAACATGTATTGCGAAATCTAGTGCCTCTCTCCCAATGCTCTTAGCCATTCTCCACACTCCCTCAGCTATGAATGCTCCAAGACCCTTCCTATAGGAGGCATCTACTACGAGCCTCTTGATCTCTCTGTAGTCACCCCACTCAAGTCTCTCCTCCACTAGCTTCCTCTCACTAGCCTCCATGTAGAATGCCAGCGAGTTCCCTAGGCTAATAGTGTCTATTCCCATTTTATCAGCTAGTTTATTGATCTCTGCAACTCTCCTCAAGTCGCTCAATAATATATTACTACCAAGCATAGCTACGTTCTCATAATCCAACTCACTCTCCTCACCCGAGTCATCTAGTATCACGTTACCACACTGCATGTTGCAGAATGGACAGCCCCTCCTATCAACTTTCAGCTTCTCCATTAAGTCTCCACTTATAGACTCGTACTCCTCCCAAACACCCTCTCTAAAGTTCTTTGTTGGCAATACACTATTCTGCTGACTCCACACAATAGTCATCATAGTACCCTGCCTAATCCAGAAGTCGTATCCATCGCTCTTTAGGATCTTATTATAGGCCTCACTAGCAATCCTCTGAAACTCCTCTCTATTCGCGATAGGTGGCTCCCTAGAGCCCTTGATAACAATAGCCTTCAGCTTCTTACTACCCATTACAGCGCCAACACCTGGTCTACCACCACTCCTACCCTTCTGCGAGACTATTGTAGCATACCTAGCTAGATTCTCACCTGCAGGTCCAATTAGTAAGATCCCAACACTCCTCCCATGCTCTCTAACTAACTTGTCTTCAGCTGTGAAAGTGTCAAGCCCCCACAAGTCCTCGGCATCTCTAAACTCTACTCTCCCATCCTCGATGTATAGGTAGATAGGCTTCTTCGAGGCACCAGTAACCACGACTGCATCGTAACCTGATCTCTTCAAGTGGAAGCTAGCCATAGAGCCTAAATTACCATCACCATAGCCACCAGTCAAGGGGCTCTTAGTAGCTACTTGTACTTTACCACTACTAGGCGCTGGGAGAGATGAGAGAGGGCCATTTGCAATAACCAAGTGGTTGTACGGTGAGTACGGGTCTACACCGACCGGGTTTAAATCCCACAGTAGCTTCACCGCGAGCCCTCTACCACCAAGATACTCGAGGTATATTGAGGAGTCTAGTGTAATCTCCTTGACTTGCCTACTCGTTAAGTTAATGTATAAAACCCTACCCCACCAACCATTCAAATAAATACACCCATAATGGATCTATGGAAGGCTAAGAAATAAATACTTTTCAATAAACAATGCTCTGAAACCCTAATACAATTAGTCATCGCTCAACCCCCAGTATTTCAGTAGCAGTAATTCCAGCTGTGAAGACATATAAGTCGCTTTAACTATATAGTTAAATGGTGATATAGTGAAAAAATATGTAACTATCTCTGTCATCAAGGAGGTTAAAGATCTACTAGAGAGAGACAAAGGTAGACGCGACTGGAGTAGCTACTTACTTGAATTATATAGGAAAGTAAAGGAAGCCGAAGCAGAGTCCTCTTTCAATGAACTGAGAAAACTCCTATCGAGAGAAGACCTCGAGAGAATTCTCGAGTCCAGTAGGGAGTTTAGAGAGAGGTTTAAATTGAGATGAAGTTGCTCGATACTAGTATAGTCATAGAGCAGTTGAAAACAGGTATGTACAGACATGGCGCAATATCCTTTATTACACTCATAGAGATCCTTCGAGGAGTTCCAGTGGAGAAGAGAGAGGCGGTTAAGAAGCACCTTGAGAAATCATATACCATAATCCACTTAAATAATGAAATAATATTGGAGTACTGTGAAATATACGATAAACTAAGGAAAACAGGTGAAATCCTCAACGATGCAGATTTACTAATAGCCGCTACTGCAATAGCAAGTAATCTCACTTTGGTAAGCCGCGATAAAGACTTCGAGAGACTATTGAAGCATGGGTTGAAATTAGAGTCTAGTCTCTAAATATATATTCAAGTCTCGGATTTATAACTGTATTTATAAACCTCACTAATCTAGATTTGGATTAGGATTAGGGCCCGTAGCTCAGCTTGGTGGAGCGCCCGGCTGATAACCGGGAGGTCCGGGGTTCAAATCCCCGCGGGCCCATATTCTTCTATCTCCTGTTCTAGAAATAGAGTGTAGGTGTGAGTGTTCAGGTTGGTGTAGGTAATTAGGGTGTCTTATGGTGAAAAATGAAATGATCTTGGCTTACTACTACTGCTATGAGTGTAGATACTCGAGTATTTTCTTCAGGGATTTGAGTCTGCCTAGTGACTCGTTTAAGTAGTCTAGCCCCTCTTCGGTTATTCTATATATTTTCCTAGCGGAGCCCTTCTCGTCGATCTCCCAGTTTGAGACTACTAGTCCTTTGTTTTCAAGCATTTTTAAAACTACGTAGATTGCGGGTGATGGTATGTCGAGTTCTAATTCATCTCTAATTTTCTTCTTTAATTCAATTCCCCTCATAGGGTTCTTACTAAGAGACTTTAGTATGATTAAGTGTAGTAGACCACGTAGCGGCGTATGGTATGATCCACTACACTCACCGTGGTTATGCCCACACCCCCCTCCTCTACACCCATATTCTCCTCTATGACTATCCACATCAATCACCAAATAAAAAGTAACTAATTTACTCTTTTAAGTTTTTATGCAAAGTAAGTTACTTTACTGATCCTACACTAAACAAGAGACCTAGCCTGTGTTCATCAAGGCCTTCCTTTTAATTAACTCATGTATTTTAACTACGGGTATTGCTATGTTTTCCCCATGATCGTAGAATATGTCTCCCCCGATGAATACCATGTCTGGTTGCTGAGACCTCACTGCTATTTGATATAGATTCTCCTGCATTGTCAATGGTATTGTTTTAAGTGGGTTTTTTACGTCGTGGACTAGTAGATCTGATGTAGATTCCTTATCCACGAACCCGGAGTCTATGCCTGTAACTCTATAGGTGCTTGTAAGTATTCTCAGAGATTGATCGGGGTTACCAGTGTGGGCGAAAACCTCTTCAATAGCTGTCAATACGTTTCCATAGCCCCTCGCATCTATAATACTGCATTCATTGTTGACTCTACTGGGTTTACATATGAGCTTTGAGTACTCTCCAATCACCCGGTCACCGTGGTACAATCTACCCTCGTCAACCTCTAGTAGAACTGTGAATGGGTTGCCGGCTACTGTACCCCTCTCAACCACTAAGCCAACCCTCATCATGTTCTCCCGGGCAACGTCAACTACGATCTCGGGGTGCTTTGTCATAGCGATTGGCAGTGTTACTCCATTGATATACGAGTTGACTAAACCAACATTCGCTAGTTTCTTCAGCTCCTCTCTCGTGAAGACTGATAAATCCACCCCCTGTAAACCCCTGAAAACATATTCAACCACGTCTAGTATTAAGCTATAGCCATGAAACACGACGGCGTCTCCATTGAAGTCGTAGAGTAAGTCCGCTAATTCATACTCAGGAAGTGGCTCACCCTCACCAACATCACTAATCCTCGTGGAGTCTAGGAATACATAGCCATACTTGAATCCACTACTAGATAGATACCACGTGTTCTTCAGTAGTGTCCTCGTAGCGTAGCCAGATGCCAATCCATACACCTCATTGATACTTACTATACAATATTAGTCAATAGTTAATTAAACCTCATTTAAACCTGGATCATCACGCTGACCTCAGGCTATCCGCTGGCAATCATCGGCTCTGTGAGCCGGGTTATAAAT
>Ga0326761_1000197_pt1 | contig 14604 bp, 22 predicted proteins | sample GCREP_P_FD_207739 | JGI IMG/M metagenome (GOLD analysis project Ga0326761, IMG submission 207739) | Hot spring water microbial communities from Geyser Creek Basin, Yellowstone National Park, WY, United States - GCR.EP_P | ecosystem: Environmental > Aquatic > Thermal springs > Unclassified... | reverse complement strand
ACGCGGCGCCGCCGTCCCCCGCCACCCAGACGCCCCCAGCCTCGGTGAAGACGGCAGTAATCCTCCAGCAACAGGAGCCCAGAGAGGCGTTAGTTAGGTGGCCCGCCACATCCGAGTAATCACCCCACGCTTTTTTCTGCGCTGTACATGCGCCTACAGGGATTACTAACAGGGATTTCCCTACAGGGATAATTATCCCTGTAAGGTCATCCCTGTAGGCGTTGTGGAGGCGTTGCGCCTCCGGCGTTTTCTGCCGGCGGGTTGGCGCTACGTCTCGGCCTGGCGGTGGAGGGCTGCGGCTATGTGCATGAGGGCTTCCGCCGCGTGGGGGGCCGTGCGTCCCAGCGTCTTCAGGGCCTCGTGTAGGGGGGTCTTGGGCTTTATCTTTGCCCGCCTCAGCGCGGCGTTGAGCTCCTCCAAGACGTCCTCCACACGTACAGCCTTAAGCAAGTCCTGGCCTCTGAGCGCCACGTACCGCCTGGCGCCCACCTTCACCGTGTAGATCTTCCCCTGCTTCATGAGGCGCACGATGTAGTACTGCACCGCGCCGTAGGTGGCGCAGAGCTCCTTGGCCAGCTGGTACACCGGGAGGGGCCCCCTCTCCTTCAGCAACCGGATGATCTCCTCCTCCACGGCCGCGTCAGCTTCGGCCGTGTTAAGGAATTAAATCGACATATTCAGCAACCCGTTAAATGTGCATGAACGTCTACGAACAGCTGGCCAAGGCAGGAGCCAGGGTGACGTACTTCTGCGCATACTGCGGCCACGAGTTTGAAGACCCGCCCAAACTGCCTGCCAAATGCCCGAGGTGCGGCAGGAAGCTGGCGGACTTCAGCAAGCCCGTGGTGGAGCCCGCGCGGCTCTGAAAAGATAGACGGAAAAAGACGGAGTTAGAGGTTTTGGGGAAGCTCGCGGATGTCAAAATATTGCTGAAGATAGGCGAGGTGCTTCATATATCTTGCGTCAGCTATCACGACTAGCTTCTTCATCAGCGCATCTTCGTAAGATTCCCCAGCCTGCGGCCGCAAGATGCGGCCTGCAAGCTGGACGAGTTGCACATTTTCCACAGCATCTGGATCTCTCCCCTCCGCCCGGAGCCGCCGCCGGGCGGTGGGCGGCAGGCTGATTCCGGTGAGTATCGCGGCATCGTAATGGGGCAAATTCACCCCAACCCTCATTTTGCCCCAGGCATCGGCAAGCACCACGCCCTCGGGCGGCGGGTTCATCGGATCGTTAGAAACCTCAATAGACGCCGAAATAGCCCTTCTGGCGGATGCCGTTGAGAAAATAATTATGCGCTTAACGCCGAACTTCTGCCTAAGCCACCTGATTATCAGATACAGCTGAAGCCCCAAGCCCTCATAGCGGTCACGGTAGTAGAAGCTGTTAGACGTCTCAATAAACGCCTTCGGCTTTATCTTCGGCTCTATTACTATCTTTCTGCCCCACCCCTCCGGGGGCCACCCGGGAGGCGGGGTGGCGGTGGCGGCGAAGACGCGCACTCGCTGCGGCAACTCATACAGATCCATGCAATGTAGCTCGTCCTCCTCTATCCAGCAGGTCTTCTTGACAGCGTTGTAGAGAGACCACAATTTATCTTCAATCCTTGGGTCTCCTTCGACATACAGCTTCTCTTCAACTAACTCTCTTACTACGGCTACGCTGGTAAGCTCCTCGGCTCTTACGCCGAGGAGCTGGGCGATTTCAAACAGCTTAAACGACGATATCCGCGGGATGAAGAACTCATGAGCTTCGTCGATGAACAGCATATGCAACAGGTGCAAGATCTTTGACAGTCTGCCGTAGTGCCCAAGTATGATGTTGTAACGCGACAGCACAGCCTCCTGCGCCCAGTAGCCGCATACGTCTTCAGGCGCCTGTCTTTCGATGTCTTCATACGTAACAAAGTCGCCAAAAACGACATCTACGTTGCGGCGGTAAAGCCGACAGCGCGGACAGAACCTCTGCGGTATAGACCACTGATAGACGCAGTACTGCCCCGCCCCGGCGGTGAGGATGGCGCGGGGCGGGTTAGGCAGTTCCCGTAGCATCTGTTGCAACTCCCTCCACTTCTCGACGAGTAGGAACAGCGTCGGGGCAGTTAACGCCACCTTCCAGCCCTCATTTGCCAACAGCGTCAGCATCTTCAGCATAAGAGTCGTCTTGCCCCATCCCGTCGGGGCCTGCATCATTACGTTGACGCCTTGCTTGAGCAAGGAAATAAGCTCCTTAATCAAAAGTTCTTTATTAGAATCCATGACCTATATGCCGCATGCATGCAAGTTGAACCATCTCGTCGCATGTCCTTCAAAACACACACAAAGACGTCCTTACAGGGATAATTATCCCTGTTGGGGCACTGTAGGCTCATCTTAGCGTTGAGGAGGTAGCTGGATCAATGTGTGGAAATGTTGCGAAATAGACATGGAACTAGCAGTAATTGGAATGGAAAGCAAATACGTTACCGTTGTTGAAGAGCTACGGCGACGTGGTATGAAGGTTATTATGGTGCCTGGCAACACGGTAGTTTACATTTCTGATCCCCGCACTGGGTTCCGGGAATTAGATGATGATGTTGCAGAGCACTGCATCTCTTCGCTTTTAGAATCGGCATACCTCATAGAGTATTACTAACCCCTTTTTTCCTTCCTCTTTCTAATTCCACTTGCTGAGATAGAGGATGAGACCTATGGATTTGATCGCAGTGGAGACTGTAAACGTCTGTCCCTTCTGCGGGGGCGTCTTAGAGCTGGTGGAGGACGACCGCTACGTCTGGTTTGGATGCAGGCGGTGCATGAGATATGTCAAGAGGGATAAGAGGGAGGTTGTGAAGAGACATGTGGACTACAGGGAGAAGAGGTTTAACTGGGTTGGCGTAATGGCTGAGCTGTACCAGCTCTATAAATAACCCCTTTTTCTTGTGGAAAAAAGGGGGTGTTGTGAGTGCTTATTTCTTCCTGCCTAGGATCCTGTAGACCTTTTTGCCTGTGTACGGCGACGCGGCGACGGCGAAGAGCACGGCGCCGCGGGCGGTCTGCTTCTCCACCACCTCGTACTTGTCCGTCTCGAACGCCTGCTTCGCCTTAATGTCGTAGAACTTCAGCTTCTGTTTAGACATGATGCGTGCGAACAATCCGCTATTTAAATTTGTCGCAGAAAATAGCTATTCGAGGCCCCCCTCTTCGATGTATATCCCCCTCAGCAACTCAAACGCCGGCTTCTGCCACACCACGTACGTCCTGTTGCCCACGATTTCGTAGGCGATGACTGCCCCTTTTGAGACCTTCCACAGCCTGCCGCACCGCTCGGCCAGGCGGCACTCCTGCCTTATGCGGTAGATGCTCACTGCTTTGTCGCACTCGTAGACCTCCCCGTCGGAGACGTAGAGCATCCACTCACCCGCCTCAGCCCTCCGGCCGGGCATGGCGGCGAGGGCGGCGCCGCAGTTCCCCCTGCCGAGCTGGTCTAGGGCCACGCCGACGTCCTTCCTCACGCAGAGGTAGCCGTTTGTCAGCTTGAAGCATCCGGGGAGGGGGTGTTCGGAGTAGAACCACGGCTCCTCCACCGTGCACCAGTACAGCCTGCCCCTTTGTCTGCAGTTGACGCCGAGGGGCCTGTCGCATAGGACGTACCTCTTGTGCAACCAGTCCGCGTAGCATCCGAACTTCTCAAAAAGCCGCTCCATAATTGCGGCCGTTACCTCTTTAGGAAGCGCCTTGTCGATGCTGTTGATCCTGTGCAGTACGTCCTCCACCGCCTTCCCCTCGTAGATCAGCTTGACGTTTTTCCCCACGGTCTTCCAGTTGACCATGTCATATACATCACCTCCAGCTTTTAAATTTGACGCCTCGACACGGCGGCACCAGGTACACGGGGGTGGCTCCGCTGTGCATCGCCGGCTGGCCGAGGATCAGCTGGAGGATGGCGTTTAGGAAAGACACCGCGGCGGCGGCCTTGGGGGACAGCGGGATGTATTCAGAGAAGGTTCTGCTGGCCTTCTCGTCCCTGCTTATCAGCTTCAGCAACCTGCTCGGCGTGGCGAACCTGAGGCCGCAGAGGAGGCGCCTCGCCTCGTCGGCCAGCTCCCCGAGGATCAGCGCCGCCGCCTCGCCGTCGCGGCACCAAAGCGCGGCTCTGCCCACCGCCACAGGCACGGCCCGGCCCTCCGCATGCAACCTTGAGAGGACGTACCTGGCCTGCATCCTGGAAACCCCCAGCGCCCTTCTTGCCTTCTCTACAGCGACGCACCCCTCAGACAGCAGAAGCCTGTGCATCTCCTCCGTCCTTGAGAGGATGGTTCGGGTGACGCCCCTGGGCATGCGCAGAGAAATGCCGGGATTTTTAAAGCAAGATGCTGAAAATCCCCAGCTACGGAAGCCAAGAGCGGCATGTGCAGGCACACGCCGCGGCCCAGAGGGCCGTCTGCGGCGGTCTGGCTTTGAAGCACCTGTAGCTGACCCTCAAAATGTCGATGGCTCACCGCACGACTTCTCTGCCGCCTGTCTGCAGAGACGCGTAAAGGGCGGCTAGTCGAAGACCGTGTTTAATATTTTTAAATGTGTTACATGAAACATATTTGGTATTATTAGAATTCATATACCTGCTGAGGGAAGCCATAAAACGAGCCGGCCAGAACGAGGTGCGTATACCTATCGAATCGCTCAGAGAGGTCATCACAAAGTTGCTCGACGAGGATAACATAGCGTTGTTTTCAGTAGCGAGACTAGACGAAGAGTTAAGGACGTTGCAGAAGCTGTCCTTTCTAACCATCGACGGCGACGCGGTGGTGATCGCCAGAGATGCCTTTCTCAACGCGACGGAATTCGTCGAACGGCAAAAGGAGCTGTTTAAAGACGACAAATATGCCACAGCCATACTGGAGAAAATAAGACAGAAGGCACAGCACGTCAAGCTTCTTCAGCAGACGCCGGCCCAATAAATGCCCCTTTTTTCCAACAAAAACGGTCTTAAGCGAAAACGCCCCGGATGGAGCTTGCCGGGGCTGGCTGGCGCCGCCGCGTCTAGCTATGAGCCGCATATAGAAATACCCACCTTTTTAAGCTTGTCACCGACAGGGATTTCCCTACAGGGATAATTATCCCTGTAAGGTCATCCCTGCCAGCGGCATTGGGGATTCATCTTAATGCAGATATGCGTCTTAATTCATGGAAAATGCCCCCTTTGGCTACCGGCCGGACGAGGGGGGCCCGGGGAGGCGCAACGGCCTCCCAGGCCGGGGCGCCGGCCGGGTAGGCGCTGGGCCCCCTCCTCCTCATGATGAAGAGCGGCTGTGCCGGCCCTGCCCCTCAGGCCGGCGGGGGCGCGCCTCTCTAACAGAAGACGTGTTTCTCTATAAGATGAATTGCTTTTGTTGGTGTGTCGGTTCAACTTGTTTTCGGTCTCCGGAGCCTTTGGTTCCATATTGGTCGTGGAGCTACCTGGGCCAGCACCGCGGGTCATCCGCCCGCAACCGCGGGCCTAGGATTAGAAGCGCCCACATTTTAAACCTTTCCCATCCCCGCCCTAAAGGGCGAGGCTTTCGGTTATTTGTAACCCATTTTTTCTCCAGAGAATCAGAGGACTGTGATGGGCTGGAGGCGGAGGTACCTGTCGACCTTCGGCACCATGTGGATTATGTATCCCAGGGCCGCTGTGGCCACCGTGGTGAAGGTGCCGGTGACGCCGAGGTGCTTCGGCACCTCGTCTGGGTTCAGCGACCAGAGCCCCAGGCGGTAGCCCGCCTTCCTGTTTTCCTTGGAGCGGTCGTAGGTGAGCTTCACGAGGACGTACAGCTTCTCGGGGTCGCTGAGGACGTCCAGCGCGCCCTTCCCCACGGTGTTGTCGTAGTTGGGCAACATGAAGAGGGTTTGGGAGCAGTCGATCGCGTCGCACATGGGCAACCACCTGCCGTCGGCCTCCGCATGCATGTGGGCACGTATGATGGGGGCGGCGTGCTGGGGGTACTTGAGGGGGTCGGCGAGGGCGAAAAGTAGCGAGAGGTCGCACCTCCTATCGGCGCAGAGGATGTACAGCCGGTGGGCCGGGGCAGACAGCGGCGCGGAGGCGCCGTATGCGGGGGCCAGCTTCAGCCAGTACCTCCTCCACCCCAGCGACAGCTCAAACCAGGGGGGAGGAGGCTCCCTCCTCGCCCACCCCAGGAGCACCTCCGAAACCCCCACCTCCCCCTCCGCGGTGCACTGCCCCCCGACGTCGGCCAGCCTGGCGGGGGGCAGAGACAGCACAGGCGACAGCCTAACCACCCTCCAGCCATCTTTCGAGCTGGGGTCAACCTCGTTTGTTATGAAGTAAGCCCACCCCTTCGGGCTGATTACATGACCCATGCAGTCCCTAAGACATACCTTTAAAAACATCTACGCCGCCCAAGGACAAAACAAACAAGTTGAACCGGAACATCACAGGGATTACCCTACAGGGATAATTATCCCTGTAAGGACATCCCTGTAACGTATCCCTGTCGGCGGCAAAAAGAATATAAACATGGTTCAACGGTAAAGACATGGAAGAGGAAAGGATAGTAAGGGGGGAAATGTTAGAGGGAATTATTAGATTAACGCTAATGTGCATGGAGGCAAGGGAGAGGCAGAGGAGGCGTCAACATTAATCTCCTTTTTTCCTTTGGGAGGTTTTGAAGTTGGGGGACTCCCCTTCGGCCGGACGCGGGTCTGGGGAGGCTGGCGTTCCCCGAGTTATTCGCCGCCGTGTTAGGATGTTCGGCGGTGGGCGGCGTTCTGCAGGTTGCGTCTTTTTGCATTTTTTTGCGGATTTTTGTGTTTGGAAAGAGGCGCCTTTATGTTATCCCTGTAGGCGTATATGTTTAAATACCAGTTGAATTTGTTGAATCATGAACCAAACAGAACAGGCCAAAACCCAAATCCCCCTGGAGATAAAGGTGGCAGAGGCCACTAGGCTCCTTAGGGCCTACGGGCTGGCTGGGGAGGTGACGTTTATGTCTAGGGAGGCTGTGGAGAAGCTGTGCGGGCCGCCTGTGGAGTCCAGGCGGATAAGCCAGCAGGGCGAGCTGGAGCACATACTGAAGACCACCGGGAGGTTCCCCTACGTGGTGTTCGCCTTCGTGGGGGAGGGCGGGGCAGTTTGTGTACCTGATGCGAACTACTACGTCCGGGACGGCCTGTACGACGTCCACATCATCCGTTGCACCGACGGGGGCCTCTGCGCAGAGGTTGCGAACAACGTAGCCGCCGTGTTCAGGGTTCCGCTCCCCAAGGAGGTCCTCCTGAGGCTGACCGACGAGCAGACCCTGTGCCAGCGCCACGTACTGCCGCCTCATCTGTGCCGCGCGCCGCAGCAGCCTGAGCCAACAGCACAGTCCGTTGCAGTAGAGCCGCCTCCTCCGCCGCAACCTGCTCCCGTACAGGCGAAGCCTCCCTCGACGGCGGCGGCCAGGATCAAGGAGACTCTTCAGCAACTGATGCAACAGCAACGCGTAGCTGAGAGGCCGGAGGCGCCTCCCGCGCCCGAGGTGCCGGACGTCAAGGCGGTGCTGAAGGCCAGCGGCTTGGGCTGGCTGGCGCCGGTGGTGGACGACGCCGCAACGGCGTCTGCGGTGAGGTTTGCGGTTGAAAACAAGGAGCTGTTGAGCGCGCTTATGGATCCCGAGAAGAGGGAGGACTTGGTCAAGGCGGCTAGGGGCGGGGTCGCGCCGGGCTTGCCGGGGCTGGAGAGGTGGCCCGGCAGAGACAGGCAGAAGCTGGCGGAGCTGGTGTCTCAGTCCAGCGACATTTACGACTTCGCCTCCAGGTTCACTGCATACCTATTCGGCGAAAACTGCACCGCCGAAGTGGTGCATATGATACTAAACTACGTGGAGCAACGTAGCGGCATAGACTGCAAAGCCGCCAGCAAGATGCTGGGGCGGTAGCCATGAGCCCAGCGCTGGCTAGGGAGCTCCTGGCAAAGACGGCCAAGAGGGAGGTTAAGGCGCACCCAGCAGATGCGGTGAGGATCCTGCCAGAGGGCCTCTGTCTGTTGCCCGGCCTGCGCCTAGCGGATGCGGCGAGGAGGCAACCGGGCCGCGGGGGGCCGTGACTGCGCGGATCCTGGCCGAGGCGGTCGGGGATCCGGAGCGGGTTAGGGAGGTTTTGATAAGGATTGCCAGGGGGGAGATAGAGGTGGAGCCGTGCTTCTGGTTCTACATCGTTGCGGTTATGGGGAGGGAGGCGAAGGGGGTGCTCGGCACTTCCATACCTAAGTGTGTGATGTGTGAGGCGGTGCGGCGCATCGTGCTGAACAGCATAGACCCGAACCGCCGGAACTGGGTGTCCCTGGACAAGCCAGCCAACATGATCCTGCAGTACGCCCGGCGCCATAAGTGCCAATACAGCGAGGCGGACAGGCGGATGGTGGTGCAACACGCCAGGATCATAAGCGCACCCATCAGGGAGTGGGTGAGGGCGCTGGCGGACGGGGTGAACGGCTTGGCAGAACACCAGTCGGTTTCGCAGTCAGTCCTGCACAGCTACCTCTCCAGGCTGAACTGTTGCAGATGATAGAAGTTGTTGCCGCCTTTGTGCTTGCAGGCGTCCTGTACTTGGAGTTGCGGAGGGCGAAGAGGAAGATCGCCTTCCTTGCGGCCGCCGCGGAGGGGCTGGCGGCCTACGCCGAGAGGCTGGAGGAGGCGTTGCGGCGGCTCGACGTCTCTTCGTACGTGAGGGAGAGGGAGGAGCTCCGGGCGAAGCTGAGGGAGGCTGAGGAGGCGCTGAGGGCGAGGGAGGCGCCTCCGCGGGAGGGCAGGTACCTCTGGGTGAGGCCGCTGGCGCACACCGCCGTGCGGCCGGCGTCCAGCTACAAGGAGCTGTGGGTGAAGATCCCCGTCATAAACCTAGACGAGGTGAGGAGGGCCGAGGAGGAGCTGGCCAGGAAGCACGGCGCCGTGAGGAGGTGGGGGCTGGTGAGGGAGGCCATGTCCAAGACCGAAATAATCGGGGTGAGGCCGGACGGCGTGAAGGAGCGCATCGTGGTGCCCGCGAGGCCGCCCGCGCTCTACCTGGAGGACTACAGGGTGGCGGCGTGGCGCCCCGCCCCCTACGTAGACGCCGTGCTGAAGCACGCCATTAGAGAGGAGAGCGATGCGGCGCGGTAGGTGCAACGCCTTGGAGCACATGCGCATGCTCGTGCTTAAGGCGAGGGGGAACGTGGTCACGCTGAAGCTGGAGGCGCTCTGCGGGGAGAGGCGCGGCGCCATGGCGTTGCTGAGGAGGCTCACAGACGCCGGATACCTCAAGAGGATAGGCGGCGGGAAGTACCTCCTGCAGAGGGGGTCGCCGCTGTGGGAGGCCCTGGAACAGGGGAAAGCAGACCAGTTGTTGAAGCAGTTACACAACAAGTAGCAGACGTAGAAGAAAAAAGAAGATTTTAAAGAATAACGCAGTTGTCGGTTACGTTGTAATATGCGACGTTGTAGCAATATCCTTCTACTGGGTCGTCGAAAATAGCGTACCATCGCAACCCAACCTCCTTGCAATGCACCGCATACAGAACAGCGCCAACTGCGTCTAATAGGTTTTTATATTCTTGTAGAAACGTTTCTATGACTTCTTTAAATTGATCGCACGGTACCTCGACACCACCTTTGTCGAAGTGGCGTGGATGTGCCCAGGTTACGTTTGGATTTAAAATGCATTTTTCGGGCCTGCGATCTTTGACGCGTATAAGGACGCGGACAGGCGCATCATCTGGCGGAGATACACATTTATTTTCTCCAGTTTTACAATCTACCGCTACCACATGACAGCCGACCTGAGGGTTTTTAACGATCAGTCCGGCGCAACAAAGGTACAGCGATCCCGCTGACGATTCGGTGTGGAGCCGTTTTCTCAATTCAACGTTGGCTTCATCTAAGACATATTTCATGGATAAAGACTTCAGAAACAGGACAGTGTTTGATGTCCGCTGGACGCGTTTGAGGAAGTATTGGAAGGACATTCTGAGGATGAAATACGTTGTGTTGGAAGAGGAGGTCAAAAGGTTGACGGCTCAGTTGAATCTTCCGCAGAGTTGTGCAGATAGCGCCTTGGAGCTGACCAAGCAACTGGCAGGTAGCGGCTATTCGCCGCAGGCCCTCGCCGCCGCGGCGCTGTTTTTATCATGCCGCATGTTGAAGAGCCCGCGGCCGATTAGCGACTTCGCGGACTACGTCGATATCGAGAGGATGAGGAAAGTTATAAGAGAGCTGTCTGCATTGGTGAAAAACGTGCCGCGGCTTGAATACTACGTTGCGGTAATCACGGCGAGGCTCAACATACCGCCGGCTACGGCAAGGACGGCGGTGGAATTGTTGCAGAAGAACAAGAAAGCCCTGCAGGGCCGGAACCCGTGGGCCGCCGCGGCCGCGGCTCTTTGGCTGAGCGGCGTAGACATTTCGTTGCTGAGGCAGTTTGCATCGCCCTCATCCATAAAAAACATCGTACGGTTATTAAAATAAACCCTCTTTTTCCCCCCTATCATTAATTATGCATCTGCAGAGTCTGCGGACATGTTTAAAAATTCCCGTTTTTCCTAGGTCATGGAAACCCAACTTAACCAGAGTAAAGAGCTGACAAAAGAAATCCTCCTCAAGGCCCAGGAGGACGCCGCCTTTATGCTGGTCGGCAATTCCTACCTGCAGTTGCAGAAGGGGAGGTACGGGGGCTGGTTGCTGAAGGGGAGTTTAGAGGTCGACGAGGCGCATGGATTGTGGTGCTTTGCCGTTAAGACGTCTGAAGAGGCGCCTTCTGATGCATCGGAGCAGGCGGGGCAATATGCGGAGAAGCTGAAGGGGCTGGCCGCCAGGCTGGGGGTCAGCGCCGACCCCCAGATCTCACTGCTAACGCTGTCTTTCAAGGCGGCGAAGTTTGTGAAGAAGAAGACTACTGAGAACTACACGGTCTACGACATGGAGGTTCTTGAGGACTCCGCCGATGCTTCGGCAGTTATGGTTCACTACAGCGTGAGCTACGGCAGGAGGGGGCGTTGCTACGGCGCCGTCTGCGGCGTGATGGACAAGATGCAGACCTTGGCAAAGGCCGAGTTCAAGGAGGCGGCGGTGGCCACTGCCTACCGCGTAGGCGTCTTAATTCCCTACAGAACGGAGGTGCTTGAATCGCTTGTTGCGAAGCTCCTGGCGAAGAAGGATGGGGATGAGGAAGAGGAGGAGGAGACCGCCGAGCCAGTAAGAGGTGATGCGTATCTAGTTGTGGTTATTATGAAGGACGAAGCTACCGCGAAGGAGGTGGCCAACAAGGTTAGGGAGTTGCTGAGGGGATTGAAGATAAGGGCTGAGGTGAAGGTGATCCACGCAGAGCTCTGATGGTGGAGAAGGTCAGCGTCTTAACGGCTGACGGCCGCGAAGCTCAGCTCCGCATAAGGAGCAGGAGGAGGGTGGCGGTGCGGGCGGATCAGCTACCGAGCCCTCCGCCGCCTAAGATGTTCTTGATGTGCAACGGCGCCAAGGTGGAGTTGCGGCTGACTTGGGACAGGCCAATACACGGGTTCTACGTATACTATGTGCCTGCTGAGGACTACGGCATCTTGGCCGACGCCTTAAAGAGCGGCCGCAGAGCCTTGCGTTGCGTCTTATTAACCGAAAGCCCCGCCCTTCAGGGGAGAAGGCTTTAAAATAGGCGTTGGCCCCCTGCTGAGGGCGGGTGACCCGCGGTGCTGACCCGGAGCCGTTGAGGGTCGGGCGGAGGCGCCTGCGGGCTGTCCTGGTGCCGGGGCGGGGAGGTGGCCCGGACATGTTTAAAAAATCCCGTTTTTCCTAGGTCATGGAAACCCAACTTAACCAGATCACGGTTGAAGACGCAAGGAAAAACCTCCTAAGGGTTGGCGAAGTTCTGAACAGAGTTCTAGTGGGGAGGGAGGAAGAGGTAGAGGCCGCCGTGTTGGCCCTGGTCGCAAGGGAGCATGTTGTGATGATTGGGCCCCCGGGGACGGGGAAGACCATGCTGGCCGCCACTCTTGCGAGGTTGCTGGGGGTGAGGGCGTATACGACGCTGTTAACGCGGTACACCACCCTCGACGAAGTAATTGGGCCGATAAACATCGTTGCGTTGAGGAGCGGCGAGGTGAAGCGGCGGTGGAGCTATTTAGTTGACAGCTGGCTGGTGTTCTTTGACGAAATATTCAAGGCGTCTCCGGCGCTTCTAAACTCCCTCCTCTCGTTGCTGAACGAGCGGGTGCTCTACGACCCGTTCACCGGCGCGGCCGTCCCAACTAAGCTGTGGACGGCCCTGGCCGCGTCGAACGAGACGCCCCAAGAGGAGGAGTTGCAGGCCCTGTACGACAGGTTTGCCGTTAAGGTGTTTGTGCAACCTCTTTCGAAAAACGCAGAGCTGATGGTCAGGGCGCTGGAGGCTAGGTGGCTGAACGGCGCAGAGATTAGGCAGGCCGCATCTCCAGAGGACGTGGAAGTTCTCCACGAATATGCAATGTCGCTGGCTCCGCACGCCGTGAAGCTCTACAGGAAGCAAGTCGTGCCGCTGGTTCAGCTGGCCCATGGGAAGGGCATATTTGTCAGCGACAGGACGGTCATAGAGAAGCTGTTTAAGCTGTTCCTGGCGTACCTGGCGTTGCGCGGCGCCGTAAGCGATGCGGTTGCGTTCCAAGCCGCCATAAAGCTGATCAGATACGTGGCCAGGACGCCTGAGGAGCTGTCGGAGCTAGACCGCGCACTGGGGGAGTTGCTCGGCAAAGTTGCGGAGCTGAGGAAGAAGCTGGATGAGGCGAAGCATTTGTATGAACTTGGCGAGTACAAATCCGCACTGCCTATGTTCAAAGATGTGGCGCTGTACGACGTAGAGGCGCTGGCCGACAGGCCGTGGATGAAGGAGTACGTTAAAACAATGGTGGAGGAGGCGCAACAATACATCAAGAAGATCAGCGGCTTCCTCAGCCAATTGAGATGAGAGACCCCAGGTCGGCCTTCAAGGCCAAGATCTTCGAGCCCTACGGCGCCGAGTTCTACTGGTCTGGAATAGAGACAGCCTCCCTGCTTGCGCGGCAGTTCGGGCTGGCGCCTAAGCTGTACCAAGCGGCGGATGGCTACATGATGTACTTCAGAGACGTGAAGGACGTAGCCGCCGCGCTTAAGCCCAAGAACAGGGCGGCGCCTGCCTGGAGGGCCTTCGTGGAGGCCGTAATAAAATCGCCTAACTACGTCAGGCTGAACCAGCTGACGAAGGGATCCGCGGAGCTCTCCGCAGCGGCCGCGGTGAGGATGTTCATGAAGCTGGGATACGAGAGGCGGAAGATCGACGAGCTGAACGAGGCCATGAAGCAACTGGAGGAGGGCAAGGTGCCCCCAGGCATGGAGGCGGTTGCCGCCTCCGCAGGGGGGCCGCGGAGGCTTCTGGCGTCTCTGGAAAAAGAGGCAGGGAGTTGCGGCGTGGCCGTGGCCAAGGAGCTGGACGAAGTTGCTGAGGAGCTGAGGCAGTATATTGAGGCCAAGGGGGAGGCCGAGGCGGCCGTTGCGGTGCTCAGCGGCGGCCGTAGCTACTCCCTGGAGGGCCTGTCGATCTGGCGCTTCTTGTCGGACCCAGACGGCTTCAGGCGGCGCGCCAAGCTTCTTAAAGACGCGGCCAAGATGTTCCGCAGGTTCATGTCTGTCTTCACCGACCCCTCGGATCGGACGCCCAGCATCTGGGGCGGGGTTTCCGGCGCGACGCTGATGACTCGGTACGAGCAGGTTGTAGACGCCGTGCCGTATGAGCTGGCCATCGCGGACGAGTCCCCGGAGCTGTTCGCGGTGAGGGTCGCCGCGAAGCAGATGGTTGTGAGGGAGAGGGGCACCAAGCTGAAGCTCACGGTCTACGTTGACAAGTCCGGATCCATGGCCGACTTGATGCCGGGCGGCGTGCCCAAGATCTCGGCCGCCGCCGGCCTCGCGCTGGCCCTCCACCGGAAGTTCGGCGCACGCATCTACCTCTTTGACACAGAGCTCGACCCGGTGGCGCCCAGAGAGGTGGTTGAGACGTTGCTGAGGATAAGAGCCGACGGCGGCACGGACATTTCGAAGGTGATGGAGGAGGCCCTGCGGAAGCCGAGCAATAGCCTATTCATAATTGTCAGCGACGGAATCACCGACGCGCCGGAGGGGCTTGTGCACAAGTTCATTCAAAAATGCGGCCGCAGGACGAGGCTCATACTAATACCGCCGGCAAATGAAAGATACAGATGGGTGCAGGAGCTTAAGAGACTTGATAACGTGTTTTACGTCAGAGACGTTACTCAGCTCGAAAAAGCGGCGTTGCAGGCTGTGTCTCAATAAAACTCCGTCTTTTTCCAGTTCAACACGTCATTAGACGCCGTCACAGACATGGAACCGATTTGTTCAAAATCAAAACAAAAACTGGAAAAGTGCTATAACGCACTCGAAAAACAACTTATGCACGAAAAAAACGATCTCTGCCGCGTTGGCATATTGGCGTGGATGGACTTCGCCGCAAAGAAGTTTGGCGGTCTGCTGTATAAGCAGTTTAGAGAGCTCCTCCCCTACATGCTAGGCCTTAAGAAGCGAGACGGAACGCTTATGGTAGGCTGTAACGAAAAGGCGATATGCAACGAGCCGTTGCTTTGTCTGAAGGTGTA
>Ga0326761_1000196_pt1 | contig 14711 bp, 16 predicted proteins | sample GCREP_P_FD_207739 | JGI IMG/M metagenome (GOLD analysis project Ga0326761, IMG submission 207739) | Hot spring water microbial communities from Geyser Creek Basin, Yellowstone National Park, WY, United States - GCR.EP_P | ecosystem: Environmental > Aquatic > Thermal springs > Unclassified... | reverse complement strand
CCGAAGTCCAGCAGCTTGATCGCCGCGGAGCCTGGGTTGAAGACGAGCGCCCCCTCACCGAGGGTGGAGACGCGCCGCCCGTCGCGGTCGTAGAGCTCGATCCTCTTGGGGGCCTTGGCCAGTGCTTCGCGCACCAGCTCCTCGGGCACGAGGACCCTGCCGCCCCGCAGGGTGCAGCCCGCGTCCAGGAGCAGCTTCTCCACCTCCCTGCTCTCGAGGCGCACCCCGACCTCGCCCAGGAGGCTCAGGGCGTCGCTGTGCACGGCGTCCGCCTCATCCCTATCGAGCACGAGCAGCCTCGGCCTCGCCATCAGCCAACACCCAGGAGCCTCTTCACTACCGCAACAGCCTCGAATGCGTCGCGCCCCCAGACGTCGGCACCGATCTCCCTAACCCACTCCTCGGTGACGGGCGCCCCGCCCGCTACCACGATGACCTTGTCCCTCAGCCCCCGCCTCTTCAGCTCCTCGACCACGTTCCTCTGCTCGAGCATGGTGGTGGTCATCAGGGCGCTCATGCCCACGACCTTGGCCCCGTACTTCTCCACAGCCTCGGCGAATTTTTCGGGCGGTACGTCGACCCCCAGGTCCACCACCTCGAACCCCTCGGCCTCGAAGACAACTGCCGCGAGGTTCTTCCCGAGCTCGTGGATATCCCCCCTGACGGTGCCCAGCACCACGACAGCCCTGGCGGGCGCGCCCCCGCCCCTCAATGCCGGCCTCACCTCCTCCATCGCCGCCCGGAAGGCCTCCGCGGAGAGCACGAGCTCGGGTATGAAGTACTCGCCCCTCTCGAACAGCTCGCCCACCCTGCGCATCGCGGGGACCATCACGGATGAGACGATCTCCCTCGGCTCCACGCCGCGGCTGATCAGCTCCCTGGCCGCCCTCCTGCTCCTCTCCTCATCGCCCTCAACTATCGCCTCGAAGAGCTCTCGCTCCAGCTCCTCTGCGCTGCTCACAGGCTTCAAGGGGGTCCCTGGGAGGAATAAAAGGTTTCGGCAGGAGCCGCCCTCAGAGCTGCAGGGCTGCTCTTCTGACCACGGGGTCCGTGAAGTTGTTCTCCTCGTCTATGATCGAGTGGCTCCTCAGCTGGTGGAGGATCTCGTGGAGGACCCTGTCGCTGAGCTCCCTGCCCTCCGCGTCCTCGAGCGCCCTCTTCAGCCTGCCCCACTCCCTCACGCCCTGGGCTAGCAGCTTGAGCACGAGCCTGTACCTCCGGCTGACCCTCGTCGCCAGGAAGCTCTCGAGCTCGCTCCTAGCCAGCTCAACAGCCTCCTCCACCACCCTCTCGAGGTCACCCCTCCCGCCCACCCTCAGGTAGCCGTAGTAGGCGAGCCAGCCGATGATGCCGTCCAGCTCCTCCACCGCTCTCTCGACCTCGCTCGCGCTCACCCTGACTCCCGCCTCGGCGAAGCCCCTCTCGAGGAAGTCCAGCGCCTCCTCCCTCGACAGCTTCCGCGTCCTAATCTCCACGTAGGCCCTGCCGTAGAGCGGGTTCTCGGGGTTCCTCAGGATCCCGTACAGCACGCCCATCTCCGAGCCCGTCAGCACGAAGGAGAGGTTCCTGTGGAAGTCGTAGGAGTGCGCGATCGCGCTGTGGAGAGCCACGCCGACGCTACCCCTCGACCTCTGGAACTCGTCGAAGACCACGACAACCCTCCCGCCAAGCCTCTCCCCCAGCTCGTCGAGAGCCGCGAAGAGCTCGCCGAGAAGAGGCCTCTCCCTGGGCGACCAGCTCACCGACACCTGCAGCCCCATCACCGAGACACCCCTGACCCTGGAGAGAGCCCTGAGGAGGACCTCCCTGGCGCGGCCCCACCTGGAGGCGCGCTCCACGAAGTCGCTCAGGCTCCTGGACAGCAGCACGTAGAGCTCCCTGGACGAGGTGAAGCCCTCCCTCAGGTCCACGTACACGTGCGGAAGGCCGCTCTCGTTGAGGGCCGTGAGCACGAGAGATGTCTTCCCAGTCCTCCTCAGCCCAGATACCAGAACCATGGGCTCGCTCAGCGCGTGCAAAAGCCTCTCCAGCTCCTCCTCGAAGTCGTACAGGTCGCTCCTAGAGGTCTTGGGGCGGGGGTCGAACAGCAACTTCCGCACCGAAAGTTACTTCCGCTCCGGAAGATAAATAGATTGCCCCGCGGCAGGCACAGCGCGCAGGGCTTCATGGAGTCGACAAGCAGTTGCTGCTCGTGCGCACGTGGGATGCCAGGGCGTGCTCGGAGCCGTGAAGATCGGAGTGAGCTTCGCGCGGTGGACGACTCCAGGATGGTCCCGGAAGCCGCCGGGGAATGGGGCTGGGCGCTAGACCTTCTCCTCGACCTCCCTTATGAAGAGGGCTTTCTCGAGCACCGCCAGCTTGTCCAGGCCCCTGTGTATGACCACCTTCCCGCAGTCCACGATCCTTAGAACCTTCTCCTCGAAGAGCCTCGTGTCCACGCTCGGGTCGAAGACCAGCTCCCCGATGCCGAAGAAGAAGATTGGACCCGGGGCCTTCTCCAGGTCCTCCCGCGACACGACTAAGCGGCCCACGTGCCTGATGAAGACAGGCTTCCTCTTCAGCCTGGCAGCAGGCAGGAGGCTGCTCAGAAGGGCTGGTGTGTCCGCCGGGAGCCCTGCCAGCATGGGGCCTGCGTCCGCCAGCCCCACAAGCAGCTTGAAGGCCTGCGAGGCTAGGGCGCCCACGGACGTCCCCAGCTTCTTCGCCAGCGCTGAGAGCTCAGCGTAGGCGCTGTAGTCCACGTTCCTTATGAGCACGCTTCTCGAGTTCCGCCCCTCAGGCACCCCCACCACCCTCCAGGCGCGCCAGCCTCTCCCTCAGGAGCCTGATCTCGCCGATGAGGGCTGCGCTCCTGGCTCTCCTGGAGTTCCTACGCGCCATAGCGAACGCGAAGAGCGCTGAGGCTGCAAGGGGTAGGAGCAGCAGCGCGGAGTGCTGCTGTGGGGCGGTGGAGTTCACGGGCAGTGAGGCGACCTGGGGCTCGCTCCTCTTGAGCTTGACTAGGGGTAGCGAGACGTAGACCGCGTCGCTCATGAGCTCGCTCCTCAGCTGGCTGCCACCCACGGGCTCCACCATCTGGGAGGATATCGTCCTGTTGAACTCGAGCAGGCTGTCAGGGTACGGGTTGGAGTCTATCAGGGTGGTCATCTTGGCCAGGGAGCTGTCCACGAGGTCCGCCGCAGTCCGGAGACCCCTGGACAGCTCCCTCAGGCCGTCTGCAGCCGCCCTGAGTGTGGATGCCAGCAGTGAGAGCTGGGAGGCCGCGTAAACCAGGTACCCCGTGGCCTCCCTTGCACGCTCCTTCGCGGCGGTGTAGCGCTGCAGGAGCTCCTGGTAGCTGGCAAGCTCCCTGGAGAGCTCCTGCAGCGCCTGCCTCGACCGGTTTAGCAGATCGGCGAGGTGGAAGCCCTCGGGGAGAGTCGCGTTGAGGGCCCGCAGCGCCTCCTCGAGCTCAGCGGTGTTGTTCAAGGCGGTCTCAGACAGCCTCCTAGCCTCGGCCAGCAGCCCCGAGGCCCTCTCGAGCTCTGCCCGCAGCCTAGCCTCAGCCTCGTCGAGCACCTGGACGGTGCTGCTCAGCTGGGCGGCAGCAGCCCTCATGGCGTCGGCCGCGTTATCGGCTAGGCCGGCAGCGCTCTCGAGCATCTTCGACTGCTCCTCGAAGCCCTTGCTCAGGTTATAGAGCATATCCCTGAGCCTTGTCACATTGCTCTTGAACTCGGAGAGGTTACCCACGCTCCTCTCGAGGGCTGCCAGCGCGAAGGACCTGTATCTATCCACGAGGGACAGCTGCAGGCGGGGGTCTAGGCTGGCGGTGATTACAGGCGGCGGGAGCACAACCTCCCCCCACGGGTTCTCCCCCCTGACCTCGAATACAACGCTGAGCGTGTAGGAGCCATTGACGAAGACCGTCCACTGGAAGGAAATCTCGGTGCCGCTCTCCCTAAGGCTCTGCGGGCTCTCAGAGAACGCGATGGGGTAGAGGTAGACGGGGTCCACGCTCCAGCTGACAGAGACGGGCAGCTGGACACCCCTGGGCAAGTGCTCGGACAGAGACAGGTGGAGGGTGTAGTTGACCTGGTGGGCCCCCAGCGCCACGGCCCTACAGTAGCCATCCTCGCACGACAGGTTGAGAGGCCCCTTCTCCGTGGACAGCTCCACACCCACGTTGAGGAGGCTCAGGCCAGGCACAGTGTACTTGAGCGCCTCCCCAGGGCTGGCGTTGTAGCCGAGCCACGACGCTCTCAGCATGCCCTGGGGGCAGGCCACGTAGGACGGCGGGGTGGTCGCGGTGATCTCCCCGCACTGCGCGTAGGCCAGGGTATCTGTGAAGTTGACCATGCCCTCGGCGTCGAAGAACAGTGTCACGGTAATAGAGGTGCTCGGCTCGGACCCGGGGCAAACGCTGATCGTCCTCAGTATGCTCTTCCTGACGGTTACGGCGGGCTGGGCTACCGCCCCCTCAAGCCAGCTGAGCAGCAGGGCGAGGGTCAGCGCCAGGGCGAGAGCTCTCCGCATAGACTTCAAGACCTCAGCGTATATCCTACTAATAAAGCTAACTCTTCAACACATCATCAAATTCGACAAAAGGCGAAAAAGCCTACGCGAGGAGCTTCTCGAGCCGGGAGATCCTCCTCTCCAGGGCCTTCAGCTCAGCCTCTATAACCCCGGGGTCCGCAACCCCTCTAGAGGCCGCTCGCTCGAGGGCCTCCAGCTTGACCTTGAGCATGCTGAGCTGCAGGGACTTCAGCTCCCTGGAGCCCGCACCCCCCTTTAGCTCCTTGATCCTCTCTGCGAGTATCTGGCCGGGCGGCTGCTCGTATATCAGGCCTCCCCTTATGTAGAAGGTCCTCGTGGCCAGCTCTGAGAGCTCGGGGTTGTGCGTGACAATCACTATCGTCTGGCCGAGCGCCTCGTTAAGCCACTTCACCAGCCCTAGCACTCTGACCGCGGAGTCCACGTCCAGGCTGCCTGTGGGCTCGTCCATCAGCACCACGTCGGGCCCGGGCGCGAGAGCCCTCGCTATCGCCACCCTCTGCTGCTGCCCCCCGCTCAGCTGCCCGGGGAACTTGTGCTCGTGCCCCTTCAGGCCGACGACCTCCAGCATTTTGCTTGCGATCTCCGCGGCCTCCTTCCACGTGTAGAGGCCCGTGAAGATGAGCGGCGCCATGACGTTCTCCAGCGCGGTGAAGTTCCTCACCAGGTTGAACGACTGGAAGACGAAGCCTATCTTCCTAGCCCTGATCTTCGCGAGCTCCTCCTCGCTCATGTCGGTGATGTCCACCCCGCCCACGACCACCCTCCCTTCCGTGGGCTTGTCCAGCCCTCCAGCTATCGAGAGAAGCGTGCTCTTGCCGCTGCCCGAGGGCCCCATGATCACTGCAAGCTCTCCCTCCCTTATGGTGAGGTTGATGCCCTTGAGCACCTGGACCTCCTCGGTCTGGGTCCTGTAGACCTTCTTCACGTCCTTGAGGACAAGGGCCTCCTCACTCACTCTTCAACACCTCGACAGGCCTTATAGAGGTGGCCCTCCAAACAGGGTAAACCGACGACAGCACGCCCAGCCCCGTCGCCATGAGGAAGCCCAGCACCAGGCTGGGCACGTCGAGTATCAGAGGTGGGTTCAGGAAGCCGAAGGAGGCGACGATGTTTATCCCCACCTGGGCGCCCAGGATTCCGAAGACCACCCCGAGGAGGCCGCCCGCGACGCCGTACACCAGGGCTTCCAGCATGAATATCAGCGCCACGTCGCGGCGGAGCGCGCCGTTAGCGCGCATGATCGCTATCTCGCGCTGGTGCTCCCTCACAGTGGAGGTGATCGTGCTAACAGTGCCGAAGACCGCGACCATGATGCCTATCATGGTGGTTGTGAGGAGCAGGCTCTCGATGAGCGACATCACCTTGAAGACCACGCCTATGACCTCCTCCCTGAGCATCACCCGCGAGCCGGGGTAGATCAGCGATATCAAGTTCTTCATAGCCACAGGGTCCACGCCCTCCGCGACCTTCACAACGGCCATGCTCACGTAGCCGGGCCTGCCGAGGAGGTTTTGAGCCTCCCTGAGCGGCAGCACTATGTAGCCGCCGGCTGCAGCGATCTCCTCGATCTTCATCGTCACCTCGGCTATGGCGACCACCTCGTACTGCCTGAACGAGCCGCCGAAGGGCGGCTTCACAGCGACCTTGTCGCCCACCTTCAGCGACAGCTTCTCGGCCAGGCCCAGGTCCGCTATGGCGTAAGGCCCGCTGAGCCCCGTGAAGGGCGAACCGGCGACGTAGCGGGAGACAATGTTCTTCAGGTCCTCGGGCCTCACCCCGAGGACGAACACCGAGTTTCGCCCTATGTAGCCAGTGACCAGTATCGCGGGCGTGACCTTCTCAACCCCCGGGAGCTTCTCGAGGTCCCTGACCACGTCCTCGGAGACGTCGTAGATCCCCTGCCCGTACACCAGCACCTCCCCCGGTAACACCTGCTCGACGATCTGCATGGCAGCGGTCCTGCTGCCTATCCCGAGTATCCTGAGCGAGATGAACGCCGCCACCCCGCTGGCTATCGCGAGTATCGTGAGGGCGGCTACCAGCTTCTTGAACAGGATGTCCCGCTCCACGAACTTCAGAGCCAGCTTTAGCACACTCACATCTACCCCCTCCCCTGAGCCCCAGCCCACCGCTTATACGGATTGCGCGCGGCTCGGGGGCTCTGATGAGGCGGCCTGCACGCACAGGTCGCGCAGGGGGCACGCGCCGCACCTCGGCCTCCTGGCCCTGCAGACCAGGGCTGCGAAGTCCATCAGCGCCAGGTTGGCCTCGCAGGTGCCAGCGCGCTCTACAACCCGCCTGACGGCCTCCTCGGCGTTCTCCGCGCCGAGCACGCGCTTGACCACGCGCACTGTGTTCACGTCGAGCACGGGGACCAGCCGGCGGCGGGCCAGGCACTCGATCAGCGCTCTCGCGTAGGGCCCCAGGCCGGGCAGCTCGGGGGACCCGCTGCCCCAGGCTCTCGCCAGAGCGTGTATCTGCCGCGCCCGCGTCCTGTGCAGGCCTAGCGGCCTGAGGAGCCTCTCGATCCCCTCGACTCCCAGGCTGAGCGCGCGCTCGGGAGTCTCCAGGGCGGAGAGTATCTCCCGGTAGTGCTTGGCCACGGTCTCTGCCCTGGTCTTCCTCAGGAGGATCGCCGTGAGCGCAGCCTGCCACTCGCTGCTCATCCCGACCCGCCACGGGAACTCCCTCCTGTTGGCCGAGTACCACTCCATCAGCCTCCGCGCGAGCTCGCTGAGGGCGTCCCCGCTGGCCATCGGAAAGACTCTCCCGCGCGTAACCTATAAGCGCTGGCCCGCTCTGGAAGAGAGGGTGCTGGTCGTGGCCAGGCCGCTCCAGGCCCTGCTGCTGGTAGCCCTGCTGGTGCCACTGGCCCTGGCGCAGCCCACGGTCAGGATAAGGGCTGAGAACGGGGAGCCGCTGGTCGGGGCGCTGATCAGGGTGACCACGCTGGACGGCAGGACTGCCGAGTTCGAGCTGAGCCCTGGGGCTCCCTTCACGGTCAAGGACGTGGTGCTGGGCAGGCTCACCGTGGAGGTTGTCTCCTGGAAGGGCGTTCCCATCGGGTACAAGAGGACGGTGGAGGTCAGGGAGGACATGACCATCCTGGTGCCGGGCGTCAACACCGCGACGATCAAGGTCGTCGGCTCCAGGGGGCAGGGGCTCCCAGGCGCCCGGGTCGAGATCTACTACGGCGGCACGCTCGTCGAGTCGGGGGCGGCGGACGAGAGCGGGGTCTACAGGACCACGCTGCCCACCGCCACCTACAGGGTGGTGGCCGAGTACGGGGGTAGGAGGGCGGAGGCCCAGGCGCAGCTCCCAGGGGAGGTGACGCTCAGCCTCGACGTCTTCGCGACTGTGGCCGGCGTGCCCCTCTCACCCTCCGAGGTGCTGGGCGCTGTAGCACTGGCCGCGCTGCTAGCGCTCGCAGTGTTCATCGCGGCCTACGAGTACTCCGCGTGGCGCAGAAGGAGGGTTGCCAAGGTTGTGGCACCTCCCGCCTAGCGCGCTGCAGCCGCTAAGGGAGAATGAGGGATTCGGGCACGCTGTAGCAGGGCTGCCGGGTTTGGAGGACGGCACGCCGCCCACCGAAGGCTGAGAGCCTGTACCTCCTCATGCTCGGCTTCTGCGCGCACCCACCGCCGAGAGGGCTGCGGAGAAGCTCGGTGTAAGGCTTATTGCATCCCACATGAGGTAGTGAAGACCACTTAGCTGCGGGGGCACCCCTGCGATGAAGCTCAGAAGCTCGGCTAGAGCTGCAGCAGCCAGCCTGCTGGCAGTGGTTACGGCAATCCTCGCCCAGCTAAGCATTCGGGTGGGCCCAGTACCCTACACGATGCAGAATGCAGGGCTCATCCTCTCGGGCCTCCTACTCCCGCCCAGGTGGGCGCTGACCTCTCAGCTCCTCTACCTGGCCATGATAGCACTGGGAGCTCCTGCGGCAGCTGGCTTCAGAGGGGGGCTGGGCGTGCTCCTCGGCCCGACGGGGGGCTACCTGGCGGGCTTCCCCATCGCCGCCCTCCTTATGAGCTTCCTCCGAGAGTGGTACCTGAGAGGCACCGGTAAACGCCTCGCAAAGCTGGGTGCGCGCGATCTGGCGGTACTCTGGCTTCTCTCAGCGCTCTCGGTCACGCCCGTCTACGTCCTCGGCTTCCTCGTCTTCTCGTACTGGGCATCCTTGGACCCCTCCCTACTCGCCTGGACTCTGAGCGTAGCCGGCTGGTTCGGGCTCGCTTCGGATGTCAGGCTGGCAGTAGCCATCGCCTCCGTGCTCATCTTCCTCCCCCAGGATCTGCTAATGGATCACGTGCTCGCGCTAGTGGTCGCGCAGCGCGTAGCGCGGGCTTTGCCGAGCGAGTACCGCATCCTTGCAGGCGAGAAGTAGCCAGCGTGGGCGTTCATGACCGCGCGAAGCATCTGGCCAGCATCGTACCTCTCGGTTTCCCTGGAGGCAGGCGGCAAAAGATACTTGATGCCACTTGTGAGCGCTTGGTAGTGTGCTCACTAGCCTGTAGCGAGCGGGTGTTCGCATGAGTGACTCCCTGAGCCTGCTGGTTAAGCTGGTGGAGAGCCTCTCGGGGGGCAGCGCGCTCGTAGCCAGCGTGCTAGCCGGCGCCTTTGTCGCAGCCACTACTGCGCTAGGGTCCCTGGCGGCCCTCGCGGTGAGGAGCGGGAACCCGCGCTGGCTTACGGTGAGCATGAGCTTCGCGGCTGGAGTGATGCTTGTGGCCAGCTTCACCAGCCTTATACTGCCCGCGCTCGACCTCTCGGGGTCCTTCCCCGTCGTGGCGCTGGGCATAATCGCCGGCGTCGTGGCCATCAGGCTGGTGGACCGCTTCGTCCCCCACGAGCACCTGGTGCGCGGCTACGAGGGGCCTGAGGCTGGGAGGAGGCTCCTGAGGAAGGCCTGGCTCGTAGCCCTAGCGGTGATCATACACAACTTCCCTGAGGGGCTCGCGGTGGGCACGACCTGCGCTTACTCCATACCCCTGGGCGTCGCCACCGCCCTCGCGATAGGCATCCAGGACATCCCGGAAGGGGTCGCCGTCGCCCTGCCCATCGCCTCCACGCGCGGCAGAGTGGCGGGCTTCCTGCTAGGCCTCCTCAGCGGGCTCAGCGAGCTGATGATGGCTGTGGCGGGTGCAGCTCTCTTCACAGTCTTCTCCACTCTCTTGCCCCTGGGCATGGGCTTCGCCGGAGGGGCGATGATCTACGTCGTCCTGAAGGAGGTTGTGCCCGAACTCTACGCCTCCGGGGAGCAGGAGCTCAGGATAACCGGGGGGCTCCTCGCAGGCTTCCTCGTCATGCTCTTCCTCGACTCCAGCCTCTAGCGCGACACAGCTTTAAGCACGCCCCGCGCAGCACTCCGCGTGAGCCTGGAGGGCCTGCTCAGGAGCCCAAGGGTGCAGAGCGAGATCGAGGTGTTCGCCGAGTGGGTGAGGCGCTACGGGCTCTTCGCCTACACTTACGAGCAGTCGAAGATAGTCACCAGGACAGCCTGGCTGGCCAGGGTGATGCTTGACGAGGGCTACAGGATGCTCCCCGGGAGGGAGCAGGAGGTCCTCGACTTCGTCGCCCAGAGGCTGACCCAGCTGGTGGAGGAGCTAGGCATCCCCAGGGAGAGCATCACCAGGGGTGAGCTCCACGGCACCCGGGAGGACGTCCTCAAGGTAGTCACCAGGGTGTATCCTAACGTCCGCCAGACGGAGCGCCCATCCCTAGCAGTCCTCGAGAAGGAGGGGGTCTCACCCCGCCCTGCGGAGAGCGTAAGACCCCCGGTGGCAACCCCCCAGGGCCGAGTGAAGTACCTCTACGCGCTCGCAGCCACAATCCTCCTGTCCATGCTCATCATAGCCCTGCTCTCCCTCCTTTAGCGCTCGGCGCGCGGGCTCTTTATTACCCGCGCTGCTGCATATCCTACCGATGGAGGCGGTGGTCGAGAAGTGGAGGAGGTTGGAGGAGGAGGCTAGGGAGCTGAGGAGGAAGGAGGCAGACTGGAAGTTCATCGAGGCACAACCACCCAGGCTGAGGGCCGCGCTGAAATTCTACGTGGAGACGGGGGACCTGTACGTCGCCTCCAGGATCGCCGGCCTGAGCGTGGAGGAGTTCAACGAGCTGAGGAAGAGGGCGAGGATCCCGAATGTCTGCTGAGCTCTTCGCGATCGCGGACACGTGCTTCCTCATCGACTGGTCAGCCTGGAGGCGCAGGGACCTGCTCTTCAGGCTGTTCAGAGTGGTCTTCGTGCCCGAGCTCATCCTGAGGGAGGTTCAGAGCGAGAGGACAATCCTCTGGCTCTCCGAGGGGCTCGCGGCGGGCTCGCTAGCCCTCTTCACCGAGACGCCGGACGTTTTGGAGCTCGCTGCGCGGGTCGTCGAACGCTCCAGGCTCCTGCCCATGAGGGGTGTTGACCTCCCGGAGGCCGTGTGCCTGGCTGCGGGGAGGCTGAGGGGGTACACCGTGCTCACTGAGAATAGGGGCGCGCTGGCGGCGGCCGAGCTCCTCGAGGAGCTCTCGGGCGTGAGGGTCTGGAGGTCCCTCGAGCTGATCACCGAGGGGTTTAAGAGAGGCCTGCTGAGTGGTAGTCCTGCGGAGGTCTTCGCGGAGTACGAGATCGAGACTGGGCACCGCTTCCCGAGGAGGGAGCTGGAGGTGGTGCTACGTGAGCTTGGAGGAGAAGCTTGAGAAGTGGAGGAGGTTGGAGGAGGAGGCTAGGGAGCTGAGGAGGAAGGAGGCAGACTGGAAGTTCATCGAGGCACAACCACCCAGGCTGAGGGCCGCGATCAAGCTGTACATAGAGACAGGGGACATACGGCTCGCCTCGAGGGTCGCGGGCGTGGGCCTGGAGGAGTTCAGGGAGATTCTCAGGGCCGCTAGGGTGCCTGTTGTCGCCTGAGCCGCCTCGCGAGTCCTAGCACGCGCTCCTCGTACCCCAGCGCGACCCCGGCTAGGGGGGCCACGGGGGTTCTCGAAAGGGCTGCCCTAAGGGCTTCAATGTCCTCCCTCCCCAGGCAGCCCAGCAGGAGGGCTAGCAAGCTGTAAGCGAGCAGGTAGGTGAGCGCCGAGGCGGCCAGGCGGGCCAGGTGGTTCGCGAAGAGGGAGCCGGCCAGCACAGCTGGCGGAGCGGCAAGCAGCGCGGCAGCGCCCACCCGCAGGGCGGCGCCGTAGTCCACGCTGGCACCCCGCCTAGCGGCCTCGCGGAGGCTGTAGAGGGTGGAGGCCAGGCTGGCCGCCAGTAGAGCTGCTACCACTCCGTAGGCGCGTAGAGCAGGGGCTAGGGCCAGGGAGAGCGGCACGAAGACTGTGGCGGAGACCAGCGAGGCCCTGAAGTTCACCTTCGTCTCGCCCACTCCCTGGAAGAAGCTCCCCAGCGCGACAGTCCCCAGGCCTGACCACAGGAAGGCGACTGCCTGCAGGGAGAGGAAGCCTGGTGCGAGCGTGTAGGCACGGCCGTAGACCACCCTGACCAGGGTCTCCGCCTCGGCGATCGCGTAGGCCCCCGCGGGCGCCAGCACGAGGGCGGAGTAGGCTGCTGCGTAGCGCAGCGCCTTCGCGGCGTCCTCCCTGCCGAGCCTGGAGAAAGCTGGGAAGAGCGCTGACGCGATCGACGCCGACGCCAGCTGGATCAGCGTGGCGAAGTTCGCGGCAGCCCTCAGGTTGCCCACTTCCTCATCCGTCGCGAACCAGGCGAGGACTGAGTTCTGGTAGACGCCCAGCGCGGTGCCCAGCGCTGTGGACATGTACAGCGGCAGCCCGTAGGCCAGCATGGGCCTCAGCTCCCTCCAGCCACCGCGCGCGAAGCCCCCGACTCTCCTCCTCAGCAGCGCCACCCCCGCAGCGGCGGCAACCCCGTAGCCCGCGACGAAGCCCGCCACAGCCCCCTCGCAGCCGAAGGGGAGGGCTAGCAGGGGTGACAGCACGCCTCTCACTACGTCGCGCACCACGGGCAGGGCTGCCACAGCCGCAGCGTCGCCGAGGCCGAGCAGCGCGTAGAAGGACAGGTTGAACAGGGCCGCGAAGACCACCAGGGGCATCGTCAGCTCGACCAGGCCCGCCATCTCAGGCCTCCTCAGGAGCAGCCCCGCCAGAAGCCCCGACAGCGGCAGGCCGGCCAGGGCGGCACACGACGAGGAGAGCAGCAAGAACCGAAGCGCAGCCCCAGCGAGGGGTGCTAATCCCTCCTTGTTAGCGGCGCGGGAAGCCTCCCTAGCCAGCGCAGCGGAGACCCCAAAGTCCGTGGCCAGCGTGAGGAAGCTGGCGACGGTTGTCGAAAGCGAGTACCTGCCGTAGCCCTCGGGCCCCAGCAAGCGGGCCAGCACTATCAGGGAAAGGCCGGCCGCGAGCGTTGCCAGGACCTGGCCGCCGAAGAGGGACACTGCGCTGGCCGCGCTGTCCGCCGCCACGTCTCCGAGAGCGCTGCGCTGAGCCACAGCCCCCCTAGGGCTACCGGAGATAAACCTTTACCACTAAGGGTCAGAGGAGGGTGGACCCCCTCAGCCTCGCAACGCCTCAGGGCATCCAGCCCTCATCACGCCGCTCAGCAGACGCCCGAGGCGCTATATTAAGCTTCCCTCTTTTTCTCGAGAGCGAGCACCCTTGGCGGCAAGCGCGCACAAGCAGCACCACGGGCGACCCTGCGGCTTCCACAATGCAACGTGAATACAAAGGCCTCCTGGCGCGTGCCGCCCCTTACGTCGCCGTGTAGACCTCCACTCCTAGCTCCTTTGCCAGCTTGAGCGCCTCCTCCTCTACGAACGGCGACACAAGCACCAACCTGGGCTTCACGCCCACCACCCTGGCGTAGAGGTTTCCAGCCCTCCAGAGCTTCGCGACATCGCCCTCGCTTGCGCTCGCCTTCAGCTCCACTAGGATGTGCGCATTGTCTCTGACGAGGAGGTCTACCTCGACCTGCGTAGGCCGCCCGAAGACCTCACCCTCCTCGTCGAAGTAGGTCCACCTCCTCACCTCCGCCGTTCCGAGGATCTCCTCGAGGATCCCCTTCATAGCCTCCCTGAACGCCTCCTCCGACTCGACGCCCCACCTTGCCCCCAGTGCGATCAGCCTCCTCTCGAACGAGTCCAGCCTCCTGTTCACTTGCACGTACAGCCTGTTAAAGTCCTCCCTCATCTTGTTGAAATCCTCCCTTAACCTCGCAAGCTCCGCCTCTATCGCCTCGAACCTCTTGAAAGCCTCCTGCCACCTCCTCTCATTCTCCTCCCACCTCCTCTCGTTAGCTTCCCATCGCTTCTCGTTCTCCCGCCACCTCTTCTCCTCCAGCTCGACGTGCTTGTTGAAGTCCTCCCGCAACCTCCTCAGCTCGTCGAGCACCGCGCCCAGGCCCAGCAAGCCCGCTACCGCGTAGCGGAACTCCTCGTCCTCGCTGAGCGCCCTGAGGAACCTCCGCTTCTCCTCGCTCGAAAGCACACCTACCCCCGCTACACCAGCTGATTACTGCCTTAAAATGCTTCTACGAGCCGCGCTAACCCTCAAGGACGCGCGCAGCCTTACGTAATGCAACGCGGAGTGAAGGTGCTAAGCTGGGCTTGAGAGCCACGGCGCAGATCTCTCCCGCTCCGTACACGCCTTGAGAAGCTGAGAGGGCATAGGAGAGCATCTAGAATCCCGTTACAAAAAAATGTCACGGTACATAGACATAGGTCGCGTAACCATTGTTAAGCCATATGTGATTTCCTTCGACTCGGTAGGGCTCGTAGTTGTAGAAGTAGTAGAGGTCCCGGTAGACAGCGTAGCCTTTACCCGAGGCGATTGCTGCGAGATCCTTCTCCGCGTACTCCGTGTAGCCGCTCCAGCTCTCCAGCGGGTATTGGTCGTAGTGGGCAGTCGCCACCACGTACTTGCCGTAATAGGCGTTGTAAAGGTAGTCGGGAGGGTTGGGCGCGTAGACCCTCATGTGCAGGTAGACATAGGAGTTGAGATAGCTGGACCACACAACACCCTTTGTGCCGCGGTCCTCGTCCCAGACAAAGCCCTGTCCGTCGTTCAGGTATGCGTACATGGGGTTCGCGAGGATTGTTATCCCCCAGTAGATGTTCTTCACCTTGTTCACATCGGCGTTACCGTAGAATACCAGGCAGACAGGCCAGTCAACGTTGCTTGAGGAGACTGTCTTCGACGCGAAGTCGTAGTTGTAGAACGAGTCCTCGGCCACCCCCAGAAG
>Ga0326761_1000195_pt1 | contig 14715 bp, 17 predicted proteins | sample GCREP_P_FD_207739 | JGI IMG/M metagenome (GOLD analysis project Ga0326761, IMG submission 207739) | Hot spring water microbial communities from Geyser Creek Basin, Yellowstone National Park, WY, United States - GCR.EP_P | ecosystem: Environmental > Aquatic > Thermal springs > Unclassified... | reverse complement strand
CGTCCATCATGGGCCTCGAGGCGCCGGGCAGGAGGCTGAAGCTGGAATACGCCGTAGGGCGCGACAGGCTCTACGCCGCGTTTGGTTGCAGGCCGGAGGGCAAGGTGTCGAAGATAAACCTTGGAGGACTCCAGGTGTGGATGTACGGAGAGGAGGGCGCCCCCCACTACGTCTTTATGCAGGGCGGGCCGGAACATGCGCCGTGGGTGTTCGCCATGTATAACCTGGCGAGGGCCACCAACGCGGCGTTTCTTTACGACCTGAGCCTGGGGGGCAGGGGCGCCTTTAACCTGGCCTACGTGGGGCACCTCTTCAGAGAGATGAGGAAGTAGTGTGCCCCAGACACGTCAGGTTGCGTCACGGCGCCGCCGGAGGCGGCTCTCGGCAACCCGTCGCGGTGGATGAAACAGAAGAAGAGGGTTAAAAATTATTCGGCTTGTAACTTCGGCAGAAGCGTCTTCTTTAGGTGCTCGATCAGTCTCTTCTGTCTCTCTCTCAGCCTCCTGGCGATCCTCCTTCTGGGCACCTCCTTGCCGCATATGCCCGAGTACAGCGGGTCGTTCCTTATGGTGGGCTGGTTGCAGTCTATCAGTATCACCTCGAAGTAGCGGTAAATGCCGTCGTCGGCGACCCAGTAGCTGTTTAGCACCTCAAGCCCTGGGAACTTCCTCGCCGCCCTCTCCTCAGCCACCTGGCGCCAGGACTTCCAAGTCGTTATGCCGTATACGCCCATTCTCTTCGGCCTCCTGCCTGAGTCGGGCCTCCTCCTGTTGAAGGGCCCTCTCGCGAGGCGTACCCTCGCCACCACCACTCCCTGCTTAGCCTTGTACCCAACTTTTCTCGCCCTCTCGAGCCTGAAGGGCCTCTCCACCCTTACGATGGAGGGCGTCCTCCTCCAGTCGATCAACAGCTTTCGCATCAGCCTCTCGTGCATCTCTCTGCCGGCTTTCCTATACCACATGGCCATATAGCTATACGCCGAGGGAGCCACGGCCCAGTTCTATGGCACCTTTTTAAATTTTCTCACGCGTCAACGTTTAATATAGATCTCCAGGCGGCTACGTGCGGTGTCGTTTTGTGGAGATCAGTGTCGTGGTACACGCCACTGAGAGCCTAGAGAAGGTGTTCAACGCTCTTCGGCGCTTCTTCGGCGATATGCCACTAGTCGTGGAGATATACGAGGGGCACCACGGCAACCCGATCTACCTAGTCACGTCTTTTCTAGATAGCTGCGACGGCGTGTTGACAGAGCTGTGCGACGCCTTCGGCGGAGAAGTCCCGGCCTCAAAGGGCGAGTCTGAAGGCCTCTACTACCTTCGGCTGGATAAACAGGCGCTGGTCCGCGGCGTCGTTAAGGCGGCTGAGCAACAAGACGACGTGGTTAGGCTGAAGATCCGGGTGAGGGATGGCCTCTGTAGTTAGGCGAGGCTTCGTCGAGTGGGATCTGGCGGTCGTGACGCCGGAGGTTGAGAAGGCTCTCTGGGAGGTCGGTGTGCGGGCCGCCCTGCTCCGCGCCGAGGCCGAGACGGCTCTATTGGCGCCGTTCGTCCGTGGGGTTGACGTAAACTGGGTCGAGGCCAGGGGCCGCGACAAGTTCAACGTCTTTGTATACAGGGATGAGGTGCAGATAATTAGGGTCAACCCCCACGCCCCTCTCACGCGCGACCAGGTAAGGGCCGCCAGGAGGTACAGCAAGTACGTGGAGCTTCCACTGAGGCCTCTGCTGAGGGATCTACCCCTTCTAGCCAGGTGGCTTGAGGTTCTGGAGCCTAATGTGACGATCTTCTCGACCCCGGTGGAGAGCCTCCGCGACGTCAAGTCGCCTCTAGACGTGGCCGCGCTGTTAGTCGAGGTCGGCAGAGACGAGGGCTGGGTCCTCCCCATCAAGAACTCCCTCGGCGTGTTGACCGAGCTCGTGGCTGGGGGAGATGACTAAGTACCGCTACCTCCTAGTTAGGGCTGAGGACCCAGCGGCTTGCCATGCCCAGCTTCTGGAGCGGTACATGCTGGCCGGCTTCCTCTCGCTAGTCCACGCCCCGCGTTTAGTGGCCATATACGACGACATGTTGGTGGTGGGGGTGCCCCGGGAGGCGGTGCGGGCCGTAAGGGCCGTGGTGGCGTTGCTAGACGGCTGCCGCACGGTGAAGGTCGCAGGGACCGCGAAGAGGGCTAAGGCGGTTGCGGCGTCGATAAGAAATAAATTGGGGGGCCTGGGTACATCTGTGTGATGATGGGTATCAAAGTACTGAGTAATGATAGGCTCGCGACGGACTGATTATCTCTTTGTCTTCTCCAGCAGGTAGTCGATTATGTGCTCGGCGGGGTTTATGCCCGTGGCGGCTTTGAAGCCCTGCCAGCTTATGGTGGGGTTTACCTCAAGTACGTAGTAGCCCTCCCTGGTCTCCGCTATGTCGACGCCTCCGTAGTCAAGCCCTAGCACCTCCACCGCCTTGACCGCCAGCTCCTCCATCTCGGGGGTTATCCTCGTGGGTTCGGGGGCCGCGCCCTGGGCCACGTTTGTCTTCCAGCCCTCGGCCCTTCTGTATTCGGCGCCTATTGCCCGACCGCCCACCACCACTACTCTGTAGTCGCCAGGCCCCTTCTCTAAGAACTTCTGCACGTATATCGGCTTGTTTATGTTGACCAGCATTGAGAATATGTGAAACGCCACGTCTGGGTTATCCACCAGAAACGCGCCGTATCCCATGGCGCCCCGCATCTGCTTAACGACGGCTCTGCCGAACTCCCCCACAGCCCTGTACCCCACGAACATGTTTTCGCTGACCACGGTGGGGGGCACCGGGAGGCCCGCCTTGGCTAGCTTCATCAAAGCGGCCATCTTGTCGCCCGCAACCACCCACGGCACCACTGGGTTCATCATGTAAACCCCGGTCTCCTCCAGGGCCTTGGCCGCCCACACCCTGTATAGGAACTGTTCAAAGTCGCGGAATATGCCCAGGTGCCGCAACACGGCGCCGGGGACCGACAGCTCCGCCGGGGGCCCGCGGCCTACCGACTGGCGGATCCTCAACCTGCCCCGGTCGATACGCACCTCCAACATGTCGACGTATATCTTAACAGGCGTGTGGCCCCTCCTCCTGATCGCGTTTTCCAGGTCGGCGACGTCTCCTGGGTTGTACTCAACCTCGTACGGCCTAACTACGCCGATTTCCATTAAATCAAGACGCCCCAGAGGTCTCTGCAGAGGCCGGGCAGGAGGTAACGCGCCACGAGCTCCGGCTCGGCCACCTTCAGCTGCTTCAAGGCGTTTACTACCGCCTGGATGGGCTGCTCGGCCAAGACGAATGACGGGTTGTACAACATGCAACCGCTGGGGTGTTCATACAACGTTATCGGCTCGGGCGCCGCCTCTTTGCACCCGTCTCCGCCGCATATGTAAATGCCGGCCGGTCTCTGGACTACGTAGCGGCCGTCCTCCAGAGGCGCTATGGGACCTGCGGGGCATATGCAGGACCCGCGGAGCGCTTGGTAGAGCTTGAGAAGCTCGCGTTCCACCTTCTCGTAGCCGTGTATTTTGCCGTATTTGGCTAGGAAGGTCCCCACGGGCCTTCTGACGTAGCCGGAGATCTCTATCCCGAGCTTCTTCTTAGCCTCGGCGGGGTCTGCGCCGAACGCCACAGCCACGCCGATTAGGTCATATGGAGATGCCGCCAATGTTTCCTCCAGTTTAAGTACATGGGATAGAACCTCTTGCCTGTCTACCTCTGGGTTGCAGATTGAAAACTTGTCCGAGATACAGGTCGGCATGCATCTTTAGGAATACCTAGTATTAAAGTTATCCAACCTTTGACAGCCTTCCGAACTCCAGCTCTATCACCCTGCTCAGCACCACCGCGTATTCAAACGGCAGGTCTTTCAATATATCGCCCACGAAGCCGAGCACTATCGCGGCTTTTGCGTCGTCTTCTGTGAAGCCCCTGGCGCGGAGATACGCTATCTTCTCCTCGGAGATCGTCGAGGCGGTGGCCTCGTGCGTCACCACGGCAGTCTCCTCGAATACTTGGTCGTGGGGCACCGTCAAGGTGGCCGACTTCTTGTCTAACACGAGGGAGTCGCACTGTACATGCGACTTGGCGTGTTTCGCGCCCTTCTGGACGTGCACCAGGCCTCTGTATACCGCCACGCCGCCCTCGGCGGATATGCTCTTGTTCACCACCCTGCTACTCGTCCTCGGGGCGAGGTGCCAGACCTTCGCGCCGTTTTCCTTCCAGTAGGCCCCCTTGGCCGCCGTTATGCCCACTATCTCTGTGGAGGCGCCCTCACCCTTCAGCACGGTGGAGGGGAACGTGTAAGTGGTCTTACTGCCGATGGACCCCTCGACCCAGTGGACCTTGGCCCCAGCCTCGGCTATGGCCCTCTTGTTGTTGAAGTTTATCACGTTGCGGGACCAGTTCTGCACCGTGGTTATCTTAAGCGTAGAGCCTTCGTGGGCGTAGCCCTCCACCATTCCGTTGTGGAAGGAGTACTTAAGCAGGCGGGGCGCGGAGCAGCCCTCGATCCAGTGGACGTAGGCGCCTTTGTCCGCCGCCACTATGGAGTGCTCCATCTGGCTCTCCATGGACTGGCCGATGAAGAAGAAGGTCTCAAGAGGTTGCTCTATCTTGACGCCTGGGGGCACATATATGAAGACGCCGCCGGACCACAAAGCGCCGTGGAGCGCGGCGAATTTATGCTCAGGCGGGAACACCCTCATGAAGTACCTCTGCACAAGGTCGGGGTACTTCTTGACCGCCTCCTCCATGGGCAACATTATGACGCCCTTCTCCTGGAGCTTCTTCTTGAGGTTGAAGTATATGATCTCGCTGTCGAACTGCGCGCCGAGTCCCAGAAGCGCCTTCGCCTCTATCTCCGGCAGGCCCAGCTTCTCGTAGTACTCGCGGATCTCCTTCGGCACTTGGTCCCAGCTGGACACGGCCTCGGTCTGAGGCTTCGCGTAGTGGACAAGCGTCTCTAGGTCTATCTCCTCCACGGCCCTGACCCACTTGGGCGTGGGAAGCTTCTCGAAGAGCTCAAGCATCCTAAGCCTCAGCCTCCGCATCCAGTCAGGCTCCCCCTTGAGCTTGCTGATCTCCTCTATCATGTCTCTGGTGATGCGGCCCTTAAGCGTCACTTGGTAGCTGAACTGCTTCTCAAGACCCAACACCTCCTCCACGCTCTCTACATGGCTGATAGTTGCACGGAGAGACTCCAACTCCTGCATGGATCCCCCCGCGAATGATAGATATAAGCCTTCTCTATGCACGTTTTAAAACTACAAATCGGGGAGGAGCCATGCACAGGCTTGAAACTAGAGACCTTCGCGTCGTAGTAGGCGGGAAGGAGATCCTAAAAGGCGTAACCCTCGCGGTGTCCAGCGGCGAGGTAGCGGTCTTAATGGGCCCCAACGGCAGCGGCAAGTCCACTCTGTTTCAGGCCATAGCCGGCAACCCCAAGTACGAGGTTGTAGGCGGGGACATATTGCTAGACGGCGAATCGATAAAGGATTTGCCTCCAGAGGAGCGGTTCGCCAGAGGCATCTTCATCGGCTTCCAGTCACCGGTTGCGGTGCCGGAGGTTAGGTTCGCCTTCTTGCTACAAGCCATGATGAACATACGCGCCGGTAAAAAACTCACGGAGCCCAACCCGCAGGTCCTGGCGCAGGCCCAGAAAACAGCCGCAGAGCTGGGGCTTAAGCCCGACGTGTTCAACAGGGGCGTCGGCACGGGCTTCAGCGGCGGCGAATTCAAGAGGGCCGAGGTCCTCCAGGCCCTCCTCCTAAGGCCTATGTTCGTGGTGCTTGACGAGCCAGACAGCGGCCTCGACATAGACGGGATAGCCGCCGTGGGCAAGGCCGTGACTCAGCTGGCGACCTCCGGCAGCGGAGTCCTCCTCTCCACCCACTACGCCAGGGTGCTGAAGTTCATAAAGCCCACTAAAGTCTACGTAATGGCGGAGGGGAGGGTCGTGCTGGAAGGAGACGAAAACGTAATCAAGCGTATTGAAGAAGTGGGCTACCAAAGCTACTTCGCCGAGATAAAGAGGGAATTCGCTCTGTAATTCTCGACATCAGTTGGCTCCTAAATCACCACCGATCTGCAACCCAGCCCTCATCACCTCGGCCCACTGTCGGCGGTGTTAAAAAACGTACCGTCCTATACAGTTATATATAGCTTACCGACGGGCCGAGTCGCTTAACTCTAATCGTGACGTGGGTGGTTGGCTTAAACGAGCCGTTTGCCGTCGGCGTTTTCCCTGGCCTCCGCCTTTACCCCAGCCAGCCGGAGGAGGCTGGCGCCTAACAAAGCCTCCCCCTCGTTGCGAGACTCAAAAGCTCGATATCTCGTGGATAGAGCCTATACGCCTTCTCCACGCCCTCCGCCGAGATGTAGATGTTGGCCGTCGGCGTTCCCTTCTCGGTTGGACCCACCTCGCCCCGCCGCACCGCGGGGGCGGCGAGCTCCATAGTCCTCACGAATTTGTAGTTGTTAAGCCACTCGTCGGTGTTGATGTACGGCGCATACAGCGTGGCCAGTTTAGCCGCAGGGAGTAGACGCCGCCTTTGATCTCTAGCGTCCCTACCTCAACGTCGTACTTCCTATTGAACTGGGGCCTGCACCTCCACCTCTACCTCGGGCGGGCTCTGCGTGGTGTCGATTTTTAGGTAGACCTCTCTCGTGGGGCTTCCCAAGCTCTTCCCCTCCTTGAGGGCCCAGAAGAGGAGCGTAGCGTAGGCGTTGTCTACTTTTTCGGCGCTTCCGCTGAATTTGGTGACGGCCATCGTGGCGGGGGGCAGGGTCTTATCGCCGTTGGGGTCCGGAGTGAAGATCTCGACCACCATCTCGTGACCTTCCTTGCCGTAGAAGATGAGGATCGCGTTGGGCTTGAGGTCTCTCTGTAGCGCCGCTCTGTTGGGCACCTTCTTCACCGTGCTGAACCCTCTTACTTCGGGGACTTCCTTAATCTCTATCTTGGCCATGGCGTGGGGGTTTGAGGCACTATATTAACTTATTGTCTTTAAACCCCTACGGAGTCTTTGGAGGTGTATCTTGAGAGACCCTCGGCGGAAGAGGCGGCACGTCTGATAAACTCTGGGAGGAAGCACGGCATAGTGGCGGTCGCCGGGGTGTGCGAGGTGACATACAGCGGGAGGGCGGCGGCATCCCTCAAGCCGGGGCGCCGCCTGTTGTTGATAAAGAAAGACGGGACTCTGCTTGTGCACGAGGCCGAGAAGGCCCAGCCCAAGATTTGGCAACCGCCGGGGTCCTCCACGGCGGCGTATGTGGAGGAGGGGAGGCTCGTGGTGAAGAGCGTTAGGTCTAGGCCGTTTGAGACCGTCAGGGTGGTTTTTCTCTCTGTGGATTTCGTGGGTGTTTTCAACGTAGGGACGACCGAGCTGGAGTTCGCTGGGTCTGAGAAAGACGTGGTGGAGGCCCTGGTGGCGGCCCCCTGGCTTATAGAGGAGGGCCTTGAGGTGGTCGGCGTCGAGGTCCCTATGGACGTGGGCCATGTGGACATACTTGCGAAGGATAGGGAGGGTAGGTACGTGGTTATAGAGGTTAAGCGCGACGTCGCTACACATGAGGCTGTTTTCCAGCTGGCGCGGTATGTAGAGACTTATAGAAAAAAGGGGCACGAGGTGAGGGGGGTCCTCGTGGCCGGCGATATCTCCTCGTCGGCGCTTGAATACTTGAAAAGGTACGGTTTACAGTTTGTAAAGATAAACCCAAGGGAGTTGACGGCTGTAACAAATAAAAATGCGCCAAAGCTAATCTAAGCCGTTGGCTTTGTAACACGACGAGGGGTAGATAGTCGATCTCAGGTATATTATGTACATTGTTACATATAAATACTTTTCACAAATACTGGTTTTTTAATCAGTGTCTTGTCCTTTTTATTAGAGGTATTTGTGTGGTCTTTATGGTAATATGTTAAAATTCTCGGGTGGCTTTTAAATACGTATACGTATACGTACGTGTATAGAGTACTCGTGAGCAAGAGAGAAGGAAGAATCTTGGTGACGGGGAAGGAGAGGGACCTCAGACTTGTTGAGGAGGGCTGGGACGTCGTTTTCGAGTCCTTTGACTGGGAGGAGGCTTTTGACTTCGCCATGGATATGGCTGAGGAAGAGATCGTGGAGTGGTACTACGACGAGGCCGTGAAAAAGAAGTTCATAACCGGCCTGTCTGTAGCCACGTAGGATTTCCAGTATAACAGAGGCGGCTTTTAGAGCCATCTCGCGGGGGATCACAAGAGGCGGCGCCACCCTAATCGTGGAGAGACCCGCGCCTATGACGGCCACGCCGCGTTTAAACGCCTTCAGGAGCACCTCATCTAAATACTTGACAGGTTTTTTCCTCTCGTCTAGTAGCTCAACGCCTATCATAAGCCCCAAGCCCCTCACGTGGTGGCGGTCGCCCACCTCGTCGGCAAACGCCCTCTTTATCTCGTCTCCTAGCTTCGCCGCGTGCTCCAAAAGCCCCTCCTCCTCTATCACCTCGATAGTGGCGAGAGATGCGGCGGCCGCCACGGGGTTGCCGCCGAAGGTGTTGGCGTGTGCTCCCTTGGGGAGCGACATCACCTCTGACCTGCCTATTATTGCGCCCAGCGGCAGGCCTGAGGCTATGGCCTTGGCTGTTGCCATCAAGTCGGGCTCCACGCCGAAGTGCTCAACGGCGAACCAGCGGCCGGTCCTCCCGAAACCCGTCTGGACCTCGTCGACCGCCAGAAGTATCCCGTGTTCTTTGGTGATCTTGCGGAGACCCTGCATGAAGCCCCGCGGGGGCACCACGTAGCCGCCCTCGCCTTGTATCGGCTCTATCAACACAGCGGCGACCTCGTCGGGGCTGACGAGCCTCCTGAAGACCCACTCGTCGATGAGCTCCAGCGCGTACTGCCCACACTCCTCGGGGTCCTTGGCCTTAAAGGGGCAATGCACCGGGTGGGGATACGGGACGTGTATCACGTTGGGCATAACCGGCGAGAAATATTTCCTGTGCACAGGCTTGGACGCCGAGAGGGACATAGAGGCATACGTCCTGCCGTGGAAGGCCCCGTAGAACGCTATTATATAGGGTCTCTGGCCCTTGAAGTAGCCCCTAGCCACTTTGACCAAGCCCTCTATGGATTCGGTCCCGCTGTTGGTGAAGAAGACCTTCTTCTGGCCGGAGATGGGGGCTATCGAGACGAGCTTCTCGGCCAGCTTGACGGCGACCTCGTAGTAGAAGTCGGTGAGCGAGTAGTGGAGGAAGAGCTCCGACTGCCGCTTGACGGCCTCAACCACCTTGGGATGTGCGTGCCCCGTCGCTGTCACTGCTATGCCTGCGTTGTAGTCGACGTAGAGGTTGCCGTCGACGTCTTCAACCACAGGGCCGTAGCCCCTTGCGATGACGAGGGGATACCAACGGGCAAAAGACTGCATAAGGAGCTCTTCGTCTCGCCGCACTACCTCCAACGCCCTGGGGCCGGGCGGCTCCACCACGATTTTCGGCACCTTGTCCGGGTCTATGGGCCAGTGCCACTTAGGCATAAGTAAACTAAATTGGTCTATATATAACTGTATAGGACGGATATGAGCTCTAAGCCTCCTAAACAGCCGTCTATAAGAGAGACCCATAGGTGAAGCCTATCTTCAAGCTCTCCGCCGTTTCTAGGTTAACAGATCTATACAGGTCGCCACCAGCGGAATCATTCCTATCGTTCCCTAGCGACTTCGCCGTCTCAGGGACGGCCGCGCGGTCATAAACTTAAAAACCCGACATTTACAGTAAGACAGGGCCCGTAGTCTAGCGGTATGATGCCCGCCTCACGCGCGGGTGGTCCCGGGTTCAGGGGAAACCCGCCTAAAAATCCCGGCGGGCCCACCATCCCTGCTTCTATCTATGTTTTGACACAGATCTCAGGTGACGTAGGGTGGCTTTATGCGGCGGCTTGGCACTATTATTAGCTTTAAAGGAGTGCCAGGTTGATGGTGAGGCTCAACAAGACGAAGCCAGAGGACTACATGCAGCCTCTAGACGTCCCCGGCGGCAGAAAACAATTCCCCCATGCCTTACACTGCTCAAAAAACCCGTGGCCCGGGTTCAAATCCCGGCGGGCCCATCTGTGAAAAAGCCCTGGTTTAGATTATCTTCCCGTCTTGTATCTGTACTCTGACGTAGAAGTCGATGGTATAATCGCCGTTGGCCCAGCCTCCGTATACTTCTTTCCAGGTAGGGGCTTGGCCAAACACGTCGTATACGTTAGAGGCGTAGTAATCCTCCGATATGTATATGCCCGTCGTGGGGTCGTATGCGCCGTACTTACCTGGGTCCCATATGCCGCCGTAGTTGTTTGCAAAGACTACGGCGGTTATGTAAAGCTCTGTGGCTGTTTTAAGGCTCGGTAAATCGTCTAGAGGTATTGCGAACTCTATTACGTTTCCGCTTCTGGCTATCTGGCCGACGTACTTAGGACTCCAGCTGTTGTCAAAGATAAACAGCGGTTTTTCTTTACCGTAGTTAATCCCTATTAAGTAGCTCCATGCAAAAGACGGTTTTGTGTCGCTCCAGTCGGGGAGCCACTCGCTGAAGCCGGTACCCGGAAGTCCGATCGCTATCATTACATACGGCGCATAGATATTATTAAGTTTGTAAAGTTTAACTAGTCTGTATAGATAGTTGCCGTCTAGGTACAGCCTGAGCTCCGCGGCGTCTAAATTGTCGGTGGGCGGCCAGTTCCAGTCAGCTCTGTAGAACTTGTACTGGTCGTCTGCTGGGTCTGTTATAATCAGTTCGTACATACTCACGGCAACCCCCGGCGCAAGCGGCGCCTAGCCTACCCAGTCCTCCGGGTTGCCGTCTACTGCCTTAGGGCCTGGGCCTCCTGCGACGCGTATGTAAGTCGGTGCTGAGTATGCGACGTTGCTGGCCATGGCCTTCGCCTTGAGCGCAAACACGCCGCTGTAGTTCAGCTTAAACTGGGCGACGTACACGCCGTTGCCCACGGGCGCCGCGAAGACGTAGGTCTCGTCCCACGACGCGTTGGTGTCTGGGCGTATATACGCTATAGATGCCGCCACGTAGGCCGCTCCGCTACTGCACACCTTGTAGTATGCCTTTAACGTGCCGCCTACATACGCCAAACCATTGCCTGTATATACCGCCAGCAGATGGCCCCCTCCGTCGTAGACCTCCACCTTCTCCAGCTCGACGCCGCAGACGTTGCCGTCTGTCCTAGGCACAACCTCCACCCTGTAGTTCATGCCCATGCTGGTTGCGAAGTAGTCGTTGGAGCCCTGCGCTATGAAAACAAACTCGTATCTGCCGGGCCTCAGCTTGAGAGATATGGCGTAGAGGTCATTGTTGCCCACGTCGCCGGCGTAACGCATAGGCGCGAAGTAGAGATCCCTCCAGGCACCTCCCCAGAAGTCCACAGGGCCCCAGTGGGCGACCGCCCTTATGCCCTCGGCTTGGCCGGGCGCCGCTGTGTTGGCCGAGGCCGAGTAGACCTCCACAGTCAGCGTCGCATTCTCCACCTCGCCGAATATTAGGTTTCTATACGGCGCGCCTGCCCAGTCCACCGCGTAATTGCTCCGGAAGTGTATCGGCACGTCGAGGGGCCACGTGTAGTTGTAGGTAAGCCCGGTCTTTACGTAGTATTTCTTAACGATTCCGCGAAACAGGGCGTCGAACACGTCCTCCCGCGGGCTTTCTCTATCGCGGCCGTACCACCAGAACCAGTCGCCGGCCTCCGCGGGGTACAGAAGCTCCCTCCAGGCCTTGTTCTTGGCGGTCTGCCTAGCCTCCTGGAGTATGCGCCAGGCTAGGTTCTCCTCCCACTCTCCTATCCACGTAGCGAGGCTACCTCCCCAGTCCCAGCTGGAGGTCGGAAGAGGCCTTTCTATGGCCCTAGGTGTTGCCTGAGACGCCGCCTCCCTCAGAGTGAGTGTCTTGCCGCGGAGGACGCTGTATATTGTGGATAGGAATATGTAGCCGTCGTTGGGGCACCACTCCCACGGGTTCTCCCCGTCTAGCGCCATCACCACATAGCCTGTCAGTCTGCTGTTTAGCAACTCCAGGAACTCTTGGGCGGCTTGCTCCTCGCCCACAGCCCTCGACCTAGCAGAGCCAGCGAAGCCTACCCAGTGGATAGCTCCACATCTCTGAAGAAGACCAAAACGCCGTATCTCGCCCACGGCGAGTGTAGCTCCTCTAGCGAGGGGGCCCTGCCTAGGTACCGTTCAAGCGCTACTTGGTCTGCCACCGTGTACCGGATCCCTCTGTCGCTGAGTATCTTCACGAACTGGTCATCCACGGCAAGCTCCGGCGGCCAGACCCCGAGGAGCTGGCTCTTGAAGAAGGTCTTGAACTTCTGCTGAGACGCAGCCACTTGGCTGTAGATGTCTTCGGGATACGCAAAGGGCTTGGGCAATGTTATTATCCCGGGGTCTGTGTAAAGGGCGTTACTGGTGTTTTCAACAAGCGGAGCAATGGGGTAGTAATACGGCGTCATCACCACGTCTATCTGGCCCCTCCCGAAGAGCTGGGCCAGCTTTTCCAAGAAGAGCTTAGGGTACTGCATCTGTTTCTTCAACACCACAGCCTTTTCCTCCTCCGTGAAGTGCGTGTTGCAATCGCTACCGACGGCCTTTAGGTATATGGGGCGCAGGTCGGGGTCCTCCTTCAGAAGCATTTCGTTTATCCAAGCCATGTTAAACAATGTCTGTAAGTCGCGGTAGTCCGACTCGCTGAAGTAGCCCACGATCTCCTCAGGAGAAGCTGTCTGAAGCAAGGCGTTTCGCCTATCCAGAAGGCATTTATACCGCGGATACTTCGGGATCTGAACCTCCCAGCTTATGTCGAAAAACCTCTCCAATATAAACGCCTTCTCCGCGCCAGTTAGCTCGTCCGCGTTCTTTAGAGACACTTGGAGGTATTTATCCGTCAGTCTGCCCGAGGCATACATCTCGATCTGCTCCAGGAGAGTCGGCGTGACGTCGAAGGTCACCTTGACCCCGCTCCTCTCGACGAGAAGCAACATTGGGTAGTACGCCTTGCCTGTCCAGAGCCTGACCCAGGGCGCCTCAGCCACCCCCTTGCCAACGCCAGTCGGCACAGCGCTTTCAGGTACGTAGTAGGGGGGCTGGTGGAGGTGCCAGACAAAAACAACGTGTTGAGCCGCCAGAAACATCGCCGTAGCCAGGAGAGCTACTACCAACCTCATATATAACAATATAAATTATTTATAAGTATTACATTCTACACGTCATGTCGCTCAAGCTCTTCTTCGATGGGGCTTGCGAGCCTGTGAACCCCGGCGGCGTCGGCGCCTACGGCTTCGCTGTCTATGAAGACGATAGGGAGATACACGGCGAGGGCGGCGTCGTCTGTGTAGGCGGTTGGCAGTGCACCAACAACGTGGCTGAGTACACAGCTCTCATAAAGGCGATGGAGTGGGCCCTGTCGGTGGGGGCCGCAGAAGTTGAGGTCTATGGCGACAGTCAGCTGGTGGTGAGGCAGATGCTCGGGGTTTATCAAGTCAAGGCGCCGCATCTAGTCCCGCTGTATGAAAAAGCTGTGGAGCTGACGCGGCGGTTCCGGAAGTTCTCCATAGGCTGGGTCCCCCGGGAGCGGAACGCCCGCGCCGACTACTACTCAAAGAAGGCGTATTGCGACTTCCTCAAGACACATCCCGAGGTCAGGAGGCTGTACACCGGGCGGCTGGCCACGGAGAAGCAGGTGACGCTTTTAAAGAGGCTCGGCGTAGAAGACGCCGAGTGTCTTCCGCGGAGGGAGGCTTCGAGACTTATTGAAAGGCTTCTCAGCCGCCGCGGCTAAGTCTTCACGTTGAGCCCCAGCGCCTGGGCTCTGCGTAATATTTTCGCCACCTCATCCCACGACTTAGTCCGGTAGGCGTAGTAGCGGCCGAGCCGCTCCGCGCCTTCGAGTCTCAGCAACTCCTGTGCGTAGAGACCCAAAACCACCACATAGTAGCCGTCCGGCGTCTTACGCCGGGAGGTCCACACAGCGTCGAGAGGGGGACGCATAAACTCACGTCCGAAGTCCTTGAAAAACGTTCTTGAGGCGCCAACTAGGCCTAGATATTGACTTTACTTAACGGGTCACTCTACCTATAACTACACTTAAAATATAATGAAAGATAAAAGGGTTGAATTGATGATATTATGATTATTGTTAATTTAATTAAAGCCATCCTTTTATGTTTTAGTATATCGTTTATGTATTATCCATAGGTGTCTGAATTTAGATACCTGAACTTGCCGAGGAGTTGATGTTTTTCTCCGTATTGGATTTGGCGGCGTTTATTGGCGTGTTAGCTGGGGCAGACTAACACTGCGGAATTCCCCCGCGGCTTTCCCGCCGTTAACGGTGTTAAAAGGTGGGTGTCACAGCGAAATATTTAAAAAGTTGCAATGCCGGCTCTTTCATGTTGCTACAAATCGAAATAAATTGGGATAAGTTGCTCCAAGACATAATTACGTATGGTATTCAAGGTGTTATAGCTATATTGATAATTATTGTCGCATGGGCTATTGGCTCTATCGTGGGAAGTGCTGTAAATAGATTAATTGAGCGCACCGGTCTCGAGAAAGCTTTCGACAGAACTGACGTGGGTAAGGCCTTTAGGTCTGCCGGCATCGACTTGTCTAACCTCATCGGGATGCTGATCACCGCCTTTATCGTGGTGATAGGCATCGTGGTTGCACTTCAGTATCTG
>Ga0326761_1000192_pt1 | contig 14819 bp, 14 predicted proteins | sample GCREP_P_FD_207739 | JGI IMG/M metagenome (GOLD analysis project Ga0326761, IMG submission 207739) | Hot spring water microbial communities from Geyser Creek Basin, Yellowstone National Park, WY, United States - GCR.EP_P | ecosystem: Environmental > Aquatic > Thermal springs > Unclassified... | reverse complement strand
AGAGACTGATCAAGGCTATGGAACCCTCCCATATAGCAGGAGAGTGGAAGACCTCATACAGTTTGGTGTTATAAACCTAGATAAACCACCAGGACCCACGAGTCACGAGGTAGTGGCGTGGGTTAAGAAGCTGTTTAATGTGAGTAAAGCCGGTCACGGGGGGACCCTAGAACCTCTTGGTAGTGGGGTGGGGAGACCCCAAGGTGACCGGTGTACTTCCAGTTGGCTTAGCTCACAGTACCAAAGTTATTGGGAGTGTAGTTCACAGTATAAAAGAGTACGTTGTGCTAGTTCAGCTTCATGAACTCGTGCCTCTGAGCAGTATTGAGAGAGCATGTGAGTACTTCAAGGGTAAGATATTTCAGAAGCCCCCGTTAAGGTCGAGTGTTAAGAGAACTGTGAGAGTGAAGACTATATATGATATTGAAATACTAGATCACTACGAGAAGTATGTCTTACTGAGAGTTCTCTGCGACCCCGGGACATATATGAGAAAACTAGCACACGATCTCGGCTTGATTCTGGGAGTAGGTGCGCACATGAGGGAATTGAGGAGGACTAGAACAGGGCCTTTTAGAGAAGACGAGACACTAGTAAGGCTTCAAACTATTAGTGAAGCAATCTACTTGTGGAAGACTAGTGGCAGAGAGGACCTTTTGAGGAAGATCGTGCTGCCAGTTGAAGTGTCCGTAGTGCACTTACCTAAAGTAGTCATAGTGGACACGGCTGTAGACGCTATTGCGCACGGAGCCGATCTCGCGGCGCCGGGTGTAGTAATGCTCACTGGTGACGTTAAGGCTAACAGTAGAGCCGCGGTATTCACACTAAAAGGAGAACTAGTAGCACTAGGCAGAGCTCTCAGAGATGCGGAGGAGATAGCTAAGATGGAAAAGGGCATTGTAGTTAAGACTACGAGAGTCATAATGCCACGTGGAGTTTACCCTGATTACTGGAGGCGTAGAAAAACAGGCACGGTGTTATCCAAGTGACACACTACTATAAGGGTGAAGCCCGTGGAAAGAAGGTCTTAATCCCCCTGTTTATACGAGGAGTCACTCTACAGTTTATATCGTATACTAGTCTCTTCTCTGGTACGGAGGTAGATGAGGGCACGAGGCTGCTACTAGAGAGCATTGTGCTACCCGAAGAGGGTAGCGTGCTAGATGTGGGGTGTGGGTATGGGGTAATAGGAATTACCGTCGCGAAGTTAAATCCTAGGCTTAGAGTTTACATGACGGATATTAATCCACTATGTGTTAAAGTTGCGAGAATTAACGCTAAATTAAATAACGTTGAAAGTAGAGTAGTCGTTCTTCAGGGAGATAGGTATGAGCCCGTAAAGGGCTTAAAATTCAATGCAGTGTACTCTAACCCACCACTATCAGCGGGCATGAGCATAGTTGAGGACATTGTGCTAGGCGCTAGAGAGCACCTAGTTGAAAACGGCTTCGCGCAGTTTGTCCTAGCTAAGGGGGGAGAGTACTTAGCTAGTGAAGCCAGAGAAGTATACCGGAGCGTGAAGACCACTAGTAAAAAGGGTTATATTATCCTACACGTAGAAGTATAGTTTAGAGCCGGGGTGCCCGAGCGGACTAAGGGGCCGGCCTTGAGAGCCGGTGGGGAAAACCCCGCGCGGGTTCAAATCCCGCCCCCGGCGCTTAATGAGGTTAAAATGTCTTGTACTTAACACCATTATTTAGTACTTGGCATTTAGCGAGTTATTTCTCGTGAGAGCTTTCAAGTACTCACCGCTCTTCTTGAGCGTTAGATTGGCTTTGTAGTACCCCACTTTTCGAGTGCTCTTGCCAATTCGCGGTGTGTCTTAGCGTACTCCTCTAGTGGTATACCCTTACTAATAGCTTCTAGTGCCTGCCTGACAGCTGTGGCGCCTGCACGTGGGCCGTCTGGGTGTCCTATTACTCCGCCTCCAATTTGTATTACTAGATCTGTTCCGAGAGCCTCTATTACTAGTGGTAGTGTACCTGGGTGTAAGCCGCCGGAGGAGACGGGCATTGTTGGCTTAATATGGTACATTGGCTGCTCAAGGTGAAACTCGTCGTCAGGGTCTGGTTTAAAGTACTCTGCTCTAAGTATTTTAGCGTATCTCACCACATCCGCTTTCTCCCCCTCTAACTTACCCGCACCAGCTGTTCCTATGTGTATCTGGTCAACGCCTATTACTCTGTATAGTTTCGCGAGAACGTACATTGAGACACCGTGGTACTTGTTTCTAGTAAACGCGGCGTGCATAGCTCTGTGAGCGTGTATTGCTAACCCGTACTCCTCAGCTAGGTCTCTAATATACGACAGGACACCCCAGCCCACAATAACCACGTCTACCATTACATAGGGATTACCGTAATCCGCGACTAGTTTAAGTCTCTTCTCCATTTCTCTAATATCAGCTGTTATATTAGCAAACCAGGCTTTTCTCTCCCCTGTCTCTTTCTCCACCCTGTCAATAGTCTTCATAATGACCTTAGCTCTCTCCTCAAATCTACAGAACTTGGGGCTCGCTAAGTTCTCGTCGTCTTTAATATAGTCCATTCCACCAACAAGGATCTCGTACGCGAGCTTCTCCACCTCGTCCGGGGTGTAGCCCTCTTTGGGCTTGGGCACAGTGCCCACTATAGGCCTATCAAACACTTTAAATACTCCTCTAACTCCCCTAACACCCTTGCTTGGGCCTTTAAAGTACTTAAGGAATTCTCTGGGTAAGTATATGTCCTCGAGTCTTAATCCACCAGCTCTCCTCATCCCGAAGATATTACCCGCTACGCTAGCTAGGAAAGCAGGCATATTGCCCTCTTCGAAGAGGTCTACGGGGTATGCTACTTTAACTATGTAGGATCCGTCCCCGAGATCCCTGATCTCGTAGACCTTAGCACTAAGCCTCTTCACTCTCTCAACATCATACCATGGATAAAGCGTAGTCCAAGTACCAGTACTGCTCTCAGCGCCTACACCGCTAGCAACCTCCTCTACTCTAAACCCCTGTGCTGGAGTTACTCTAAAAACAGCAATAACATCGCTCTCAGGATCTGGAGTGTACTGTGGCGACAAGTACTCGTAGTAAGATTCAAATTCATACTTCTTACTCAAAGTACACACCCAACCCTGATTATTTTTGTCACACTACTAGTGAGAGCCAGTATTTATATTTTCTGAGCTAAGAATTTGAGTGAACAAAGCTCAGTAACTATTTGAAGGGGCGTCGGCATGGTTATGAGCGAGGAGAAAGTTATCTATAAGTATAGGGATATCTACGAGCAACTCGAGCACACAGGCGATGTCTACATTAAAGCCTACGGGAGAGATCTCGTATCTCTACTAGAGAATAGTGGAATAGCTCTCTTCGACACCATGGTGAATATTGACCGCGTTGAGTGCCGCGTAGAGAAGACTGTTAGTGTGGAAGGGTTTGACCTAGAGAACTTACTATACAGGTGGCTCGAGGAGCTACTACTACTATATTACTCTGAAAACCTCGTGTGTAGTAGAGTCGTAGTTGAAGAGCTCAAGATCTCTAGGGTTAATGGGGAATTAGCGTACTACTTAAAGGGCTTAGCGTGCTGTGAGAAGTTCAATAGTGAGAAACACGAGCCGAGAGTAGAGGTTAAGTCACCAACGTACAGTCTAATGCGCATAGTTAAAACAGAGAGTGCCTGGGTTGCATACTTTGTCCTAGATATTTAGAGAGAAGAGCTACCGCGGCTTCTCGCCGGGGTAACTTTGTCTCGCAGCGTGCTTTTACACTGATTGCAGAAAAGGGGGTCTTTTTCATCTACTTCAATAATACTATTACTAAATCTCATAACGCACTTCTCGCTTACACAGTGTTCTAGTCCGAGCAAGTGGCCAAGCTCATGTACAACTTCTTTGAGTAGCCTCTCAAAGTATAAATTGTAGTCAGCTCGCTCCCCGTAGAATTCTGGTTTTAGCCTCTTTGTAAAGACTACTGCGATCATGTCTTTTGGGTCTGCTTCGCCGAATACGAAGTTTAATCCATGCTCGAAGCCGTCGAGGTAGCCAACGCCGACAATATAGTACTTACCCACTAGGCCAATTACTTGAAAGACACTTCTAATGTTCTCAATTACGCACGCGGCGTGGTACTGGACTCTCTCCCAGTTAAAACACCTCATAGTGGGCTTAATCACGTCTGGCCACGTAATAACCTCTGCGTCTACTCCAGCACTCGACAACACTTCTTTAACGCGAATACTCAGATTGTCGATAAAGTCGAGAACATTGTGACTAGTCAATGGCACTAGAATTACCCTTAAAGCCCCACTCACACTGAGACACCCATACACGTCTCTTTACGGGTACATTTAAGTCCAGGATAGCATTATAAATTAATGATCATGCCGCCGCGGGGATTTGAACCCCGGACATCCCGGTCTTCAGCCGGGCGCTCTCCCGGGCTGAGCTACGGCGGCGTGTACTAGCTATAATTTACTCCTTAAGGGTTTATTAGGGTTTCTTCCTCTATTGAAACAGAGTTCTACATGTATGTTTACAGATTTATTGTTTAAAAACGGAAGAATTATAGTCTAGAATTAATAGCTGTGGGTGGATTTTTATTGCTCGCGGCAATATTGGCTGGCGGATTTGGTAAAAGACTTCGTCCGTTTACAGACGACGTACCTAAGCCTATGATACAGGTTGGTGATAAGCCAATACTAGAGTGGCAGGTGCGCTGGCTTAAAAAACACGGATTTAACGAGTTTGTTCTTCTCGTTGGGTATAAGAAAGAGAAGATCATTGAGTACTTTGGTAGTGGTAGTAAACTCGGTGTTAAAGTAACATATATTGTTGAAGACGAGCCTCTAGGCACTGGTGGAGCGGTTAAAAACGCCGCTCATGTTTTATCTAAAGAAGAGATCTTTCTAGTCGTAAACGGCGACATAGTAACAAACATAGACCCCACACTACTAGTCGGCGAGTTAACTTCGAGTAATAAGTACTTAGGAGCAATAGCTGTAATTCCACTGCCAAGCCCATATGGCATAGTAGAGATCGCGGATAAGACGGTGAAGGGCTTCACGGAGAAACCACAACTAAGAGATTACTGGATTAACGCGGGTGTTTACGCGCTGAGATCAGAAGCACTCAGGTACTTCCCGGAGAACGGTGACTTAGAGAAAACAGCCTTCCCACAAATGGCGAGAGATGGAGTACTAGCAGCTGTGAAGTACACAAACGTCTTCTGGAGAGCTATAGACACGTTTAAAGACCTCGAAGAAGCCAGCAGAGTAATTCACGAGGTGTTCAAAAACTACGAGTAGAACTCAGCACTTCCAGCGCACATCACTAGTCAAGAGACCCTCTTCTCATCACTATGAAAACTCACAAGCACAACTCCTAATAAACTTATAAAGTCGAGGAGTTAAATCAACAATTATTAGAGCGGCGGTCGTCTAGCCTGGACTAGGACGCCGGCCCTCCAAGCCGGAGATCCCGGGTTCAAATCCCGGCCGCCGCACACCTCTTTTAAATATCTGTCTCAAAAAGGAAGCGCTTAAATTCGGAGCGTTTATGCTACTCATGGTGAATTCTACATGGATCCACGATATTCTAGATTTTCTAGAAGACTCTCTGTGTTAATATTATCGCTAATTCTCTTAATTCCGGTACTCATATATGTAAGTCCATTTCTACTTGAATAACCATACTGCACTGTTATTAGTAAACCGTCTATGGTGATCTCGTTATTAAGTCCTACAATTAACAGGGAACCCGGAGTTGTAAAGATCAACTATGCTAATGACGAGCCCTTGAGAGCTTTACTCCGTCTCACCCCGCATCTAGACCTCTCTCTAAAGGCGCTTTTTACATCTTAAGCTTAATGTTAGAAGTAGGCTTGCGAATTTGTTACTTGAGGATTTGATTGAAAGGGGATTACGAGAGCTAAGACCCCTTTCTATAGCACCGGTTCTCTGACGAGTTAAGTTAAAAGCACCTCGTTTATTCACTCCTACGCGGGTATTTTCTACCATTTTCTGGTTTCTAATAATCCCTTTACCGCTATCGCCGCGATCACTACTACTGCTGGAATCGTCAGCGCTATTGCTACTAGTCTTGGTATATTAAACTGCTCTACAAGGAAGAATCCAACGTATACTGTGAAAACTACAATAGCTACGTATACCACGACACCCATAATGTACATAACAATCTTTCCAATTTTCGTTCTAATTAGCCTTGTCTTAATCAATAGTAACACGGATAAGATCATTACTAGTATCGCGCCTACTAGTACTAGTACCGGAGTTAAGCTAATGAAAATAGCGGTAAATGCGAGGACTGCAATTATCAATACCACTGTGAAAGCTAAGTGCAATTTGTGCTCAACAGGTATAATCAGATCAAAACCAAGGAGTAAACACGTGATCCCGAAAAAGCCGGTTATTCCGTTCCCCGTAGCAACGAAGTTAAGTAGAAAAATCACTGCAAACACAATAAATAGACCCCCTATAAAAACCTCTTTCCTACGTCTCATCCAAGGAGACATTTAATAACACCAATAAATTTATCTCCTAGTTACTCACAATTTCCTTTAGAGACTATTTAACTCACTCCTCAGTATACAGGTCTTATAGCTAATTACTAGAATGCTGAGAACTAAGTACGCGGTAATACGTGGAATTCGAGGGATTTTTCACAATTGACTTTTTATTTTTCATTTCAGCGAGTTTCTTTCCGTTCAATACGGTGCAGCGTCTAACACACGCGTTGTTGATCGAGACGGTATATTTTTATTTAGGGGGTTGCATATTAATAAGTCATTGTGGGATGTGTGATTTGAGATCACTTTTACAGCAACAGCAACTGCTCTTCACAGGGGCTTTCGCAATATTACTGGTTATAATTGTATACTTGTTTTTCTTATCTAGTGCTGTCTACGCACAGCGCAGAATGATCTTCGTTGTGTTTGACAGTTGCGGCTTTGAGGTTGCTAAGGCGGTAAACAAGCTCTACTTTAATAATAGCGGCATTATTGCGTTTTCACAGTCGATTAGCGACATTGATCCTGACTCATACTACGTAGTGTTAGCCACAAATATCTCTTCTCAAGCAGAGATCAGCCGTGTTTTAGAGCTCATTTTAACACGTAACGCGAAATACGTGGGGACAAGTATACTGGGAACTAAAAATAATACCATTAGCTGTGAGGACCTGTGGAGCTACTGTCTTTACAGTGATGAAGAGGCACTTAAACGTATAGCTGAAGCTATAAGAATAAAGCAAGAACACACAAGTCCACCTACAGTGCTCCCACTTGTAGTGGGAGTAGTAGGATTAATCTCTGTGAGTGCTATTTCAATGAATCAGAGTATTAGAGGCAGAATTAAGTCTATTCTAGAGAAAGCGTGGAGTACTCTAGTAATACTGTTCTCTATTTTACTCAGAGTTAGAATTCGGAGGGAGGATGCACTAGAACATCCTATTAGAAAAGCTATCTATGAAAAGGTCTCCTCAGAGGGAGTTGTACCTTTAAGCGCTCTCGCGAAGACATATAGTAGAGGTGTTCTCGAGTGGCACATATCAGTTCTAATTAGGGCAGGGCTTTTACGCGAGGTAAAAGTAGCTAATAAGAGGTTTATTATTGACGTATTAAATGCTCAGAGAGCACTTGGTAAACTAGCAGATATGGATGCGGGAGTTGAGTGTATTTTAAAGAACATTAATAGCTCATTATCAATCAAGAAAATTTCCGAGATGTGTAATGTAGAAGAGTGGACAGTGCACACTATTCTAGACCTGGCTATGCATAATCGTAAACTACTTTGTACTGTATAATAAACTATTAGTTTTCCTAACTTATATATTTTTAAACCTAAACATAGTTAACTAGTTGCGGTGTATAGATATGCCACTCTGGAAGTGCACAGTGTGCGGCTTAATATACGAGGGTGTAGAGCCACCTGAAAAGTGCCCTAAGTGCGGAGCGCCCAGAGAAAAGTTCAATAAACTCACAGAGCAAGAAGAGCAGTTAGTAACGAGGTCAAGGCTATCTAACAGCCTCCACATAAAGGCCTATACACTCCTCCAAGAGCTCCTCGAAATAGCTGAGAAAGGCATAGCTGATAACCTAGACCCCGGCTGCTACAAGATCTTTAGTGAAGAAAAGGAGTTCGCTCTCATAACAATGCAGAAAATCAAAGCTGAGCTAGAAGCACACATGAAAAAGAGTAAGTGGGGCTAACTACACCTTAGCAGAGAAGCCCTTTTAGTGTATCTCTGTTCTTTTTTAAGGCGCTTTCACTCTCAATAGATTCTAGTAGAGGAAGTACTATGCGTATTAGTAGTGATGGGCTTTTTACTACTAAAGGCTATAGCTTTGTAAAGTACACGGAGCCTGCTTCTACACCCAGATACGTTAATGTAAAGTTCAGGGATATTGTACCTGAGCTATCTAGTCTCGAGATAGGCAACTACAACTTGTACTCGCACCAGTACTTAGCCTACTGTAAACTAGGAGAGGGTCTAAATATCGTCTTAAGAGCCGGTACTGGGAGCGGGAAGACAGAGGCGTGGGCACTACACTTACTCAACATGGCTAAAAAGCTCTCAGAGTATCACGCTATTGTACTATACCCCACGCTTGCCCTCGCTAATGACCAAGTAAAGAGACTAGAGAAATACATTAGTGCTATTAGTAGGAGGGTTCTTCAACTAGACAGCGTGAAGAAAGAAGAGTACTTAAAGTCTAGTACTAGAACAGCGCTAAGAGCTACAGTGGCTTCTTCAAACCTTATTATTACAAATCCCGCCTTCCTCCTACACGATTTAAAGAAGTACTTCGTGAAGAAGGAGAGCGCAGTACTCTCACCTATTTACATGAAGCTAGACTTACTAGTACTAGATGAAATAGACTTCTATAGTCCAAGGAGCTTAGCACTCCTGCTCTCAATAATATCACTGTTGTCTAAGGTAAATGAGAAGAAGCTACAAGTGGCTATACTGTCAGCTGGAATATCAAACCCAGAGGAGTTGTGTAGTTTCCTCGTAAAGACTACTGGTAGAGGCTGCGAGGTTATTGAAGGCGACTCATTCCGGGTTGAAAACCACGTATACATTGTCTTAGGTAAAAACCTCGAAGAAGTCTGGAGTAAGGTCAAGTCTGCGTGGAGTAGTCTCGCGCTGAGACACGGCGAGCTAAAGCAGTATTCTAGTCTAGTCGAGGACTTCGAGGAGTTTAAGAGAAACGCGTTCTACGTTGTTTCACTACTAGAGAGTCTGGGTGTTGATGTCCCTAGTTTACACGTAGACCCAGTAGAGGTCATAGGTGGCTACTTAGCAGACGAGTACGTTACAGTAGTCTTCACTAGGAGTATAAACACGGCTGAAGAGGTGGTTAGAGCTGTTAAAGCCAAGTACGGGGAGAGTGCTCCTATTGCATCACACCACCACTTAGTACCTAAGAAGACCAGAGAGGAGATTGAGAAGTCTGCTAGAGAAGGTAGACTAAAAGTCATTGTATCCCCGAGGACCCTCTCCCAGGGCATTGATATAGGGCTAGTAGCCCGCGTAGTGCACCTTGGTCTCCCAGATAGTGTAAGAGAGTTCTACCAGAGAGAGGGCAGAAAGGGCAGGAGATATGAGCTTAAGTTCTCAGAGACAGTTATTATACCGTTTTCAAGGTGGGATAGAGAGCTGCTCAGCCAGGGCACTGATCTATTTAAGCAGTGGCTAAGTCTAGGCCTCGAGAAGACTCTCGTTAACACCGAGAACCTTTACATATACTTGCTGAGCGGGGTCTTAAAGCTCTTGTCAACGTGGTTTAAAGAGCCCCTTTCAGACAGCGAGATTAGGGCTCTAGAGAGTGCTGGTGTACTCTCACGTGAAGGTGGTGTAAATCAGAGGCTTCTACGTGAGCTCTACGAGAAAATAAACTTCTACGAGTACGCTCCGCCATATGGAGTAAAGAGGTATCTCGAAAAAGACGCGGCTTTAATACCACTAGAGCCCATTGGCCACTGTGATCTCGTCGAGAGGTTTCAACCTGGTTGCATAGATTACGCTGAAGAGGCTATAGTGACCATGATAAATTACGGTAAGAGCACCAGGTTTGTGAGGAGTGTAATCGAGAAGCCAATAAGGGATATAGACTTCAAATCTAACGACGCGCTCTCAGTTGCTCTCGAGGAGTACAGGTACATTAAAATGAACTGGGGTGAAAAGCCCCAGTTACTAAGAGACCTATTAGCTGGTAGAGTAACCAGCGAAGAGCTCTGCGTAGTTTACACTCCCCGTAATGGATTTGGAAAGTACATTAAGATACCGGAGCGCTGTATTTGGACTATTCGCTCAGAGAAGCCGCGCTTTATAATTGCTCGTGGAAAACCCATAGTCTACTATGATAAGAAAAACATCTATGTTCCAGCCCCAACGGCGGGGGAGTACAGGGACCTCACATATGGCTACACCTATAGTGTTAATCCACGAGAGAACGCCGAGTTACTTAGACTAGCACTTGGCCTTTTAACCATAGTACTGAGGAGAGTAAGAGGCATACCACTTGGAGTCATCATGTACGATGTCACGAAAATTGGTGAAGAAAAGTACTTTGCACTCTATGAGCCGGAGGCAGCTGGTATAATTGAAAAAATTGACTGGCTTGAAACACGAAAGCTACTAGAGACCTATCGGCCAGATGATCTAGACAGAATCCTGCTATCAGAAATAGATGATTTAGCGTACTCAACCCTGGTTACAATAGAGTTTAACTGGGATATTGTAAGAGACCAGGCTATTAGAGCAGTAGACTACATCTTAGCTAGAGATAGGCTAAAAATACTGCTTAAGGACAGAGAGATCTATATTCCACGGCCGAGTCCCGCACTAAAAATACTCTCATATAGCATTATCAGTGAGGTGCTAAGTGAAGAAGAGCTATCTCCTAGCCTAATGGCTTTTCACGGATTCTTTAATGGCGAGTTATTTCAGGGTGCAGGAGATCTCTACCCGCCTATACCGTTAATGAAACCGCCCCGTAGCCTGCTCGAAGTAGAAGAGACTTTATTGAATAAGCTATTCTACGAGGACTTTAAGCTACTAGTAGAGAGTAGAGAGGATACTCTCTCGCAGCTTAAACAAGCTAATCTAAAACGCCTTGTCTCCTTCATAGAGAATCACCGGGATAAAGTACTAGACTTCTCAGAGATCTCTAGTAAAACCGAGTTAAATTCAGTAGGAGTAGATGATATAGCATCATATGTGGGTTTAGAGCCGCCTATCAATGTTGCCAGGATTAGAGAGCTTATTAAGAACATTGGGGTCTCAAAGAAAATTACTAGTAAAGATAGAGAATACCTATTGAAATACTTAGAGTTTAAGGCGAGAGCTACTTACATTGCATATCTCGTCCTAATTGAGCTCTTAAAGAAAACAAGTTAATTAAACAGGGTTATAGAATAGAGACAAAGATGTGATAAGAGGTGAGTAGACAAGATGTTTGAACTTACGCTACTAAGTCAAATAATAGCGCTAATAGTCCTAGTAGTAGTTATAATTGCTGCTTTCTTCGAGATTAAGGGGATTATACGTGACTTAATCACATACATGCTCCTATTAATAGCACTTATAAATTACTACATTATCTATGCAGTAACCCGGAGCGGTGTCTCCGTGTACATTTATCCTCTATTTATAGTTGAGCACTACGAGAACTATGGTGCTTTTTATCCAGACCTCGGCCAGATCTCACTACTATTTGTGCTACTACTCTGGAGGAGAGAAATAGTAAAGTACGTGCGTGCACTCCTAGGTCGCGTTAAGAGGACTATTTAGCATATCTTTGACTTCAAAGTGCACGTAGTTCTAGGTTAACGAGTCTTCATCACTGCGACGTGTTTGATCTATGAAACATTTAAAAGCTCTTTACCATGAATCACACTATTAGACGCCGCCGTAGTATAGCCCGGTCAAGTATGCGGGCCTCTCGAGCCCGTGGCACCCAAGGCCCGGTGCATAACTGGGTGCGGGAGACCCGGGTTCAAATCCCGGCGGCGGCACATTAAACTATGTTAGTCTGGTCTTGGAGGAGTTACACTCATTTGCCCCTGGTACTTGCCCTGGTATGGCTTGTAGACAGGGCTACTCGTCCGTAGAAATACTACGTGGAGAAATCTCTGCTCTGGGTATATTATTACTGGGCTAGGCCCCCCTATTAGCTCAATAGTTATATTCCCCTTGAAGCCAGCGTCTATAACGGTTGGTGGTATGTATATCCCCGCTCTCGCGAAGCTGCTTCTCAGGTTTACTAGCCCCACGAGATCGTGGGGTAGTTCAACCCATTCAAGCGTTGTAGCTAAAATATGCTCGTATGGTTTAATTACTAACCCCTCTCTCAGGCTTGTCTCTAAGCAATCGAGCGCCTCTGAGACGTTCATTACCCGGGTGTCTATTAGTATGTCTGTATTCTTAAACCTGCAGAACCTGTAGCCGAACCTGAGATCAACGCCATTTTCTCTCACAGTGTCCTCGAAGAGCGGTTTAATAACTAATAATCCCTTCTCCAAGTAGACTCTTATGTCCCAGTCACTGAGAATCACGCTGTACCACCTACAGTTAAATCTGCTTCTCTAAACCCATTTAATAGGCAGGCGTGAATACAGTCACGCGGTATTTTCTCAGGACACCTCTCAATTGTAAACTCGCACTTACCACTCAGGTAGTCCTCTAGAGAGCAGATTTCCCTTCTAGCTCTATTCTCGAAGAGGACGCATCTTGGTCCAGCGTACTTGAAGATCCTGGGGTGAGCGGAAATAAGCTCTCTCCACATAAGCCACGCTATAGTTCTAATCTCCCATTGAGCTCTACTACACATTCTAAGCGGTAAAAAGACCTCTACGAGCTCTCTAGCATTCATTGAGACTATAATCCTAGTCTTAATAGACTGTGGTAGAGTATACCTAGCGTCTTCGTATGGAACACCGCTGCCTAGTAGCCTATAATAGTCAATTACACTGCGAATAAGCATTAATAGAAACTCTCTGTCTCTCCTCTTAATAATACTCAAAGGCACAATAAAAGCCTTCCCCACAATACCCAGTAACTCCTCAAAGCTGATCTGCGAAGCCCTCTGCAAGTACGCTTCTAGTAGCTCCCTCTTCTCAGAGAATTCTACTGGTTGTTTACTAGAGAGCTCAGAGACCACTTGGTCAATAAACTCACCAAGGTACTTGTCACTAAACCTCTGTGATAATTGACTATAACTAGCGTGCCTGTGCCTCACAAGCTGGTGACTACAAACTCTACTACATATCACCTCAAAAATGTAGAGCGTGTGTTCTAGGGGTGAGCCGTGACCGCGAGCAATGAGTTCACTAAGCCATTTCTCTAGGTTCTCCTGACTCATAGAGAGAGCAATACTCTCAAACTCTCTTGGTGAGAGCGTGGCCTTAGCGGCTGAAGCCACTATTTCCTCGCCCCTTTCGAGGAAAGCCACTAGCTTAACGCTGGGCATGTACTCAGGGACTACTCTCACTGTGGGAACCCGGGTATAGATTTAATGTGAACACTTGAAAACCCATAAGACCTTGCAACCTCGGCTAACTCAACTAATAAGGCCTCCTCTGGGAAGCAGTTCTCTCGACACCACTCTCTATTTCTAGGGTTTACAATGGGCTCTCCAAGTAGCTGGTTAAAAATGACCACTGTTTTCTCGGGGTCTAAGAGGCCTCGTACTTGATCTAGATACCTCTCTAGTACTCCCCGCGTTAACCCCCTGTGGACTGGTATTCTGAGTTCAACTAGTACATGGTGTTGTCTAAGTAGTGCGAGTGACTTTAAAAACATAGCCCAAAGTCTCTCCACTGAACTCGGCGGTAGCCCGTAGAGTTTAACTGGAGGTACTTTTAAGTCCACAGCCACGTGGTGTACTAGGTTAAGTTCAAGAAGCCTCTTTAAAGGGACGTAGAGTGTTAAATTGGAATTTAGGCTGTTTAGCACTATTCCCCGCGTTTTCTTAAAGAGCTCTACTAATCCCCGCCACTGGATTAGTGGCTCACCGCCAGTAACGTGTAGATATGTCACAAGGCTACTACTAGCTAAAATCTCCTCGAGTATTGTTTCCACACTAATGTACTTACAAATAGAGGAGTCAATATTAGCTATTTTCCAGTTGTGGCAAAATGGGCACTTTAAATTACAGCCACAAGTCCAGAGTGTGAAAGAGGAGTATCTGTGTACATCTACTAGTGAGACAGCTTTCCAGCCAGCAATGAGGAGCTGTGAATCACTAGTCAATAGTGACACTCGCGGTGTTTTCTTAAAATGCGTAGTGTTGTCTACTCCAAAACTCTTTTCTCCTCTGTGGGTTCCAGTTACGTAGTGGCCTGTAATAGCCTATAATCCTACTCCAGACATCAATATTCTCACTACTACACACAGGGCACTTAGTGTAGAGCCCAGTAAAGGTCTTCTCGCAGGTGTTACAGTGTGTTATAGCTGGAGTGTAACTCCAGTAAATGAGCTCTGTCTGCATCAGTTTCTTTGTGAGGTCGGCTAGAGCCTCTGGCTCTGGTTCTTCACCGAGGAAAATGTGCATCATTACTCCCCCTGTGAAGTACTTCTGAACTCTCTGCTCTATCTCTATTCTATCCGGCAACTCTATGTCCGCGTAGTAAGGTGTTATGCTAGTCGCGTATACAGGGTTCTCGGGGTCTGGTAGGTACTCTCCAAGCTCAGAGAACCTCTTTAGATCTAAGAGTGCTAGTTTAGGTGAAGCTGACTCTCCTGGAACTTCTTCGACATTCCACGGTACACCCTCCTTGATCATCCACTCCCTAGCAGTCTTCGTAGTGTAC
>Ga0326761_1000189_pt1 | contig 15221 bp, 15 predicted proteins | sample GCREP_P_FD_207739 | JGI IMG/M metagenome (GOLD analysis project Ga0326761, IMG submission 207739) | Hot spring water microbial communities from Geyser Creek Basin, Yellowstone National Park, WY, United States - GCR.EP_P | ecosystem: Environmental > Aquatic > Thermal springs > Unclassified... | reverse complement strand
GATTATTCCCCAAAGCTTCAATCTCATATGCTCACATCCTACGTGGGTGCGAACTGCTACATGGTAGTTAGGGAGGGTGTTAAAGAGCTCAAGGCGGGAGAATTGGTAGAAGTAGTAATCTTCTGATGATAAAATTTTTACCGATGGGTTTGAAGATATACAACACCCTTAGCGGAAAGCTTGAGGAATTTGTGCCCTTAAATCCTCCAGAGGTAAAAATGTACGTCTGCGGTGTGACGGTCTACGATGACTCCCATGTGGGACATGGCAGGAGTCTTATCGTCTTTGATGTCTTTAGGAGATACCTTGAACACTTGGGATACAAGGTAAAGTTTGTCAGAAACTTCACCGATGTAGATGACAAGATCATAAACAGGGCAAAAAGTGAATGCGTGCCCTTTATGACCATAGCCAACAGATATATAGCCAGCTACTACGAGGATATGGAAGTTATAGGTGTAAGGCCAGCGGATGTGGAGCCCCGCGTCAGCGAACACATTCCAGAGATCATAGAGGTTATATCCAAGCTCATTGAGAAGGGTTATGCCTACGAATCGGGTGGAGATGTGTATTTTTCTGTGTCTGCTTTTCTAGAGTATGGTAAGCTTTCCAAAAGGAACCCGGAGGAGTTGGAAGCGGGCGCAAGAGTGGAACCTTCCGAGAAGAAAAGAAACCCACTAGATTTTGCCCTGTGGAAGTCTGCCAAGGCTGGAGAACCCGCCTGGGATTCTCCCTGGGGTCCCGGAAGACCAGGCTGGCATACCGAATGTGTGGCAATGATCTTCAAGCACTTGGGAGAAACCATTGATATACATGCAGGGGGGCTTGATCTGGTTTTCCCCCACCATGAGAACGAAATAGCCCAGGCGGAAGCCTGCACTGGAAAGCCCTTTGCCCGATATTGGATGCACAACGGACTGGTTACAGTGGGTGGACAAAAAATGTCTAAATCTTTAGGTAACTACATCACCTTAAAGGAGGTCTATTCCAAATACCATCCAGATGTGTTAAGGCTTTTGGTTTTATTTACCCACTATAGAAGTCCCCTGGACTTCTCTTGGGAAAAGATGGAAGAGACAAAGAAGGCTTACGAAAGGCTAAGAAGTGCTATAACAGACTTGGAGCTTTTGAAAAACTTGCCCATAGAAGAGGGTTCTGGAACCCATCCCCTCTTTGAAAAGGTAAAGGAAGTGGAAGAGAAGTTCTTTGAAGAGCTGAGCCAAGACTTCAACACGCCCGCCAGCCTTTCCCATCTCTTTGGTCTAGTTTCCGAGCTAAACAAAATAAAGAAAACCGCCTTTGAGAGAAAGAGTATAAGGTCTAATGAGCTCTCCGCCTATGAGTATGCGGTGAACTCCCTTTTAAAGCACACAACCGGTATCTTTGGCATACTGGAGGATCTAAAGCGAGATGAGTGCGTTAGGGAAAAGAGGGAGAAGAAAGGCTCTGAAGAACAAAAGGTAGATGAAAAGTTGTTGGAGCTCTTGGTCAATGTTAGGGATAAGGCAAGAAAAGCAAAGCATTACGATATATCCGATTACATAAGGGAGGAGTTAGGCAAGCTTGGAGTTATATTGGAGGATACACCGGCGGGCACAAAATGGAAACTTCAACGATAATATTGGACGGAAGAGAAGTCTCAGAGAAAATTAGGGAGAACATAAAAAAGGAGGTAGAGTATTACCTTCAAAGGGGCTACAGGGAACCCTCCTTGGCAGTTATATTGGTGGGCGATGACCCACCCAGTTTGGTCTACGTGGGAAACAAAAGGAAAGCCTGCGAAAAGGTGGGTATAAAATTTCTCTTTTACCATCTTCCATACAACACCAAAGTGGAGGAGCTTTTGGAGCTTATCGCAGAACTGAACGCAAGGGAAGACGTAGATGGAATACTGGTTCAGCTACCCCTTCCACCCCACATACCCATGCAGGAGGTGATATTGGCCATATCTCCAAGGAAAGATGTGGATGGTTTTCATCCGGAGAATATGGGAAGGCTCTTGGGCAGGCTAGAGGGTGGTTTTATTCCATGCACACCCTTGGGCATAGACCTTTTGCTCAAACACTATCAAATAGACCTAAAGGGCAAGGATGTGGTTATAGTGGGGGCGGGATTTATTGTGGGAAGACCTCTTAGTGCCCTCATGCTTTGGAGGGATGCTACTGTTAGCGTATGCCATATTCACACTAAAGACATAAAAAAATACACCACCCAAGCGGACGTGCTAATCTCCGCCACTGGGGTACCCCATCTGATAAGGGGGGATATGGTAAAAGAGGGTGCAATAGTTATAGATGTGGGAATAACTAAAGTAGGAAACAAAATTTTGGGAGATGTATGCTTTGAGGAGGTGAAGGAAAAGGCTTCTGCCATAACGCCCGTGCCGGGTGGTGTGGGACCCATGACTGTAACTGCCCTACTTTTGAACACACTTCAAGCTTACAAAAAAAATGTTAATAAAGGTTAAAGCTAAGCCCAGGTCAAAAGAAGAGTATGTAAAAAAGCTCGGAGAGGACTTTTACGAAGTAGCTGTAAAAGAGGCACCAGAAAGGGGTAGAGCAAACGCAAGAATCGTGGAGCTACTTTCAATATATTTTGGGGTTAGGAAGGACAGAATAAAACTTGTAGCGGGCGAGACGTCAAAATCAAAACTATTCCAAATATTAGGAGAAAAAGACCAACCTTAGCATCCAACCTGTTATAAACTGAAAGAGAACGATAAGCAGTCCAAAGAGGGCTAAAAGTATACCCACTTTTTTAGAACTTTCAGTTTTAAGCCAAAAGTATATAAAGCTCAGGAAGGAAAACACAGTCAGAAATATACCGTTCCATTTGTGAGGGAAGCCCCACAGAAAGGGCATTTTTGAAACCACCAACGGATTGCTTGCCGCTTTAAAACCAAAGATCACTGTAAAAACCAAAAGGATAGAGAGAAGGGTGTGTCCATATAAGGCATACCTACGAAGGTTATCCCTCCTAAAAAGAAAGTTCAAAATATACATAGAGAACACCACAATAGCTAACAAGATGGTGGGATAGGAAAAGAGCGGATGTAGGATCATGATAACACCTCCAAAATTTATTTTAAGTTATTTCTTCCTCCGAGTAAGAAACTACTACTCTCGCAGGCCTTAGGACCCTATCGTGAAGGTAATAGCCCTTCCTTAATGTCTTCAGAACGGTGTTAGGAGGATAGTCAAAGGAGAGCTCTCTATCCACTGCCTCTGCCAAGTTTGGGTCAAATTCTTTGCCCTCTAACTCTATAGCCCTTATGCCGTGCTTTTCTAACACGCTTAAAAACTGCCTGTATATCAGCTCAATGCCCTCCCTTAACGCTTGGACGCTTTCCGCTTTGCTCTCAAGAGCCCTTTCCAGGTTGTCCAAGACCTCCAAAACATCCAAAGCAAACCGGTCGTGCCCGTATCTCCTGAATTCCTCTATATCCCTTCTGTATCTCTCCTTGAGGAGCTCATACTCCCTCTGAAGCTCCACAAGTCTCTGGTTGGCAACCCGGGCTATGTTTTCAAGTTTGGTTAGCTTTTCCTCTAACTCCTTGAGCCTTTTCTCCTCTTCCTCCAACCGCTCTGAAACCTTCTCTTCGGTAGGCTTCTCGCTTAATGTTTCTTCAGAAAGCTTTTCTTCTTCTTGCATCACTCAAGCTCCTCAGCACCCTTGTCTATGTATTCGTACTTTTCAGACATTTCCATAGCCTTTTCAAAGAGGGCTTTTTCTTCTTCCGCTATGGTGATTATCCTCTTCTTGGCAACTTCTACTGCCTCTTCACCCAAGGACTCTCTTCTTGTCTTTCCTTCAAGGACTGCGTCCGCTATCTTTGATGTTAGAAGCTTTATAGACTTTATGGCATCGTCGTTGCCGGGAATTGGGTAATCTATAACATCAGGGTCACAGTTAGAGTCTGCTATGGCTACCACAGTTATACCCAACTTCTTTGCCTCCTGAACCGCTATGTGTTCCCTTACCGTGTCTACCACCCAAATGATGTCTGGTAGCCTTTTCATGTTAATTATGCCACCGTACAACTTGCGTAGCCTTTCCATCTTTTTCCGCAAAGCTTTAACTTCTTTCTTGGGTAGAACATCAAAGACACCTTCAGCTTCCATTCTCTCAAGGGTCTGCAACTTAAGGATGCTTTTGCGGACAGTTGCAAAATTGGTCAGCAGGCCACCTACCCACCTTTCGTTGACATAGTGGGCTCCACATCTCTCTGCTTCTTCCTTTATTATGTCCTTTGCTTGCTTTTTGGTACCCACAAAGAGTACCTCCGCCCCCTGGGCTACGCTGTCTGCCACAAAGTGATAAGCTTGCCTGAGATAGACAAGGGTCTTGTTTAGGTCTATTATATGGATCCCCTGCCTTACTCCATACAAGAAGGGAGCCATCTTGGGGTTCCATCTACCCCTGCTGTGTCCAAAGTGGACACCTGCCTCCAAAAGCTCGTTCATAGTCGCTACACTCATGATACACCTCCTTGGGTTTTGCCACCCTTTTCCATCACCCTTACGGGCAACCCAACCGGAAAAGGTGCAGTTTATTCTTTATTATTATACCAAAAACACACACATCGGGTAAGAAATTCAATAAAGCTAAGGACCTTTTGAGAAAAAAAACCTTGGCAAGGAGTTACTAACATGAAAAACCGCCTCTATAGTTTATACCAAATGATCCTACAGTCCCTGACCTTCTACCTTGGAGTTGATCAGGAAAAGAAAAAAGCAGGCAGACCTCTAAAAGTCTCTGACCTACAGTTTAGTGGATAGTTTTGGGCTTATGGGAGATAGGGAATACAGGGGTTGTGAGTATGTAGAGGTTTGCAAAAGCAAGGAACAAAAGGGTATAAGGCAGGTGGAGAAAAGGAATAACCTTACTTGCTTACCTTTATGGCTACGCTGTAGGCTATAGCTTCTTCAGGAAGTCTCAAATATGAGGGTAATTCCTCACCCGACGTATTTTTTTAATTTTTTTTTAAATTTTTAAATTTTTTCACATTTTTCAAACTGCTAAAATAATAGTTTCAATGGGTAAGCTCAATCCATCCCAAGAGAGAGTGGTAAGGCACTTTGGTTCTCCCATCATGGTTATTGCAGGTGCGGGGTCGGGAAAAACCAAAACCCTTGCCCACAAGGTGGAGTATCTTCTGAAAGAGCTTTCTCTTAGCCCAGACCGTATTCTTGCCCTTACCTTTACCAACAAAGCGGCAAAGGAGATCGCAGAGAGGATAGAGAAGGTAACGGGTATAAGGCTAAAATGGGTGGGTACCTTTCATTCGGTAGCTTTAAGCCTCCTCCGAGAATACGCCAGCTTTATAGGCCTTCCCAAAAATTTTTCCATTTTGGATGAGGAAGAGAAAAGCAAATTTATAAAAGAACTTTTCAGAAAAAAGGGGATAGACGCCAAGAGGATTGAAGATTTTAAGGCATACATCTCCAAAAGGAGAGAGGATCTAAGGCCACCCTCTGACCCACTTTTGGAAGGACTCTTTGAGGAGTACATATACCTTTTGAGAGAGAATGCCCTGCTGGACTTTTCGGACCTTATGTGGGAGCTTCTTAGGCTCTGTAAGGTAAAAAACCTAAGGGACCGCTTTGATTACATCTTAGTGGATGAGTTTCAGGACACAAACACTGTCCAGTATGAAATCATTAAAAGGTTGAGTAGAGAAAACATATGCGTGGTAGGGGATCCAAATCAGTGCATCTATGAATGGCGTTATGCAAGACCGGACAATATGCTGAGGTTCAAAGAAGACTTCAACCCAGAGGTAGTCAAGCTTGAATACAACTACCGTTCTAAAAAGTTCATAATAGAGGTTGCCAACTGTGTACTCTCCGCTTCCTTGGCAGAGTGGAAGGAACTCATCCCTCGTTTGATAGCGGTGCGGGATGGGGAAGAAAAGCCCGTTGTTAGAAGATTTTCAAAGCCAGAAGAAGAAGCAAGATGGGTGGCGGAAGAGATAAAACGCTTAAGCAGTCATTATCCCCTCTCCCAGATAGCGGTGCTTTTTAGAGTTAGCCATCTGATGGATATATACGAAAGGGCTCTCTTTAGTGCGGGCATTCCCTATAAAGTGGTTGGTGCGGTCAGGTTTTTTGAGAGGGCGGAGGTCAAGGACGCACTGAGCTTTTTGAGGCTACTGGTTAATAGGTCAGACAGGGCGAGCTTTGTTAGGGCTTTGGAGGTTTCTGCGGAGGGAGTAGGAAAGGGGACTATAAACTTCATAGAGAGGTTTTACTCGGGAGACTGGCTGAAAGCTACTACCTTAGCCCTCAAGGAGCTACCCCCTGTAAGGGCAAAAGTTCTTTACAACCTTCTCTCTAAGCTTTCCAAACTTTCTCGCTCTTTAGAGAACTATGCACAGGCTTTTGAGGAGTTCTTACACCAAATAGATTTCTTTGAGGGATTGAAAGAGAGATACCCGAAGGATTGGCCGGAGAGGGAAGAGAATGTAAAGGAACTTTTGAGATACCTAAGAGAAAAGGCGATAGAAGGATACAGCTTAGAGGAAGTTTTACAGGAGGTTAGCCTACTGCAGGAGGATGAGGAAAGGGGGCAAGGGGTAAGGCTAATGACCATTCACGCCAGCAAGGGCTTGGAATTTTCAGTGGTTTTCATCCCAAGGCTTGAGGAGGGCATCTTGCCCCATGAGAAGAGTTTAGAGGACCAAAGGGAACTAGAAGAAGAAAGAAGGCTCTTTTATGTAGCTATTACAAGGGCTAAGGACCTGCTGTACATGAGTTATGTGAGGGATAAAGAGAGTGCCCCAAGCAGGTTTCTCTCAGACATAGACAAGAGATTTTTGGATCTGTCTGCCTTTAAAAAGACCACTTCCTTGCCAGAACTAACTCCAAGGATAAAGCTTAGGGCTGGAGAGAGGGTAAGACATAGAGTTTTTGGAGAAGGTGTGGTAGTGAGGGTGGATGGAGATAAAGCGGTTGTTAATTTTGGCGGAACCCAAAAGAGCATATACATCACTTTTCTTGAGAAGGTATAAAGAGGCTTATGCCCGCTACACCGTAAGCACCGTTTTTATAGCAGAGTTTGATCCTATCCCAAGTTATACCACCCAGGGCATAGATAGGAATGCTCACCTTTTTGGCAACTTCCTGTAGGTAAAAAAGGCCCAAAGGTTTAGCCTCCGGGTGTGAGGAGGTTTCAAAGATGGGACTGAGGGTTATAAAGTCTGCTCCCTGTTCTTGGGCGTAAAGGGCTGATTCCAAGCTGTGGGCAGAGTATCCTATCAGAAGTTTTGGTGCGATCTCCTTTACCACCTTGGGGGGTATACCCTTTTCTGGCAGATGCACACCGTCTGCATGGACCGCAAGGGCAATATCCACCCGGTCGTTAATGAACAGAAGGGCTGAGTATTCTCTGGTGATTTCCCGCACCCTAAGGGCAAGCTCATAGTACTTCCTCCCGGTAAGCTCCTTTTCCCTCAGCTGAATCATTCGGACGCCCCTGTCAAGGACCTTTCTAAGGGTTTCTTCAAAATTCTCTCCGTACCTTTTGGAGTCTGTTATGGCGTAAAGGCGTGGCAGTTCCATACGGTTTAAAATAGTCTTATGGCGGTTATAGAACAAGTAAAAGCGAGGGAGGTTTTGGACTCAAGGGGAAATCCCACCGTAGAAGTGGAAGTTAGGCTATCCTCTGGTGCAGTGGGAAGGGCTATAGTACCGAGCGGAGCATCCACCGGAGAGAGGGAAGCCCTGGAGCTCAGAGACCATGATCCTAAAAGATACTTGGGAAAGGGTGTTTTAAAGGCAGTGGATAACGTAAACAGTATAATCGCCAAAGAGCTTAAAGGCTTGCCCGCCTACAATCAGAGGGAAATAGACAGACTTTTAATAGAGTTGGACGGAACACCCAACAAAAGCAGGTTGGGAGCCAATGCGATCCTTGGGGTTAGCATGGCAACCGCAAAGGCTATGGCAAACCATCTTGGAGTACCCTTATACAGATACCTGGGAGGCTTATTTGGAAACAAACTGCCTGTGCCCTTGATGAACGTGATCAACGGAGGGGTGCACGCGGACAATCCTTTGGACATTCAAGAGTTTATGATCTTGCCCGTGTGTGGTGGAAGCTTCTCTGAAGCCCTTCGGGCCGGAGTGGAAGTTTTTCATACACTAAAAAAACTTCTCAAAGAGAAGGGCTACTCCACCAACGTGGGAGACGAGGGAGGTTTTGCTCCCAACCTGGAGAACACGGAAAAAGCCTTGGAGTTTTTGATGAGGGCAATAGAGTCCGCCGGATACAAGCCAGGTGAGGATGTGCTCTTGGCTTTAGACTGTGCGTCCTCTGAATTTTACTACGAGGATGACCTTTACCACATAGAGGGCAAAAAGCTAAAGGCAGATGAACTGGTAGAGTTTTACCTTAAGCTAATTGAAAAATTTCCGATAGTATCTTTAGAGGATCCAATGGCAGAGAATGACTGGGAGGGTTGGAAGTTGATCACTCAGGCGCTCGGCTCTAAGGTGCAGTTGGTAGGAGATGACCTATTTACCACCAACATAAACACCTTGCGGGAGGGCTTTGAAAAGGGCATTGCCAACGCCATACTCATAAAGCTAAACCAAATAGGCACCCTTTCAGAAACTATGGAGACCATAGCCTTTGCCAAAGAACATGGCTACAATACCATAATCTCCCATCGTTCTGGAGAGACAGAAGACACCTTTATAGCCCATTTGGCAGTGGCTGTCAACGCAGGGCAGATAAAGACGGGTTCCGCTTCAAGAACAGATAGGGTTGCAAAGTACAATGAACTCTTGCGCATAGAGGAGGACCTTGGCTATGCGGGAAGGTTTGTGGGCAAAGAGGAATTTTGGAGATTCACGGGCAGATAGGTTAGCATTGCTTTTCTTTTTGCTCATGCTGTTCTTTACGGGATACAATCTGCTCTATGGAAGGTACAACCTCATGGAAATAAAAAAAATGAAGGATAACATGGGGGAGTTGGACAAAAAGTTAAAAGCTTTAAAAAATGAAAACATGAAGTTAGAGGAAGAGTTGGATCTGGCGGAAAAGGACCTGGACTTTCAACTAGAAAAGCTTGTCAGGGAAAAAATGCAGCTTCAAAGACCCAATGAGAGAATTCTTCTGTTTAAGGATTGAGCCTTCTACAGAGGTAAACCTTGGTCCCTTTTCCCTTTTCACTTTCTAAGTGAATGCTTAGCCCTTGCTTCTGGGCTATTGCCTTGACTATTGCCAAACCCAGTCCAAAACCCTCTTTCTCTTTGTTCTCCCGATAAAAAGCTTCAAAAACCCTCTCTTTATCCTCAATACCAATGCCACTATCTTCCACTATGATACAATCGTCTTTGTAGTATAGCTTTATGAGCCCATCTTTTGGTGTATATTTATACGCATTTTCCAAGAGGTTTGCCAAGGCAAGCTTTAGGTAATCGTAATCGCCCTCCCAGAGTACATCCTCCGAGAGGTATTCCACCCTAAAGACATGGCTTTCCTTTATAAACTCATACTCTTCTTCAAGCTCTGCAAATAATTGATTTATGTAAAAAGTTCTATGACTTAAGGGCACATGAGATTGAAGTCTCATCAAAAGCATTAGCTTCTTTATAAGTGTCTCCATCTTATTGATTTGCTGGAGAAGTTTTTGTAGAACAACCTTCAATTCCTCTCCACTGTAAAAGTCTTCGCTTATAAGTTCAATCTGCCCTTTTATGTATGTTAAAGGTGTGTTTAGGGCATGGGTTATATCCCTCATAAAATTTATTTGCCAAGTTATAACCTCCTTTAATCTATCTACCATATCCTTGTAAGCCTTTTGCAACTGTCCGAGCTCGTCCTCTGTTTTTGCTTCTGCCACCTCCACTCCCAAAGGACCTTCCTTAGAGATTCTTTGGGATATAGAAGTAAGATAGCTCAGAGGTTCAAGAAATCTCTTTATAATGGGCGGGACCAAAACTAGGATGAAGATTGACACTATGGACGCGGTAAGTACTACAAACCTTATAAGTTCGTCCTGGACTTTCTGTATGGACTTAAGCCTAAAAAGTAGAATAACCGTGTGCTTTTCTCCTACTTTTTTTGTTAAAAAGGCATAGTTTTCATATACACCCTTTTTTTTCTTTAGGAAGACCTCAGGCTTTGGCAAATTTACCACTTCCTCCCTAAAGGGTGGAACAAAGCTTACAATCTTTCCTTTACTATCTACTACTAAAGCACCTATATCCTCGCTGGCTAAATCCTCTGCTAAAGAGCTTATTCTTTTATTAATGTCTTTATAGGCCTCTAAGTAAAACTCCACAATCGGGTTCGCGTATCTTTCCATGTATCCATAGGCGTAGCTTATAAGCACATGTCTGATGGCTACGAGGGAAACTAGTGTAAAAAGGGCGATGCTTAAAAGATAAAGGGATACAAAAAATAGTGAGAGCTTTTTGTTAAGAGACATTCTCTACGTTTAGCTTATAGCCGTATCCCCTTACGGTTTGTATCAACTTTGCGGGTCTGTCTCCAAGCTTGCTTCTAAGGTTCTTTATATACACATCCACTATGTTTGAGCCCTCTTCGTGAGAATATCCCCAAACCTTTCTGTATATCTCTTCCCTACTGACTACCCTTCCTGCTTCTTGGGAAAGTAGCTTCAACAGTTCAAACTCTCTCTTCGTTAAGTTTATCTTATTACCTTTGTATATGACTTCGTGGGACGCCAGATTTATAATGAGCTCTCCCACCCTTATTATGTCTTCTGTTCTTCTGTACCTTCTCATAACCGCTTGTATCCTTGCAAGCAACTCTTTAAAGGAGAAGGGTTTTGTGATGTAATCATCCGCTCCCGCTTGGAGGGCTTCCACTTTATCTTCTATCTGCCCTCGGGCGGTGATCACCAAAATGGGTATGTCTTTGCTTTCCCTTACCTTTTTACATATTTTTATACCATCAAACCTCGGTAGCATGAGGTCAAGAAGTAAAAGGTCGTAGTCCTTTTCTGAGAGATTTTTCAAAGCCAAGAAACCATCCCGCACCCACTCCACTTCATAGCCCTCCACACTTAAAACTTTTTTAATCATATCCCCCAACTCTTTATCATCTTCAACCAATAGCACCCTCATTCCAGAACTCCACATATTCCTCTACTTCTAAAACTTTAAAGAGGTCCCTGTAAGGATGGAGGGAGTTTTCTAATTCTTCTTCCAGCTTCTTTTTACCCAATACTTCGTACCCTATATTTAATAGGAAAGAAAGAAAGTTCAAGATCTCTTCCTTTCTACCTCTTGGGTCTACTCTAAAGTATATACTACCCTCTATCACTCTGAAAAGGTCAGAGGAAGAAAGATGACGAAGTATGCTTTGCACCACTTGATTGTTATGTTTAAGAATAACGCCATAGACTACATTTATAAAAAGAAGGTGCATAACCTCTAAGAAATTTTCCATGGGTTCAAAGGAAATAAGATCCACTAAAAAACCATCCTTGTATGGGTCTGCATTGCATGTTTTTAACTTTTCTCCCTCCAAAAAGGAAGCCAGTAAGACACCGTTGTCGTAAGCAAAATACATACGCTCGTTTGCTTTCTGAAGCATAAGCAATCCAGTAAATCCACTCTTTATAATTCCTATAAAAGTCTTACCTAGCTCTATAAAACTGTCCGGAAGGCCGGATATGAGCTTTTTGTTTGAATGCTTTAGAATAAACTTATTGATAATTTCCTCAGGCATACTTACCACATCCATAGTTAAATCTGCCCGAGGTGTTAGGAGAAGGTCAAAAAAGTCAAAGTTGTATGGATAGAGGGCTATCGGTTTACCTTTTTGAATGTAAAGTTCATAGTTGTTGTAGTTATCATATATGTTTATAAAACCTGTGAATTTATCCATCACCAAGCTTTCAAGCACGGAGAATATGCTTACATTTTTTATGCTTACATCTTTTAATATGTAATCTACCCCACAAATGTTTTTACCCACTTCTGGCGGAGAAAACTGTCCTATGTCCAAGAAGCCAGCGCGAAGAAGTTCTTGAAGTTTTCTTGTTTCTGATATTAAGGTTTCATTGGAGGTAAGAATAACAGAAACAAAGGTTCTACCTTCGTAATTCTGCATATTTTCAAAAGGCTTTAGCACTCTAACTGTGGCATATGGTGTTATTATCAAATTGAGAAGGGATTTGAACTCTTGATAGGCAAGCTGGAGCTGTAAAATAAGTTCTTCTGCAGATATAGGTTCTTCCAACTTAAAGTGATATTCTCTCTCTGGAGAATTTTTAAAGGAAAATAGGGCACTTGGATTGTCAAGTATGTCAAACAAACTGTATAATAAGAGGGACTTTTTGTTTATTTCTTCGGCTTTTAACCATTCAATTTCAGTATAAAAGCTTTTGATAAGGCCATTTTCAACGTAAAGCTCTACTGACCTACCTTCTAGGTATATTTCAAGCACTCCCTGTTTGTTAAATAGATAACCGTTTATCAGATCTACAAAATCCTGTTGAGAACTCAGATATCCGGATATCATACTATCATACGCTCCAACTTTGATAGTAAGATCCCTTCCAGTAAGTTAAAAGTTTCTAAAACTCCTTCTCCCTTTATTGCAATTGCGCGGACGGATGGTAGCCTATCTTTGTTTATTTTATCCTCCAACACTTCAAAAGGTAAGGCATTTGGCAGATCCATTTTGTTGTATTGTATAACCACGGGCACATCTTCGTATCTTTTGCCTACTCTAAGAAGGTCCTTCTTAAGTAAATTGAAAAACCCTATGTTTTCGTTCAACCTGTGTTCCTGAGAATCTGCCACAAAAATAACACCATCCACACCCTTTAGAACGGTAACCCTTATATCCTTGTATATTTCCTGACCGGGTACTGTGTAAAGTGCAAGGCTTGCAGTCATATCACCTACCTGCACCGTTTTTGTGGAGAAGTCAAAAACTAACGTTCTATCACCCTTTGTGTCTATCTTCATAAGCTTTAGTCCGCTTAGGGCTGAGAGTTTTTCAAGGTTAGTGGTTTTGCCAGACAAGGTTGGACCATAATAGACAACTTTTAGTCTTATTACCTTTTTAGCCACATCCACAATCATCTCTTTCCCTCCAAAATTTGTTGGTTATAATATTAAACCAAAAGTGCATGTTTAGGAGGTGTTGTTATGGCAACTATTAGTTATGAAGAAGCCTTGCAAATGTTGAGGGAACAGCTAAAGGGCTTGGAAGAGTCCATAAAGATGGAAGAGGTGGGTGTGGTTTATTATGTGGGCGACGGTGTGGCGAGGGCTTATGGACTGGACAATGTGATGGCAAACGAGGTGGTGGAGTTTGAAGGGGGAACTTTAGGCCTTGCCTTCAACTTGGAAGAGGATAACGTGGGTATAATCATCCTTGGTAACGAAAGTGGTATAAGGGAAGGTTCATTGGTAAGAAGGACCGGAAGAATATTGGACGCTCCTGTGGGAGAAGGACTCATTGGTAGGGTCATAGATCCCCTCGGAAATCCCCTTGATGGAAAAGGACCAATCCAGTATGAGTACAGGTCCCCAGTAGAAAAGATAGCTCCCGGTGTGGTGAAAAGGAAGTCTGTTCATGAGCCACTGCAAACGGGTATAAAGGCAATAGACGCCATGATTCCCATAGGAAGGGGTCAGAGGGAGTTGATCATAGGGGACAGGTCCACGGGTAAAACTACCATATGTATAGACACCATTCTGAACCAAAAAGACACAGATGTGTACTGTATTTATGTAGCCATAGGGCAAAAGCGCTCCACTACCGCAAGGATCATAGAGCTTCTGGAAAGACACGGCGCTATGGAATACACCTGCGTAGTGGTAGCCTCTGCCACAGACCCAGCCTCTTTGCAATACTTGGCACCCTTCGTAGGATGTACCATAGGTGAATACTTTAGGGACAATGGAAAGCATGCTTTGATAATATACGATGACCTTTCCAAGCACGCGGAAGCTTACAGACAGCTATCTTTGTTGATGAGAAGACCTCCCGGAAGGGAAGCTTACCCGGGTGACGTCTTTTACCTCCACTCAAGGCTCTTGGAAAGGGCTGCAAAGCTCAACGACGAGCTTGGTGCGGGTTCTCTGACAGCCCTTCCTATAATTGAAACAAAGGCTGGGGACGTAGCCGCATACATTCCCACCAACGTGATCTCTATAACTGACGGACAGATCTACTTGGAACCAGACCTCTTTAACAAGGGTATCAGACCTGCCATAAACGTGGGTCTTTCTGTTTCTAGGGTTGGTGGTGCGGCGCAAATAAAGGCTATGAAGCAGGTAGCTGGTACCTTAAGGCTAGAGCTAGCTCAGTTTAGAGAACTGGAGGCCTTCGTTCAGTTTGCCTCTGAACTTGATAAGGCAACCCAGCAGACTATAAACAGAGGTCTAAGACTTGTGGAACTTCTCAAGCAAGAGCCTTACAATCCCATACCCGTAGAAAAGCAAATTGTAGCCATATACGCTGGAACCAACGGCTATTTGGACGACCTACCTGTGGAAGCGGTAAGAAAGTTTGAAAAGGAACTGTATGCATACTTGGATAACCAAAGACCAGATATACTCAAGGAAATTAGGGAAAAGAAGGCTTTGGATGATGACCTCAAAAGGCGCATTGACGAAGCCCTGAAGGACTTTAAGTCCAAATTTACCCCTTGAGGGTTTATATAGGCTGTAGCGGTTTTTATTACAGGGATTGGGTGGGTACCTTTTACCCACCCCGTTTAAAAAGAGAGGAGTGGCTTAGCTATTACGGAAAATTTTTCAGCGTCCTTGAACTTAACGCTTCCTTCTACAGGTTTCCCGATAGGGCAACAGTCAAAAGCCTTTTGGAAAGGACGAGCAAGTTAAGGTTTGCCCTAAAGGCTCACAGGGTATTCACCCACAGAAGAAATTACTCCCAAGAGGACCTTAGAAGGTTTCTTTACTCTATAGAGCCAATAGCCAGCGAGGAAAGGCTTATAGCTATACTTTTTCAGTTTCCAAACAGTTTTGGATACTCTGCGGAAGCCTTAAATTACATAGAAAAACTCTCTGAAGATTTTAGAGGTTTTGACCGCGCTTTGGAAGTAAGAAATAAGAGCTTTAGAAGGGCAGATTTTTATCAGTTTTTGGAGGATGTGGGTTTTTCCATAGTTAACTGTGATGCACCTAAGGGTGATAAGTTTTTGGTGGGTCCGTGGGTGGGTGTGGGCTCTATAAACTACGTTAGACTTCACGGAAGGGATCCGGAGA
>Ga0326761_1000183_pt1 | contig 15396 bp, 16 predicted proteins | sample GCREP_P_FD_207739 | JGI IMG/M metagenome (GOLD analysis project Ga0326761, IMG submission 207739) | Hot spring water microbial communities from Geyser Creek Basin, Yellowstone National Park, WY, United States - GCR.EP_P | ecosystem: Environmental > Aquatic > Thermal springs > Unclassified... | reverse complement strand
ACTTCACGGAGTACTTCAACTTCAACCTCAGCACTCCTCTCTCTGAGTAATTGACCTAGACCAAGGTGAGCTATTGTTCCAAGTACAGCTGCTGGGTCAAATGTAATAGATAGCCACGGATACGTTTTCTTCAAGTGGAATTTGTGTGTACAGAGAACTAAGTCCGTAACGTAGACTACGCGGGGGTCTTGCAGCTCACTTAGCCTGTTAACCTGCTCTCCAGTGACTTTCTCGTAGAGTATTCTCGTAACGTAAGACTCGTGTCTGTAGCTCAAAGAACCACCACTACTCTAGTTGAATAAGTAGACTTAAAAGTCGAGCTAGCTAAGTGCACTTTCTCGTTTCTAAGCATATTTCAAGGTAAGTTCTGTGCTCGATCCGGGCGCTGGATCCGAGCACGTTGATAACTCGCTCAATTAAATCTAGTCCACGACTACACTTCAACTCCAACTCGAGGTAGTAGCCGACACCGTGTAGCTCGTCCAGTGAGGCGCCCACACACTCTGCAGTGTACAAGTCTCTGGTTTTTGTAATTTTAGCTAAATTCTTAAAGCCTAGTCTCTCGAAGATGTCTTTGATAATACTCCACTGTACACTGCTAAGCTCTACTTCTAGTTCAATGCGAGTTTTTAAGCCCGAGTTCTCTGCTATTCTAGGCCCCTTATACGTAATAGTGTAGTGCTCTGAACTACTACACCTCCTCCATCTAGCTCTAAGCGCCTCATCCGACACGGAGTAGTCTACGCATGGATGAGAGTAATAGTAGTCCTCCTCGAAGCACTTATCCACGTGTACGAAACCCAGTTCGTGGAGAGCGTTTCTAGCTCTCTCGTAATCGCCTATCTGTAATTTTACTTCTCTTTCTTTTCTCGACACTATAACACCCTTCGAGAAGCTTTCTCAAGGACTCTCTCAGCATCTGTAATAGCCTTCCTAAACAGAGCCCTGAGCGTTGTAGTCTTTGCTGTGTACTTTCTACGTGCACTCATTAACCCTTCAATAAAGCTGACTAGCCCCCTCTCTAGTCCAACCCCATAGCCTCCTTCAAGAACCAGTACTGTGGGCACGCTAAGCGACCTAATAAGTAAACCGAGCTTATAGTACGTTATCTCAGTCGCCGCTAAGTCTGCTAATCCATCATTTAAGAACGCGTCGAAGCCCGCTGATACTACTAGCGCCTCCGGCGAGTATTTCTCGAGTAGTGTTCTCGTTCTCTCCACGAGCTCTGCGTATAAGTCATCGCCGCCCCCAACTGGCAGGACTAGGTTTACCTTGTAGCCAAATCCTTCGCCTTCACCCATTTCTTCGGGATAACCCGTGTGAGGGTAGAGTACTGCTGGATCCTCGTGTAGGTCTATTTGGAGTATTTTCTCTCTGTAAAATATCTCCATGGTTCCATTGCCGTGGTGAGCGTCAAAGTCTAAGACAGCTATTTTTCTAAACCCCCTGTCTGTAAAGCCAACTACGGATGCTGCAGCATTGTTTAGTATGCAAAAACCCTGTGTTGAAGCCCCCATAGCTCTTCCTCCCCTACCGGCGTGATGTCCAGGCGGCCTCGAGATCAGGAGTACTGTGCTGCCCGTGTGGAGCGCTAAGTTATAACTCTCAGTTAGTGTTGCTAGAGCTAGCTCTAGAGATCCCTGAGATACGTATGTATCCTCGTCTATTAGTGCTGGAGTTGACTTTGATAGCCTCACAATGTAATCTAAGTAGCCTTTTGCGTGTATTCTACTGGCTATTTTCAGCTGCTCTTCAAGAGTTAAACCCGTGTCTCTGATACTGATTTCTCTCCAGGTGAGTCCTGATGATTTGAGAGCGCTCAGCACCCTGTCGACTCTAGAGGGGTTTTCGGGGTGTTCTGCTAGAGGTCTGTGGAGAGTTTTCGACTCAGATAAAACCTCTATTTCCACGTAGACCCCTATGACGCGTAGTACAGAGCAGTATATAGTATTTCAATTAGTTTGTTCTTCTCGAAGCCCTCGTGTATTCTCACTATTGCGAGATTCGGGTGACCTGCTATGTCCTGAGCCACTCCCTCTGCTAGTAGGTACTTTGCTACTCTGTAAGCTCTGCCTGCCGGTGCTTTAATGATGAGTAGTGGAAAGCCCCTATTAGTGTTCACGAGGACTGCTACTGGGGCTTTTAGAATCGATGACAGCCTGGAGGCTAAGGCGGTTGCACCGCGCTTTTTCCAGTAGTCACGTGCATCAATAAACCTCAAGTCCCCCACTTTTACAGCTGTTACAGCTAAGTCTCTCGCTACCTCTGAGACTTCCCGATCGCGCTGCTCAATTATCTCTCTGGCTTTTCTCCAAGTGCTTTCATCTAGTGGAGTGGGAAGAGGCTCCGGGTTTGCAAGCCACTCAGCGATCTTTGACCACAGCTCTTCGCTTCTCATCGCAGTGAGAGCTTTTGAGAATATTTTCGCTAATTCAAAAAGCTTCATAAGTCTATCCGGGACTTTTCTACCGGCATCCATGTACTTCACTACTTCAACAAATCTCGCCAGCCTTTCGTGAACTCTAATACCTCGCTTAGTGAGCTCTTCGTATAGTAGTAGTGACGTTGGCTTTCTAAAGTCAATTATAGCCTCGTCAACTACACTACTAATCTCATTAACTCTCTGTACACTGGCGATGTGGTGATCAATGAATATAACGCGAGAAACACCGAAGTGCGTTTTCACTAGTCTAATAACGTTAGCGAGGACTTCGCTAAAGGGGACGTCTAGTACTACGACTACTTCATGGCTACCACTAATAGCTGACAGTAAGTACTTGAGCCTATTTGGGTCAATAGGTGCCTTGTCAACTTCGACCTCGCCCTCAACTGGGTACTTCTTAGAGTACTTTTGAGCGTAGAGCAAGAGCCCCGTTGCAACTACACCATCTGCATCCCAGTCTCCGAGTACTAGTACGCGTTTTTCTGTAGTCACTTTATAAGCACCTAGAGTAATATTGAGCACTATAGTGTTAATAACCACTAAGACTTTCCCGGGTTTAAATCTTGAAACAACTAGCTGAAATAATCAGGTCAGTGAGGCAGAGCATAGTTAGTGGATTTAAAATCGTTAAGAGCGAGACTTCGCGAACTCCGCTCGAGCTAGTAGAGGAGACCACTAGTATAAGTGTAGAGATACCCGGCGAGAGGGTTCATGAAATATCGCTACGCAAGTTAACAGAGTTGCAGGGAGAAATATACGCTCTGGACAGTAGCTCTCGAGTTGTTGAAACTCCATATGTGTTTACTTCTATAGGAGCTGGGAGCGTCTACAACAGGTTTACAGGCTACGCGATCGACGTGCCGAGTTTAGCGTCAATTCTCGGACTTGAGGAGCCGCTCTGTAAACACGTGGTTATAATACCAGAGGTGGGGCCTCCCGGTAATTTCCACGAGCTTGTAGAATCCAGTAAGAGTATTATGAGCACTAACCCCATTAGTGTTCCCTACACTAGTAGTTATAATAAGAGTATTATACTGGCGGAGTTAAGGGCCAGTATAGAGAACTGCCTCCTAGAAAAATATAGCGAGGTGGCTAGGCACGGATCAGTACTCTTCGTAGACGGGCCACTTGTATACCCAGAAAAAGTAGTTGAAGCAACGTCTACAAGTAGAGAGCTACTAGATGTATATGCTAGTAGTATGAGAGCGCTGAATCGTCAAAGAGTAATGCTCATTGAGAGGCTACTCGCCGCGGGCACACTAGTAGTCAACCTAGTTAAGCGCCTGCATAAGAGCTTCTACCTCTCTACTATTGATCCTCTGGGCTTAGGGATTAGTGGTGTTAGCGATGAGACATACTTAGCAACGGCCCTGTTAACACGTAAAGTACCTGTTGAGAAGCCGATTTCAATAGGCCCTATTATAATTAAGCAGTACAGTGAACTAGGAGCAAGCAAGGCTATGTGGTATGTAGTTATTCCGAGAAGACCACACACTGGCATCGAGAGTGTTGGAAACTACGTTTTTTACCGCGTTGAAGTCCCGGAAAAGTGCGTGGAGAAACCAGTAATTGATCTCGTTGCGCGCGATAGTATACAACTAGGATCCTATCTACCCCTCACCCTATTAGTCGCTGATAGGAGAGTAAAGAAGCTCTCTAGCTCTATTACCACATACTTCCTCTACTTAACGGGGTTAACAAGTGAGGCTACTGAGCACTATATAAGCACCCTGTAGTAGAATACAACATTGAGGAGTGGTTTCTTGTCGAGTAGCTCAGATAGCAGCAATTTATTAAGAGTTCTAGAGGAGAAAGCGAAGAGAGCAGTTGAAATAGCCAGTAGTATTGGGCTCATTGTGGGCTATGTTTCGAGGACTAGTCCCTCGCTAATAGACGAGGAGGGGGGTTACGTAGTATTTGACGTCGATCCAGTTGTTTACTTTCACAATTTCCACTCTTTAATGCAGGCTAGTAACTACCTAGGAGTAGTGGATATTAAAACACTGAACTTAATCAGCCTAAAGGTTGTAAGTGTTGAGCGTAAAGATATACTAGCTGAGCTTGACTTACCAGACATATACTTTTCTCTCCCTCACACAGAGGTATCCGGGCTACTAACAAAGACTAGGATTAAAGCAAAACCCCTACTCGCCTACGACTTCGAGTCAAATACTGTTCAAGCGGCTAACTTCGTGATTGAGCCTCAGAGCCCGGTGGTTCTCCTACGAGATCCCGGAGTAATACAAAAAGTGCTTGGCTTACCGGATGAGGGGGTTTTCTTAGGCTTCACCACTATAGGGGACACGCCGGTTTTTGGTGGAAATGCGTATCTGTACGCGCCACTACGTGCATTTTACCAGCACGTGCTAGTTGTGGGTACTACTGGTAGCGGCAAGACTACTCTACTCAAGAATATTATTGCATCAATAGTCTCTGGGTTAAAGCTTAGAGATAACAACGTATCAGTAGTGGTTCTAGACCCCAATAAAGACTACGTAACTATTACGCTGAGGCCGCTATGGCTTGTTTTAGGACAGCAGGGAGAAGACGTCGAGTTAGCTAAGAGAGTTGGAGGAGAGTCTGCGAGGATTAGGGGGCTTATTATTGTGTTGCCGATTACGAGGACAATTGTAGAGGAGTATGTTAAGAGAGCTGAGACCTGGGCTAAGGGGCTAAAGATGATTACTGAAGACTACGTTCACAGTATTCTAGGCCCTATTGCTAAGAGGTTTCACTGGAGCTACGATATAAGTAAAGTAGAAGTAGTGGAGGAGCCGGCGCAGGGAGGGAGGCTTAGACTAGTTAGAGTCAAGGTAAGCTTTAAGTACGGGGCCTTTATAGACGAGTTTGAGTACTGTATAGTCCCCTATGCTTTGAGGTATAGGGACTTTAAGCCGAGAGAGCTAATTACTCTAAACCCATACTTTACTAGGCAGGCGAAGGACGCGCTTCACAGGCTACTTCAAATAATCGCGGAGAAAAACGCCTACGTTGAGACCATATATGACCTCTACGAGGCACTAAAAGAGGCTAGGTTTAGACTCGAGGAAAAGCAGCGGAGAGGAATTGTTCTAGACCCTAATAGGGAGTACATCATTGAGCTAGTCAGGGACTTGGCTATTCACAAGAGTACTCTAGAGAACATTATTAGGCAACTGGGAGCGCTAATAGACACAGGGCTCTTCGACGTGTACATTAAGGGGCAGGGAGAAGACAAGTACTTACACGAGCCACCAGTAGAGTACGTACTCGAGAAGCACTTCGAAGTGTTTCACGGGTATCCAATAGTGGTTGACCTAGAGTACTTGCAGTTACACTCACAAGCAGACCCGGAGAAGACAATCAGTATAGTTGCCTTCAGAATACTGAATAGAATTTTCGAGTGGAAACTACTTCAGAGCAGATTGAAACTGGAAACTCAGCCTGTACTAATATTTATAGATGAGGCTCACAGGTTTTTCCCGAGTAAGAGTGGTGTAGAAGAGTACATTGAACACGTGTCTGGCATGATTGATAGAATCGCGAGACTCGGTAGGGCGAGGAAACTAGGCCTAGTCTTTAGTACTCATAGTCCACGAGACGTTCACGACATTATACTCCAGTTAACTAACACGAAGATAGTCTTGAGGACAGATAAGAGTCACTTAGGATACCTAGAATTACCAGCTGAGTACCGGGATTTCATAACGCGCGCTGGTGACCGGGTGGCTGTTGTAAAAAGCCACATGCTGAGACTAGGCTACAGTGTATTTAAGACGCCGCCTCCACTAGTGGGTCACTACGACCTCTCAGCTATTTAGTGTTGCAGATTACGCCAAATGTACACAGTCCTCTGAATAACAGTTACTCCAACTAAACAGGCTAGTATTAGTAGCACAGCGTTTGCAGCCGCATGACTAAAAACCTCGAGTACTATAGCCGTGATTACTAGTCCTATAAGCCTCTCAGCCCTCTCCATTAAGCCAACACCCATTAGGGAAACCCCGAGAGACTCGCCTTTACTCCTCAAATAGCTCGTTATGAGTGAAAGGAATAGAAAGACAGTGACTACTAGCGGATCCAAGCCTAGAATTAGCGCGTAAACCGCGTAAAGGGCCTCACACACGCGGTCAATGAGCGAGTCTAGTAGAGCACCTCTCGCCGTGTTTGCCTTTAAGACCCTTGCGACAGCGCCGTCTAAGACATCTAGGAAACCAGACAATATTACAACAGCTGCGAGAACGAGACCTCTTCTAGTTATTACCACCATGGGTAAACCCGCTACAACTACAACTAGTGATAAAAGCGTTAACGTGTTTGGTGACATACGGGTTTTTGCAATTAATTGAGCCACATTGTTCACACGACGCTCTATTTTAATCCGCAGTTTGTTCAACAATGCACTTCTCACCACATAGTTCTCTACACACGTTCAGCATTACTAAGGCGTCCTGTTCGAGTACGGGGCTCTCACTGATGATAACAGCATCTACTCCAACCTCGCAGAGTACGTTACACACGTATTTAAAGTCAGGTCCATACGCCTCTTCTGTTAGAGTGTGGTGTTCTCTCTCGCCGCCCTTTCCATACTCGATCTTAGAGAAGTGGATGTGTAGGGGTTTTAGAGCCCAGCTCCCCAGCCTTTTCTCAATGAGGCCAATTACCTCTAAGACGTCCTCTCTAGACGTTATGTACTTACCTCCACTTCTAGCGTACAAGTGAGCGAAGTCGACGACAGGTCTCGCCCCCTCAACCTCGCTTGCTATCTCAATAATCTCTTCGAGGCTTCCAACTTGACTCGTCTTGCCAGTTGTCTCGGGGCCTAGCCAGACCTCTTTAGCGCCTATTTGATCTCTGTACTCAGTGACAGACTTGAGATTCTCAATAACCTTTGTAAGAGCGTCTCTCTTAGATGGCGCGTCCTTGTAGTAACCCGGGTGGAAAACGACGACGTATGCGCCCATCCAGTGTGAGGCCTCAATAGACTCTCTTAAATTCCTCATGCTTCTCTCAACAACGTCTCTCCTACCAGCCAAGTTAATATAGTATGGTGCGTGTAAACTGAGCTTAATACCATTAGCTTTAGCCTCGCTCCCCAATGCTCTAGCCTTATCCTCCCTGATGTTAACTCCTCGCACAGCCTCGTACTCCATAGCGTTTAAACCCATTTCCCTCAGAAAGGAGGGCGCTCGGAGTATATCAGCTGATTTAAGTGTAATGGGTTTGCCTGCAGGGCCAAACCAGAATCTCGGCATTGCTAGTACACCCACGAGTATTTTTTACTGAGTATGAGTTTATAGGTTAGAGGGCTTTAGCTTGAAGAAGCCTAGACTAGTAAGAGAAGAGGTTCTATTCAAGGGCTTGAGGTTTAACGTGGTTAGGAGAACATATAGTAAGAGCGATACACTAGAGGTTTTTAATAGAGATGTAGTTGTGTTCCCCCACGCTGTTGCTATCTTGCCTTTCCTCGATCACTCGCGCATCATTCTCCTCAGACAGTTCAGGGCCCCCTTTAATGACTACATTATGGAGGTTCCAGCTGGTGTAGTAAATTCTGGCGAGACTCCTGAGGACACTGCGAGGAGGGAGCTTATTGAGGAAACAGGTTACTCGGCGCGAGTTCTAGAGAAACTAGGCTCCTACACGCCTACACCTGGATACAGTAGTGAGGTTTTACACTTATACGTTGCTCGTGAACTAGAGTACAAGGGAATTAGACCTGAAAAATACGAGATCTTGGAGCCGTTCTCAGTAGAGTTCTCAGAAGCTTACAAAATGGTTGTCAATGGAGCTATAAATGACATGAAGACTGCCCTTATAATACTACTGTACAGTACTAAATTTAGAGCGGTGTAACCTATGAGTATTGATGTGAAGAGTTTAAAGCGAGTTCTATCAATGCACGTACTAGTCGAGGGTGGAAGTAGCTGGGCTTTCAGAGAGCTAATAGACCTCGTAGAAGAGATCATAGAGGAGAGACTACCACTAATACTAAACAGCGTTCTCGAGCCTCTAGGGCTAGACTCATCCATTCTAAGAGATGATGGCTGTAAGATTTTCCCTCAGGACCCGCGATGCAACGACTACATTGTAGTAGGCATTTACTCGCAGGGTAGTGATAAACCAGTACTCTACACGGTTTACTGTGTTACACGTGGTGAAAACACGTTTGAGTTTAAATTTCTCAGACTTGTAGACGCGGCTAGTCACCAAGAGATAATAGGCTAGTCTCTAGAGGTCGAATACTAGGCCGGCACCGCCATCAATCACATTTAACCCCTTCTCCTTAAGCTCTTTGATCAGTACTTCGCCACTACAGTGTAGTGGAACTACTAGTTGGGGTTTAAGCTCGGAGAGGAGATCTCTAGCTTTCTCTAAGATATCTCTGGGGGCGTTCTTTAAGTGAAATCCACCTATGATAGCATAAAGTCTCTTCTGTAGTCTACTAGTAATATCTCTCAGTACTTGTAGACCAGGATGAAGGCACCCAGATAGAACCACCAAGCCCTTCTCGTGCTCGATCACTAGTAATTGCTCGTATGGAGGACCGTAGTAGGGGCCGGCAACATAGATGCCGTTTCCAAGCTTAGTCCACTTGACGACCTCTCTTGGTCTGAGCCCGCTTGAGAGTAGCATTCTGCCGAGTGACTCGTAAGAGCCATAAGGAATATACACTTCTGTTAATGGTGCTTCTCGAGCAATATACCTGTACCCTCCATAGTGTGGTGTGTGCTCGTGTGAAACCACCGCGTAGTCGACTATATCTACTGAGACGTTAAGATACCTAGAATTATGTTCTAACACCTCCTCGTCAATTCCCATGTCAAATATGATGCTTGTAAAATCCCACTCTATTAGGATAGCAAGAGAATGCTTTCCTACGAGGCTTCTTCTAAGAGTCTTATTGTCAGAGATAACCGTAATTCTCATGTTGCCTATACCCAGTAATAGCTTGCATTGTTAAATAGGTGTTAAAGTCGAGGACGCTTTCAATTATTAAATACTCCCCATTTTAACTAGAGAGTTAAGGTTATAGCATGATTTAGCGTGAACTGGTGATAACGTGGTAAGAGCTGCAGTGCTCTATACTGGTGGTAAGGACTCGACATTTGCTGTGCACAGGGCCGTGGAGAGTGGTTTAGAGGTCTCGGTGCTAGTGTCGATTATACCACACTACAACTACTCGCTACTATACCATAAGCCTTCATTTGAGGCTTTAAAGTGTCAAGCACACGCTCTAGGTATTCCACTAGAAACCGCGGGACTATGCGACGAGAGGAACGAAGTCCAAGCTCTCTACACTACTTTGCGCCGTGTTAAAGACGTGTACGGGGTGAAGACGCTAGTTCTCGGCGCTATTAAGAGTAAGTATCAGCTAAGGCTTTTCAGTGAAGTGGCCAATGCGCTTCAACTCGAGGTGTATGCTCCTCTCTGGGGTGTTGCCGAGGAAGACTACTTAAATAGGCTTTTAGACTACGGGTTGGAGTTCGCTTTGATCTCGATCGCGTCTATGGGGATACCCATGAGCCTTCTCGGCAAGGTCTTAAGCCGCGAGGATGTTGCTATGCTGAAAAATCTCTCGTTAAAGTACGGGTTTAACATTTCATTTGAAGGGGGTGACGCGGAGACACTCGTCTTGAATGCCCCGCTCTTCAAGTACAGGGTCTCATTGAGGGGGTATACGAGAGTGATTTCAGAGTACGAGGGTTACTATGAAATAGTGAAGTGTGGCTTAGTTAAAAAGCAGAGCAGTAATTTCTAGCTACTTCTTAGTGTAGTAGACTTTAATGATCTCTGCGAGGTGCTCCGGCTTAGTATACCACTTATCGTACTTGTACTGATTACCACTTATTGTTAAAATTACGTACTCTCTCTCGTCTCTTACTCTTATTTCCGGAAAGCCTTCCTTTACTAGGCTAAATTCTAGTGGAGAGTGATCCTGGAACTTCACTCCACTTACTTTTGTGGCGACCTGTATTTTGAGTTGTTTCAAGTACTCACTCATTAAACACACCGAGGTCGCGTGTTTTTAACAATAGGCTTTAGCCAATAAATACCTTTATATACCTTGACTCCACGCGGCCTCTGAGCTAGTAGGTCACTCCTAGTAGAGCGTATTTCTCGGCTTTCTTACCACTACACGTATCGAACTGAGTGGGGGGAGATAGGGATATTGGCGACTCTACTATTTCTCCTAGAACGCTCTTACCGAAGCTACTCTCAAGTAGCTCTGCCTCTTCCCTTGAGCCGTCCCATGGAGCGATGACGAGTCCTCTAAACTCCACGGGCTCGCACTTCTCCGCGAAATATGTTAGTCTCTTTAAGTGCTCTAGAGCCCTCGCTCTCAAGGCTCTATTAATATCGCTCCACGTAGCTAATAGCGTCTCGATTAGAGCGTCTAGTTTAACAGTTATTTTCGCACCGCCGTCTCTTCTCGCAATAGTCACCGTACTGGTCTCCAGCTCTCTCCTCCCCACTTCAATTCGTGTAGGCACACCCTTCATCTCCCAGTAGTAGTACTTCCAGCCGGGTGTGTGCTCGGGGTCTTTATCGAGGTGAGCTCTAATTCCCCTCTCCTCGAGGATTCTGCGAACTCTCTCACAGTACTCCACTATGTCGCTCTCTTCGCGCCTTGCTATTGGCACAATAACTACTTGTATTGGCGCGATCTCCGGCGGGAAGAAGAGCCCCTTTTCATCTCCGTGGATGCCAATAATAGCTCCCAGAACTCTCTCACTAACGCCATAACATGTCTGGTATACGTACTTCACAGAGCCGTCTGTGTCCATGAACTTTATGTCGAATGCCTTTGCGAACTTCTGACCGAGGTTAATTACACTGCCGAGCTCTAATCCCTTTCCATCAGGCATTACGGTTATGAAATCGTAGTTGTACTCAGCACCCGCGAAGGTGTCCCATGGTGGTGTCTTAACAATAAAATAGGTGAGCTGAAGCCTATCGAAGAACTCCTTATATACCTTGATACCCTCGCCTATCTGCTGATCAGCCTCCTCCCTAGTAGCGTGCGCGGTGTGAGCCTCTATGAACCCCATTATCTCTCTCACTCTTAGAAGTGGGTGTGTCATCTTAGTTTCATATCTGAAAACATTGACGACCTGGTACATTTTTAATGGTAGGTCTCTACGCCCCTTGATCCACATTGACCACATGTAGTACATAACAGTCTCACTAGTAGGCCTCAGGTACAGTCTCTCGTTTAACTTCTTTGTTCCAGTACCCTCAACTATGAAGCTCTCGCCGCCAAAGCCTGCGAGGAAGTCCTTTTCCTTAGAGAAGACTGTTTCGGGTATTAATGTCGGGAAGTACGCCTCTTCGTGACCAGTTTTCTCGAGTAGCTCTATTAGAATTCTCTGAGTTAACCTCAGGGCTTTAAGGCCATAGGGCCGCCACACTATCATTCCCTTAACTGGGTATCTCACATCTGCTATGTCGGCTTCTCTTAGTGCTTCGTGATACCAGTCGCTAAAGTTCTCGTACTTGTTTATTCCTATACTCTTCCACGCCATGGCCAGTGCCCTTGAGCACACTTAGACACAGGTGTCTAATAATACAACTATCTATGAGGGTGTCTTTACTTTTAACAATTTTCTCTGTAAATGCCCTCGAGAAAAGTCTCCCCGCCCCTTTATTAGTGCTCTTTGTCAGGACGTACCAGTCGCTAGTTCCCACAACGAGCTCTCCTCTACACTCACCTAGTAATTCCAGGAGTGTGCGCGTAGCACTCTCAGAAAGCTCCGTGAACATGTCGGCGTTTAGAACCACTTTAAACGGGTAGTTACACATAGCGTAAAATACACCGTACCCCAATTTAGAAACCTCTCTTATGTACTCCCTTGGACTTAAAATTACACTGAGACTTCTAGCTCTCAGCGCTATATTTCGAGCCTCTACACCGGCTTCTCCAAGGGACTTCACAATGTGCTCATCTAGTTCTCTTATTAAATTAGCATGATCACTCTGCAGCATCGACGTGAGCAGTCTCTTGGCTACGTCTAAGATTACTGCGTCTAAATCGCCAAGTGGACAATTAAGTGTAGAGTTGTGGCACCACCAAGCATACGGCAGACTAGTTATAGTAATAGCCGGTACCCCCCTGGCTACATAATCATAGCTTTCAATCTGGGCGTGATTATAGCTCAAGTTTACCTCAACTCCCTCAGCTGGGGAGATTATTGAGACGGCTCTCCTTAATGCAGGGTGGACGGCTACCATAACTCTCTTTACACCGTAAATAGGTCCTATCGCGATAGCTGCGTGTGTGTTGTTGAGATCGCTGCGCGCCTCTAAGAGGCCTAGTAAGTGCCTTAAGCCCCACGTATAGTGGTACTCTGTGAACTGGTAGTCACCGATCTCCCTGGCGGTTGTAGAGACGATCACAATATTGTATGGCAATCTGCTCTTGTCTAGCGAGGTTACTAATTTGAGAAGCATGCTGGTAGAGGCTTTACCGCGATCTCCTATTATCGAGTCACGATGGCTCACAATGTGGACTATTCTCTCAGAGGCCCCGTTAACCCCGGCTAGTATAGTTTTGGATTCCCCCAAACTTACGCTAGACTTAACCCTAATAGTCGCCGGTTCTTCCCTGATCACTTTATATACCTCACTACTAATACAAATAGCCGGTGTTTTAGGCGGTGAGCTCGGGTTGAATGAGAAGCCTGGCGTACTAAGAACGGTATCAGACTTGATAAAGTCCCCGCTAGTAGTGTAGATTGCTAGTTTGGCGTCTCTAGAGCTAATAGTGTAGTGTAGCCATCTGAGTTCGGCTGCGCCCTCAGGGTACTTCACGAGGACTACGTCGCCTCCGCGTAGTTCTCGTGCTCTAGAAGGAGTCTCAAGGGTCGTGATATCCTGTGGCTTTAAGTCTAATTCTACTGAGGGGCTGTACGGAGTGGCGACGCAACTATAATTTCTCTCCTTGACCTCGACATAGCACTCGCTTCTCCAAGTGTAGACTGGAAATACTACTGTTTTAACCCAGTCTGCGAGATCTCTCAGCTCACTGAGTAGTCGCCTCGCATACTCCTGATCCTCCGTGCTACCCGGTATTATATTGCTCACGGCGAGCTCACCTCGCGGTGTACTTACTTACCGCTGTGTTTTTATTAGTCTCGACTATAGAATGGTAATTAATGGCCCTTGCTAGTACAATAGTGCGTGGTGTGAGTTTTTGAAAGTAATTGAGGTCTCGTGCGTCAAGAACTTGGACTTGTTTATAAAGAAGCTGAGTGATCTAGGGTTAAAGATTGAACTTGGACCCCACGTTGTGCTCGAGGATCACAGCGAGCTAGCTGTTTTCAAGGTGCTGAGAAATGGTGAGTTAGAGGCCTATATTGTAGCTCACTACATAACGCAGTACTACAGAGCTGTTCTCAGCGAGTCTTATAGTAACGACTCCGCGTTCGCCAGGGAGCTGTTAGCTATAAAGTACTCTGGTGAGAGGTGGAGTATTCCAGTCAACCACGTCTACGTGATAACTAATAGTAGTACTCTAGTGGACTATGTTAAGGAGTACAGAGACGAATACCCTGTGCCGGATGGAGAGAGCCTCGTAGACACATATAGGTCTAGGAACCCTAATTACAAGTCTATTCCTAGAATAGTTATTGGGAGGCTTGTGGACACCGAGGTTTAAACACATCACAATTGAGTCTACGCGGGGATTTCTTCTCTGACCTGGCTAGACGCCTCCACGCTTGTACCGCAATATGGGCAGTAAACAGAGTCTATAGGTATTCGCCTATTACACTTAGTGCAAGTCTTAGATGTCTCCTCAAGCGCCTCTCTCATCTTCTCATCGTACTCTCTCTTAATGTCATCAATAGTTAAGTGCAAGTAGACCTGTGTTGTCCTTATGTCGCTGTGTCCGAGCAGTCTCTGCAGGCTTGGTAAACTCAGCCCCCTTCTAATAGCGAGTGTTGCAAACGTATGGCGGAGCACGTGCGGCCTTACTCTAGCTGGTTCTATACCAGCCTTCTCGGCCAGCCTCTTGATCTTCTTGTACAATCCCGTGTATGACAGCTTGAAGATCCTGTCGCCCGGCTTTAGCTGGTTTAACTTTATCCAGGCAACTAGCTCATCGAAAACCTCTTGTGGAGCTGTCACTAGTCTCTCCTTGCCGTACTTAGCTGATCTCACCTTTATCACTCTATTAGTGAAGTCTATGTCCTCTACTCTCAACTCGAGTAGTTCTCTACTTCTAAGCCCAGTTGAGGCTAAGAGGGTGAGTATCAATCTATCCTGGGGCTTCTTGGCGGCGCCGAACAGTTTTTTCAACTCATCCTCATTGAGGACCTCTATTCTCGGGGGCACTCTCTTGCCGCCTGGGACTTTTACTCTCAGCCCCAGCCACTGCAGGAATCTCCTTAGTAGAATACTGTAGTAGTGGAGTGTTACTTGCCACTTGGAGCTACTATTAGTCTTAGCGCCCGGAAAGCCTGTTCTTAGCCTGGTGTTTCTCCAGTTAATAACGTCTCTCAGTGTTACTTCACGCAGGGGCTTATTATTCGTGAAGGAGAGGAAGTCTCTAATAGCCGCCATGTACGCTCTAATAGTCTCTTTCGAGGCGCCTGACGCTTCTAGTGTAGCTTCAAACTCCTTTACTATCTCCTCGTTACTGAGCTCTATTATTCCCTCAGGTGCCTCGCCAATGTCGAGTCGCGGCAAGTCAACCCTGAAGTGGTATCCCTTTGAGAAAGGATTTTATGGTGTAGGCTCTATGAGAATAAAATCAAGCAAGGTTTGCCGCGTTAAATTAGACTCCTCATTTTCTCCTCTATGAGTTTCTGTGCATCTTCAGCGCTAATCTCGGTTGGGGCTACTAGGGAGATCTCATCTAGTACCTGCCTAGGCTCCTCGGATAGGAGGCTTATTGACTTCTTCGCTCTCGTCAAGTACCGTAAGGCCTTTTGCTTGTAGACGAGTATGGCGTCAATTACCACGTCTCCCTC
>Ga0326761_1000182_pt1 | contig 15463 bp, 18 predicted proteins | sample GCREP_P_FD_207739 | JGI IMG/M metagenome (GOLD analysis project Ga0326761, IMG submission 207739) | Hot spring water microbial communities from Geyser Creek Basin, Yellowstone National Park, WY, United States - GCR.EP_P | ecosystem: Environmental > Aquatic > Thermal springs > Unclassified... | reverse complement strand
GATGTTGGGGCTCATATCGGCATATTCACAGTTTCTATGGCTAAGCATATTAAAGAAGTACATAATAATGGTCTAATTATAGCAATAGAACCTGTATCCGCGAATTATAATGTAATGCTAGACAACATCGAGATCAATATGGTGAAAGACATCGTTAAACCAGTTAAAGCTGCCGTAGCATCAAAAGAAGATTATATTGAAGTCGAGTGGATAGGTGTTAGAGAGCGCGTAAAAACTGTCACTATGAATCGATTGATAGAAATAATTAAAGAAAAAGGTTATAATTATATTGATCTGGTTAAGATAGATATTGAAGGTGCAGAATTAGAGATATTAACAAAAGAAAATAAATGGTTAGAATATGTAAAAGCTATCGTCATGGAATTGCACCCCGATGTATATGGTATAGAGGGGATTAAGAGTATAGCTAAAGCCTTAAAAGAAAAGGGTTTTGAAGTTAGGCAGATTAAAAAGACGATTGATACAAAGTTAGCTCTTAAGAAATGGATCGAGAATGTTTATCCAAATCCTTCCTGGCTGGTTTTAACGACATGGAAATCTTTTGTGGGAATTTATTTTAATAGAATCAATATTAATTATTGGCTTGCCATGAGAAAATAAATATAAAATATCTTGTCGGTTAAAAATTCCTTAATCGGTTCGATGATCTCTCATAATGTTAATGAAATCTTTCATTAAATCACCAATCTCGAGCTCAGGATGAGCAGTAAAGTCTCTGAAGCGTGCTCTGAATGTCTTTGAAAAAGAAAATTTCGAAAAAATATTCCAATATCATTAAGATTACAAAATGAAGAGCCTGATGAGATACCTGTTGATGAGAATGCTCTTATAAAACCTGTCTCAGTATATGAGGCAAGCAAAGCATCATGTGAGACACTTATACATGCCTACTCTAAATTATACAAGATTAAGGCTGTGATACTTAGATATGCAAATGTTGTCGGGCCAAGACTTAGACACGGAGTGATATGGGATCTGATCAATAAGCTGATTAAAAACCCTAGAGAACTAGAGATCCTTGGAGACGGAAGACAAATAAGAAGCTACATATACATAGATGACGCAATAGAAGCAACAATGATGTATGGAAAAAACAGATACAGACTACGAAGTTTATAACATAGGCAATGAGGACTGGATAACCGTGGATGAAGTTGCAGACGAGATAATAAAGATCATGAGATTAAAAGATGTTAAAAAGATCTATAGGCCGATGCTACATGGAGTAGGATGGCTAGGAGATGTAAAAAGAATAACATTAAAGATAGACAAGATGAAAAGAATAGGATTCAAACCTTCAATGAGTTCAAAAGAAGCCGTGGAAACAACAGCTAGAAAACTTCTTGAAGAATCAAGTGTAAAAATTTGATGAAGTTTTATGAAGATAGCTTTAATTAGAAGAGAATATATAACGCATCTAGATGGTGTTAACAGGTTTATTGCTCTCTTAGGGGAGGGTCTGAGAAAGCTTGGGCACGAAGTCGAGATCTATAGCTGGTGCTATAGAGATGTTGAGAGGGAGAGGCTGGAAGAATGGCTCAGAGAAATGCACTGTCTAGACGTAGCTATACCAATTTACACATTACGTAAAAAGCCTTGTAAAGGCGATCCATGGAATAGAATAGCTTTAGACTGGTTCTTAAAAGGATCGAAGATTTTACAAAGCAAAGATTTTGATGCTCTCATTGTAAACGGCGTCATTCCTCTTAGGTTTAGTCCTAAGATAGCTGTAAATCATGGAATAACGATTGAGGCAAATAGATTTATTTATTATATAGCAAAAATGCTTTACAGACGTTATGATAGAGTGATTTGTGTTAGTCATAAGCTTAGGGAAGAGGTTAAAAAAGTTTTTGGTGTAAGTTGTAACGTTATTCCTCTGCCTATGAAGTTAGAACTATATAGACCTAGAGATCTCAACGAAAGAGAAAATGTAGCGATCCATATAGGTACGAGACCTGTTAAAAATCCTCATATAAGCATTGAGACAGTAAAGATCTTGAGAAAAAGAGGTTTCAACATCAGACTTATTATTGTAGGAGCCCTCGAGACGCACCCTATGAATAATAGCGTGGAGAGTAGGCGGGGCTTAACAGAAGATGAGAAAAACAAGCTTTTATGTGAAGCAAAAGCCTTGATTCTCCCATCAAGTTACGAAGCTCTTCCATATGTAGTTTTAGAGGCTATGGCGTGTGGAACACCAGTAATAGTGTCTAATGCTGTGTCTGAGGAGGTTGTTATCAATAACTTCAACGGTATCAGGGTAAACAGCTTTAATCCCCAGGACTATGCGAATGCCTTGGAGAAGGTGTTAACAGACGAAGAGCTATGGCTAAAGCTATCTAGAAACGGTTTCGAATTCGTTAAACGGTTTGACTATATAGAGATAGCCAAGAGGTACGTTAACATTATCAATGAATTGTTATGAATGCTAGAGAGGCTTTACTAATCGTTAAAGAGGTTGTTGAGAGATCCGGTGATTCAAAGGTTGTTCACAGTTATTATCTGGAGTTTGGTAGAAGGTTAGAGGTTCTGAAACTTGTTGACGAGTACTGTAAACAGGGCCTGGCAGTTCTGGATCTCGGTGCACAGCCTTTCATAATCTCTTGTGCTCTTAAGAAGATGGGTTTTAATGTAACTGCTTTTGATATTGATCCTGAGCCATATAAAGAGATTGCTGATGCTTGTGGCGTTGGTGTTATCAGATGTGATCTTGAGAGAGATGAGCTAAACGTTAATAATGTTGATTGTGCTGTGTTTTCAGAAGTTTTGGAACATCTACACTATTATTATGCGCCTTTAGTCTTAAGCAAGATAAACAAGGCTTTGAAGCTGGGAGGCGTCCTAATCCTTACTACACCAAATATAGCATCACTATTCAGAAGACTGAGGCTATTGCTAGGTATACAACCCCAGTACAGGTTTCACGTTCATGAATATACAATGAAGGAGATAGTAGCGTTGCTTAGGGAAGCAGGATTCGAGATAATAAAAGCATATTACTCTATAGTAGACGACTTAACATATATTGATGCGGATCCAGATGATTATCTAAGGATCTCAAGCTTCGAAGACTTAGTGAGGATTGCTTTAAAGAGGCCTACAAAACTAAATATCTTAAGGCTTTTAGCATATCCCATAGTAAAGATCAAACCAAGCTTAAGACAATTGATAGTAGTTGTTGCAACAAAAGCTCGAGAACCAATGGTGCAGGTAATGGAGAGATGGGGATGATATTTATTGCATCTGAAGAATATGCTTCTAATGCTCAACTATTATTAAGCAGAAGAAAAGTCGATATAATGTTAAGAAGACCTGGGTATGAATAGTATGCCATCTATTCTTGTAGTTACAGAATATTATTGGCCTGATGGTAGCGGTGGAGAGCTGGCTACTCATCTTATTCTCGATATATTGAGGAAGAGATTTGATGTAACCGTTGTTACTGGTACAAAGAACCCCCCTAAATTACCAAGCGTTAGATATGTTTACGAACCTCTGCTTTCAAAGCGAGAAAAGCCTGTATTGTGGCTAAACACCGTGAAACTCGTTCGCACTCAAAGATTCCAAAAACTATTACGTGAAAGCAATGTTATATACATACCACGCTTTGCTTTTCCCATTATATCGTATGCGAAGAAGTTGGGCAAGAAAGTTGTGGTTCATCTACATGGCTATATTCCCATATCATATACGGCAACAGTATTAGCCCCATACGAAGAGCATAAGCATCGTATCGCCTTAGATAATATCAAGTTAGAGTGCTCAAGGAGTCTCATTAATTGTATAGGGACAAATCTTCTGTGGTGGATGCCGAAGCTAGCAAGAAAATGGATCTCACGAGCAGATAAAGTCATCTGTGTCTCTAGGAGACAAGCAGAGATAATAGCTGACCAAGCACCAGAGCTTAGAAACAAAATAGAGGTTGTGTACAATCCGCTACCACCAGAAATAATCAATGCTGAACCGAGGAAGGAGCTTGACGATACACCTACATTTCTATATGTCGGTGGAGACAGCTACGTAAAAGGCTTTCACATATTCTTAAGGGCTATGAAGGAGTTGGGTAGGCAAGGGATCAAGGCAAGGTTTATACTAACAAATAGATACAGTCGTGAAAGTATAAAGATCTTGAATACTCTGATCAACAAATACGACAACCTAAGGATTGACGTAGTTGGAAGAGTAGAATATCATGAACTTATAAAGCTTCATGAGAAGGCATGGGCCTTGATATTTCCATCGATATGGGAGGAGCCATTACCATATGCAGTGGTGGAATCCATGTCATTGGGAACAATACCAATAGCTTCTAAAGTAGGTGGCATACCCGAAATTGTTGCAGGTACCGTTGCAGAGAGATTTTCATTTGAACCAGGTGATGTTAAAAGCTTTGCTGAGAAAATCGATAGGTTACTAGCTTATTCCAGGGACGAGTTAATAGATATTAGTATAAGATTGAGGAATCACGCTCTTAAATTATTTGATACAAGTGTTATTGAGAATAGATCTGTACCTTTTTTCGAGTTTTTATTATAGTAGAATTGTGATTGGGTTGTAGGGGGTTGTGATATGAGAATAGCCTTTATTGTTAGTGAAGTGTTTTACTAAGAAGAGTCATGATGGTTTTGAGTGGTTAGTTAGGGCATTGGAAGAGAGCTTGCAGAACGGAACTTTTGAGGTTTTGTTGTTGCTTAAGAGACCTTGAATATCTTGAGATAAATGATTTGGTGAAAAACGTGAATTTCAAATGTAAAAAAGATCAGAGACTTTGTAATTCGTAGGATAAGACTAAGATCATAGCTCTTGTGGGACTTGTTGGTGTAGGTAAAACTACGATTACATTTTATATATAGTTCTTAGAAGAAATATTATGGTTGAGGGCTACTTGCCTGTGGCGGTATGCGACTTAATATGGGTTATAACGTGGTTCAAAATTCCATTAGAAAGCATACTACATGAGCTTTCAATAACCCTAAAACTTCTCGTTAAATTACCCATAGAGATAATATATTTAAAGGCATCCCATGAAAACCTGGTTGAGAGACGGATTATTAGGAGGAGTTTTGAAAGAGATAAAATCTACATGAGTAATAATTTCTCTTACATAAGGTTTCATGAGTCGTGTATTAAAACTTCATTAAAGTCTTTACATTTCAATAGCAATGTTACGGTGGTAGATGCCAGTAACACTCGGATCAGCGAAGTTGTAAAACTTATTACTCATAGGCTCATGAAGAGCTAGATTTACGATGCAAATTGCCGTATCCGTTATTTGGTTAAACTATAATAGTGCGAAGTTTATTAATTTAGCGAAAGAAAGTTTAAGATCTATATATAGACAATCTATTCCTTTGGAACTTGTGTTAGTAGACAATGCTTCTGCTGACGGTAGTTTCGAAGAAATAACATCCTATACCAGCAGACTAAATGAAAGAGATTTCAAAGTTAAAATCATTAGGCTTAATAAGAATTTAGGCTACACGGGTGGTAATAACATAGGTTATCTAACCTCAAACCCGAAGGTGAAATATGTAGCATTTATAAACAATGATCTCATATTGTATGAAGACTCTTTAGAGCGCATTATTCGTTATCTAGATGTGCATAAAGATGCCGGAATAGTTCAAGGCATTATATATGATATTAGTGGAAAGCGTATAGATAATGCTGGTTTTATGTGTACCGAGACCCTCTTAAATATACCAATCAAGAGTTTAATCAATAAACCAGTTTATATAACCTATGCTAGTGGAGCTTACATGGTAGTTAGGAGAGAACTGATCTCTAGGCTAGGAGTACCATTTGATTGGGACGGATTTATGTATTTTGATGACATGCCCCTAGGATTTAAAGCCTGGTCTATGGAGTTTAAAGTTGTTAGCCTTCCGATTGAAGCCGGCAGGCATTTTGGTGGAGCTTCCGGAGGTTTCAAATCAGAAAAAACTGTCTATTACACGTATAGGGGTTGGGGAATTATGATTGAGATTTCTAATACTAGGTTCAAGAAGTTGCTAAGGAAATCGTTCCTGAAAAACATTCCAATAATAAGCGGGTTTAAAAATCCACGCTTAACAAAGGTTGCACTTAAGGGTTTTATGGACGGACTTTACTTAGGTAAGAAGAAACGCAAGTCAGGCTATTCTCTAGACATATATTCAGCTCCACTAGTTACCAAGTATAGCCTATTAAGCCTACTTCTTCCAAATAGACTAGTATTTAGACTAGTATCATGAAGAGTCGACATGCGTTGAAAGAGGAAATATCTCTGGCAAATTACTATAGCTAAGGAAGCTATCTAAGCTTTAGAGCTTCAGACTCAAACAGCGCAAACCGCATTCGTATGTCAACATAAAAGATAAAGATGTAGAGAAAACCCTAAACATGTGCAACTTAAGGTAAGTATTGTTTTAGCTAAATTATAACAGTTCAAGGTTTTTGGGCTTGGCGCTAAGCTCTTTGCGGGGCTTATTAGGGCTTGATTATGACAACTATGAAATTGTTTTATCGTAGTTAACACATCTACTGATGGTAGTTTTGAGACTGTTAATGGTTTTGTTGAGTGTTTTAAGCCTAGTGATGTTAGGATTAGGGTGGTTAGGAGTGATAGAAATAGGAGTTATTCTGAAGGGATGAACCTCAGGGTGGCCAGCTAGGGATCCTGAGTCTAAGTATGTTTCATTCCTTAATAACGACTTTGTGATCGAACATCTTTTTCTCCGTGAAATTGTCGAATATATGGAGAGCGAGACTAATGTTGGTATTGCAAGCGGCTCGATCCTTTATGATGATGGAAGAACTGTTTACTCTGCTGGAGGTGTTGTCACAGAGCTTTGGAGTGCTGAAGGTATTTGCCGAACCCTTCCTGAGCATGAATGTTACGGTAAGAACAGACCTCACTATGTGACATATGCCGATGGCGCCTACATGGTGATGAACTCAGAGATTGTGAAGAAAGTTAGTGTTTATGGCAAGTCTCTCCTCGACAAGGCTTTTCTATACTTCGACGATCATATGTTGAGATCGATGCTGTGGAATAGGGCTACAGGGTCAGGTACTACCCCATAAGGGCAGGTCTTCACTACACCCATAGAGCAATAAAGTCCACAATTAACTACTTTGGTATTCGAGCACAAATAGCATTAATAAGTGTTGTGAAGACGAGATTTAGCCCCATGGCGGGTTTACATATTTTAAGAAGGTTAAGTATTTATAGTGTATTATGTATGGAAAGACTTCAAAAAAGCTGTGAAGTTATAATAGCCATTTATGATGGTCTTTCTCTAGGGAACCATATAAAGCAACGCATAAGTAAATTAACGATATATAAAGCACGGTACCTTAAATCAACTTATGATGAGTTCGAATGTTTCGTATTCGGGTTATGCAAGGAATTCAAAATTGCATTTAAATTACATTTAAAGCATTTACATGAGATTGAAGGTTCGAATAACAACTATTTTATTGTCTCACACTTCACCAATTATATTCTTGGTTAGGAATATGGAAGGAGATGTAAGAGATGATGTAGTTGCAATTATTGTTACGCATAATCCAGAAATTGAAATATTTGAGCATGTTGTTAGATCTATAAGTAAGCAAGTTAGGCACGTGGTTATCGTAGATAATAGCTCTAGTAACAAAGACATTATCAAAGATTTGAATAATTGCGAAACGATAGAATTGAGGTCAAATGCAGGAATTGCACGTGCTCTAAGGATAGGAATATAGTATATCATAGATGAGTATAACCCTAAATGGCTTTTGTCTCTCGATGACGATGCAATACTGATTAATGAAGCATTGAAAAAAGTTTTCAACGTGCTTAAAAACTTAAAGTCTATCTTCATAGTAGAGTAGGTGCAATATTATTAGGAAATTCACCAGGTGATTGTAACTTGAGAGAGGTATTCTATGGTATCTTTTCAGGAACTTTAATTAGATCTGATATAGTACTGAACAGTTGATGTAGAGATGATTTTTCTTTGGATCAAGCTGATCATGATTTTTACTTTAAGATTAGGGAGCAGGGATATTTAACATTGCGTGTCAACTATAAACCTATTAATCATGAGCCAGAATAAAATCGATAAATAAGAATACTCTCAGACATTTCTCGTATGCCATTAGATTATGAACCTCCTTGGAGGTATTACTACATCGTTAGAAACTTCACAAGGTTGCTTATCGAAGGCAAAACAGATTTTGTACTTTATCTAAGGCAAATAATTGATTGGGGAGCTAAGATAATATTTGTTGATGGATCCAATAAATTTCTCAAGGCTTTAGGCTCGGCTTAATGCATACATTACTTAATAAATTTGGCTATCTAGATTTATCATATTTTAGCTAGATTAAAAAATGTTGAAAAGAATGAACTTAAAGCTAGGTTTTTATTAGCATAATATTCAACTGCTTATCAGTTAAAGAATGATACATAAATCTGTAAGTATTGAAGGACTTGATCGTTCTTAAATAGAAATAATAATGTTATGTATAGCAATACAATAACCTTTTAAATTTAAAATTAGGATTGCCCGTGACTTTAACGATATCTACGTAATAATCACTTTAGTACTTCAAAGTTGTGGAAGAGCCAAGCAATATTATGATTGGTTTTAATGTTCTTTGCGCGTGTCTCGTTATGATTAATTAGAGAATAAATTACAGAAATCTCTAAATGATTAACATGTGGGGTATTTAGAGGTGTATAGTATTGGAGGTTTATAGGTTAGCGGTAATTTTAGGTGTGATTCTAGGATACCTCATTTCAATTATTCTTTATAGCAGGGAGTACTTTACATTTAATCAATTCGTATTTATTACAATATTTGTTGCATTAATGTTTCTTTCAATAGTAATGATTTTGAAGTCTTCTTCCGGTAGAGGAAGGTTTCCTTCAATAGGGCTGGGTCAAGGAATTATTTGGATTTTTCCAGGGTTAGTATTTCTTGCAGTTCTATGCGAGGTGTGTTACCATGGTCATCTAGGGTTTTTATCTATAGTAATAATGATATTTGTTTTCGTTATTCTCTCTATGGCTTATCAACGTAATTTAGCTGTATTCATAGTTTTTTCCGTTCTTTCTGTATTGATTGCGGTTCTTTATGGAATGTATGTACCTATATTTAGTGGTGATACATGGCGTTTTGCTACATTGGCTGAGCAAATAATAGGAAGAGGTGGGCTAAAGGGTGTAACATTGATTGAAGAGGCTTATCCTTTTTCTGTGCTTTCCATTCTATTCTCAATGTATACTATAGTTGCTCAGATAGGTGTTGGGTTGTCTAATATTGTCATGGGATTCGTGTATCTATTACTTCTTTCTATATGGGTGTATGTTCTAGGAAAGCGCTTCGATTCAGAGCTTGCACATTTATGTGTTTTACTAGCTTTTTCAGTTCATTTACTAGTTGTTTGGTCTACAGGTATAATACCTCAAGCTTTTGCACTTCTACAAGCCTTACCACTCATATTCTTAGACTTAAAATACCTCATATTGTTAATAATGTCAATCATTTTGGCTATGAGTCATGCAGGGGTGGCATTATGGACTATAGGGATCCTGGTATTCCTAACTATTGTCAAGAAACTTCTTAGAGCTTCTGATGAAACTATTAGCTTAAGCTGGTCTAAACTTGGTATACCATTATCTACTTTCTTGACAATCTTAACGTACACAACCCTCTCTGCTACTTTAAGCGGAGGCATTACATATGTATTAAATGTCTTACGCGCCTTCATATATGGAGAGAAATTATACGTATCTCCAATCATGCAACCAGCACCAGTAACATCGATATTATGGGCTATACCCTTTGCAGTTGTTTCCATTTTAGCATTTATTGTATTATTGGAGGGCAATTCTGTGACAGTAAAATTACTAACGCTTTTATCTCTAGCAGGGTTAGTTTTGGCTTTCATCTCGGTGGCTACTAAAGTAATTTCATTAGATATCCCAAGATATGTTGGTATGCCTTCAATAGCCATATTGATTTTAATAGCTGTGAAGGGTGTGCGTATACTACTTAATCGTGGTCGTCCCGGCACTTTATATGCTATCTTCCTAGTTTTACTAGCCTTTGTTTCCTCTGTATTCGGAGGTGCATTGATGCCTGAAAATCCATATACAGAAAATCCCTATGCTCCATGGGCTTTGTCAGGATTATTAAAATATTCAGAAGCCAGGGAACTAAATAGTCTTGCTAATCTGTTTTATAGAGGTAATTATATAGTTGATTGGAGGGCAGCAGCTTATTTAATGCATAGCTATGTCTGGATTGAACAAGGCTTCAAAGGTTTTTACTACGATTACTATCCCGAAAGAGATGTAACATTGATGTATGCTGGAAGCTATGCATTTGTAGCAGATCTAAAACTTCTCAAATCCTATAATGCTATGCTGATATTTCGCAATTCTGCTACTGAAATGCTTGGAGTATATTCCCAGGAGCTGGTTTCATGTATTAAGAATATAGGTATGTGTGCTTCAAAAGAAGGTCTAGCTATAGTGTACAACAGTAAAAATATTTATGTTTTAGGATATTTATAGGTAAAGACAAAGCATTCACAGCGTAATTATATCAATGCAAAGCTGGGTGTGTTAATCATGGTGGTAATGGTCTTTGCATTATATGGGACTAATATTGCTGGTGGTACTAGGGCTGTTTTTGAGGTTGCGAATAGGTTAAGTGGTAGAGGGTATAATGTGAGGATTGTTGCTCTGGGAGGGAGATCATTATGGTTTAATGTTAAGGTGCCTGTGCACTACGTTGAGGCACCGATGTTTATACGTTTTGCTAAGCCTTTGATTAGAGTATACAAATTATTGAAGTACAAAACTACTAGGGTTAGTGTAGCAGATTATCTTGATGTTGATGGGTTCGTAAGGTTGTTTGGGTTTAGAGCAGATCTCGTTAGGGCTCTTACTGAAAAACTAAATGAGCTTAGAGCAGATGTAGCTATGGCTACTTGGTATCCTACGGCGTTAGCTGTCTGGCTGAGTAATGCTACGAAAAAATTATATTTTATGCAAGATTTTCACGAGCTCGTCTTAGAGAACGATGGTTATTATGGTCTCAGACTTTTTGAGGCAACCCTCTATCTTCCATTTTATTTTCTAGCCAACTCTACCTATACTAGAGACATCATTCTCGGTTACAATAAGGATGCTAAGATAACTGTGACTGGTGTTGGGGTAGATCAAAACATTTTTTATCCTAGAAAAAGTCGAATGATTGATTCTAGGGGTAGACATATAGTTATGGCAATTATACGAAGTGCCAAGTATAAAGGTGGCGATATAGCATTAAAAGCATTAAACATTATTAATAAAGAGATGCCTATACATGCGATCTTTGTTAGCGAGGGACGTGCCATAGAGAGATTTTTTAAAGAGATCAAGCCTGAGTTCACATATACAATATTCAGAGGAGTAGATGATAAGACTTTAGCAAAACTTTATTCAAGTGCTGACGTTTTCATATTTACGTCATATAAAGAAGGTTTTGGACTACCTCCATTAGAAGCAATGGCCTCTGGCACTCCAGTTGTCACCACTGATTGTGGAGGCATAAGAGATTATGTGATAGACGGCTATAACGCTCTTCTAGTGCGACCGGGAGATCCTAATGCTGTGGCGGAAGCTGTATTAAAAATATTAAAAGATGATAAGCTTAGAGAAAAATTGATTGAACATGGAATCCAAACAGCTAAACAATGGACATGGGACAAGGTAGTAGACAGATTTGAGCAGGCAATAAAAGAGTCTTAATAAATTTGTTAGCAAAAGATTAAAATTGATGTAGCAGGAGAAAATGAGTTCATATAATATATTCTCAATTATAATAACCGCGTATAATAGACGTAAGTTTCTACTAGATGCTTTAAAAAGTATTGCTAATCAAACTATAAAAAGCTATGAAGTAATTGTGGTAAAAAATTTTTATGATAAGCTTATAGATAGCTTTATAGAAAAACATGGTTTTAAAAATATTTTTATTGATACAAAACATTACGGAGCTCAGCTGGCTGTAGGAGTTGAAGAGAGTAAAGGAGAGATCCTTCTATTTCTCGAAGATGATGACGAATTCGAGCCCGATAAGATATACTGGGTTAAAAAGATGTTCGAAAGATCCAAGAATATAGCATTTGTCCATGAAACGCGAAAATATATTGACGTAAAAGGAAACTTAATAGATCTGAGCAATTTACGATATAGCCACATAATAAGATTTTTAGAGTCAATTACGCCACAGAAGGATGTACTTATCGATCCTAGCAATGTCAATATTATATAATTATCTTCTTAAATATTATGGTGCCGTATCTACATCAAGTTTGATGTCGGTTAAGACCGAGTGTGTTCAAGATAAATTAAAAGATTTAAAACATATACATATAAGTGCTGAGGCATTTATACCTGCAGTAGCAAGCGAATGCGGTCTTCTTTATCATACATAGCGAAGATTAACAAGATATCGAATACATGAAAGCTCTTCAATAACATTCAGCAGAGCCGGTGAAATAAAAGTATTGTTTAACCTTAGAAGAGCGATTGAAGATCATGAGTATATAATTAGAGCCATCATACAAAAAGATAATAACTTTAAATATTTGATTTGTATGTTTCAATTACAAGCACGTTATGGGATAGCATCTTCAAGATATGAAAAATTGTTTAAAGATGTTCAGCTAAAGCCTGAGGAAGTTTATGAATTATGTAAATTAAGCGGGGGCTGTATTGCTTCACGATGTAATTATATATATGTGTTGAGCTGCTTAATGAGAAAAATGAGAAAACTTTATTTCAGATAAGATCTATAGATCGAGACACTAATATTTCAATCTTAGATATGTTACTTCTTTCACATGATCGAATCTCACAATTTTATCAAGAAGATAACTATGTTTCTGTAGATACTTCAAGAGATCCTTTGTAGACACCTGATCTAAATGAACTTCTATTATTAATCGCTCAATAGATCCTTTATTTAAAGTTTTTTCAGCACCTTTTAATACATTCATCTCGTATCCTTCAACATCTATCTTAACAAGGTCAATATGATTTATAGCTCTTCCAATGATTTTATTAGATTTATCAATAATATAATCAAGCGATAATATAGGCACAGTATAAACATTTGCTACAGTATAATGACCCGAGGGATCATTTATCAGATGATCTTTGATGAGAGAAGAGGCTTCAATATTTTCACGAGCAACATATAGCGTAGCCTTACTTGATTTATCTCCTAATGCAAAAGGCAGAGCTTTTATATTCTTCATTTTGTTTAACATGATATAACTTATCAGCCATCTAAAAGCCAGAGGATTCGGCTCAAAAGCCACAACAAATCCTTCTTCATCAACTCTTTTTGCAGCCCACAGACTATATATGCCTATATACGCACCTATATCAAAAACAACCCAGCCTTTTCGAGGTATATAATCTGGATGTCTTAAACACTCTCTTCTAATATAAGATACTATTTCACTAAGAGATATTGCGAAGAACATCAATTTAGATGATGCTGTTCTTAAGATGGATTGTGAAGGTTGCGAATATGATGTTTTCTTAATGAATATAAATATGTGAGACAATTTAATGAGCTATATTTCGAATATCATGCTTATATAACTAGAAAACCTGTAGAAATGCTCCTTAAAAAGCTATCTAAGGATTTTGAATGTAGGATCGTTAGTGATGAAGATTTTTATAAGAGACACGGTTTTAATAGGAAACTCTTAGGCTTAGTCAAATGTGTCAAAAAAGATCAATAGATTAAATCGTGAAACAGCTTTAACATCTTATGATAATATTATAAAAAATGTTATGAGAGAACTGATTTGCCGAAGAAAGATATAACACTTTCAGGTACTGATGGCTCTGGAAAGACTACTGTTGCCAAGTTTTTAGTCTCTCTATTATCTAATCGTGGCTTTGTTTGTTTTCATTGGTTTAGAGGTTCTCATATTTTTAGCATCTTTTTTGGCAAAAATTTTTTCTCGTGTAAAATCTTTTCGTGGCAACTGTAATCCTTATTATATGTTCTGTGTTTCTGATAGGCTTAAAAGTCTCTGGGTTCATATTGAGTTCTGGTCTCTTATTCCTCATGTTTTCACAAGATTTTTTCTAAGGATTTTCTGTGATTATCTTGTTTGTGACAGAGGTTTTCTAGACTTCATCATATGGATCATAGCGACTCTTGATAGACCATCTTTTCTTCAAAGCATCTACGGATCTTTTCTTCTCAGAATAGCCTATATAGAGAATCCTGTGTATCTATATGCCGACCCCAACATTCTTTTCAAAAGATCTGATGTTCCCAAAAGTTTTGTTTTTAAAGAGCTTTCTATATATAATTCTCTGGCTAAAAATCTGTCACTATGCAGTATTAATACTGGAGCTAAGAATCCTCATGAAGTTGCTATGGAGGTCTTGAGATGTCTAAAAAGATGAATGTTTCTGAGGATAGTCTGTCTCTGAGGCTACTAAAGGTTTTAGAAGGATCTTACAGGCCAGATCATTACGAGGCTTTAAGGCTTACAGATGTTGCCAGGTTAAACAAGCTTTATCTATCATATCTTAGAAGAGTAAAAGATGTTCTCGGCGAAGAGCTTTCACGTGAGGAGGCTAGATACAGATGGTTTATGAATAACGTCTATGAAGTTGCTAATGTCTTGAAAGGTTTTGAATATGCTTTTTATAAATTTAGAAAGCCTGTGGATCATGTCTCTGTTGATCTTGATATAATAATAAGTTCAAAAGATATTTATAAAGCAGTCAGACTTCTACGTGAGAAAGGATTCGAGGTGATAGTTTATGAGCCTTACACAATAACTCTAGCTAGAAAAAGCTTCGTAGTAGACCTGTATACACAGCCTTCATTCGCATGGATCATATATTCAGATGGTGAGAAGCTGCTCAAAGAATATTCAGAGGAGATCATGATAGACAATGTTGTGGCGAGAGCGTTGACCATAGAGGCTGAGACAGCTGTTTCAGCAGCTCACGCAATATATAAGGAACATATGGTTCTTTTGATAGATTGTTTAACAATATGGAGATGGATGAACAAGAAGGTGTGGGATATAGCATATGAGCTTGGTATATAGAAGTCAGTTGAGAAGACAATAGAGATATGCAGTCTAGTGAGAAGAGGATTGGCAGAAACGCCTTACAGAATCGATATGACAACATTGTTAGAAGCATATATAGATAAGATCTTTAGAGACCCGCTGTTCAGATCAACATTATTAAACATTTTTAAATACCTTATGAAAAGAGAGAACATTGGAACAATAATAATAAATAGAATAAAAAGAAAAAGCTATTAAAACCCTCCAAAACCTATACACAACAATAGCATACAAAAGATCTTTGAGAATATAACATGTGAGAAGATTATTTCTGAGATCCTTATTTGTTAATCAAAATAGA
>Ga0326761_1000180_pt1 | contig 15539 bp, 15 predicted proteins | sample GCREP_P_FD_207739 | JGI IMG/M metagenome (GOLD analysis project Ga0326761, IMG submission 207739) | Hot spring water microbial communities from Geyser Creek Basin, Yellowstone National Park, WY, United States - GCR.EP_P | ecosystem: Environmental > Aquatic > Thermal springs > Unclassified... | reverse complement strand
GTCTACGTTGAAGACCTCTAGGAAGTCCCGCGCGTCCAGCTCCCCCACGCCCTTAACCCACAGCCTGGCATCGCCGTGGCCGTGCAACAGCGCTACGCCGTCTACCCTGCCCACCTCCTCAGCCGCCTTCCTGAGACACCGGAAGTCGAGCACGTCGCAACTATAGTGGACATCGGCGTCGGAAGGCCTGCGCGAGATCCCAACCACGTAGTCGCCGCGGCTTTTCGCCAGCCCAACCAAGACCCTGCCGATGCCGCCGCTGGCCCCCGTAACCAATATCCTCAACGGCATAGCTGCCCACTAATTGGTCTAGCTACGCGAAAACTTGTGGCTGCCATGTCCGCGCCTGCGATGTAGAGTTAAAAGCTTTATAAAAAGACTGCGGAGGACAGATTGAACCAGCCCCTTCAAGCTTCTTGAGGCGGCAAAGCGCTGTCTGGAGGGGGCGTAACTCATCAGAGAGGACTATGTTGATGCATGTGTGAAGGTTTGGGCCGCCTGAGACACGCAACCGTAGCGCCGACCCTCAAAATGCCGGACAGGGGCAACCCGCCGAGGGAGTTGGAGGGTGTTCGTAAATAATGCATTATATTAGTCTCAGCGATGAAGAGGCGGAGAGATGGGCCGCATACTTCATCGATGTGAGGGGCGGACTGCACTGAGAGCGCTTCTACGGCTACATGAGGAGCTGGTACGCCGTTCGCTCAGAGGGCTGGCAATACGTAGAACTCGTGGAGGAACTTGTCGGCGAGCATGTTGTGAGAAAAGTTACGTGGTTGAGGTGTATCACCTGCAGATCAGCGGCCGCCTGCAGTCTAGCTGGACATCTATGTCGCCTCTTCTGGCCTCGGTGATCATGTTGTGGTGTTCGTCCCGCGCCCCCCTGATGAAGGAACACATGTGGACCCCGCACACCTTCACCTTTACGGCGCGGGCCCTCAGCTTCTCCATGAGCAGATCCGCCAGCCACTCAGTGAACCGCTCCTGCATGATGGGCCTCGCGGCTGCCCACTTCACTAGCTTAATCACCTTGCTCAGCCCCGGCACGCTGTCCCCCGGGACGTAGGCAACGGAGACGCGGAGCAAGATAGGCAACAGGTGGTGTTCGCATATAGCCACGGCGCCTATGTTCTCAATAACCACGGGACTCACCTCGGCCTCGTACTCCAGCGGGAAAAACACCACCTCAGGTGGCGGCTCCCTAAGCCCCCTAGTCAGCTCCTCCATAGCCTTTACGAACCTCTTCGGCGTATCGGCGACGCCGGGCCTAGAAACGTCCTCGCCAAGATGTCTCAACAAAGTCTCCACGCCCTTTTCAGGTCTAAGTCTCTGCTCCCTTTCGGCAATCACGGCACGAACTCGAAACTACTATATTAGCATTTATCGCAGACACGGCGACCCCGCCATTCGAAACACCGCCTAAATGCGGAGGCGAAAAACACCGCCGCCTGCAGCGGCCTCTCCAGAGGCGAAAGGACAACCTGCGCCCAGTCCACCCTCCCCAAGGCCCTCCGTGACCTGAGGGCAGTCCTCGCCGCGTGGATGAGGAAAAGAGGCGGAAAGAAAACGGCCGCCGCCGTCCACAAGACGTAGTAGAGGGTCTCCACAAGCCACAGTCTGAAATTCGCCAGCTTAGCCGCCGTGGCCTGCCGTAAGAAGAAGCCCGACGCGTCCTCGGCTCCGTCCATCGGGACCAACACAGGCAGAACCTCGATGTCGCCGGCTACCGCAGTGAGGGCCATGTCGTCCACGGGGCACCTCTTAAGCGCCTCCGCCGCCTCCTGCCTTCTCGCCGCCGGCACCGTCATGGCCCCGCCGTAGAGAAACCGGGTCCGTTTCCACACCATCCAGTCGAAGCCCCCCAGGGAGAAGAGGTTTTGAAACCTGTGCATCACCCAGCGGTAGGCCGTGGCGAATCTGCCGCAGGCCCCCCGAAGCGCCTCCAGCCAACGGCCGGGATGAGCGTCGTCGTCGATAAAGACGTAGAGATCTGCCTCCACCTCCTCCAGAGCCGTGGCCAGCGCCCCCGACTTGCCCCCGTACTTGTTTAGAACCCACCTAAGCCCCGCCGCCTCGGCCGCCTCTGCATCCACCTCGTCGTCTACCACTACGTAGTCCACCACCCCCGCGAATCTCCGCAAATCGCGAGGTCTTTTGACGGGTAAAACCACCACAGCCCTACAGCCGCCGCTTGGCGTCGCGCGCATAGAAGCCTCGGCGGCAAGATGCAGAAGCTCATAGGCCAAAATCGCCACAGCAAATATCCACATGGTCTGGGAGGAGATATAGATAAATAGTTTAGTTCATCATTCAGATATGATAAAGTCGGAGGAGTATGGCTTAGTCTTAAAAGAGGAAAAACTAGAGGGCGGCCGCCGCGTTCTCGATCTTTTCTGGGGGCCGCAACACCCCACCTCGGGACACACCCGCCTAATAGTGGAGGTAGACGGCGACATTGTGGTCAACGTAACACCGGACCCAGGCTACGTCCACCGCACCATGGAGAAGCTCGGCGAAACCCGGCACTGGATACAGAACATACCACTCTTCGAGAGGCTCTCTCTGCCAGACGCCATAAACGTCACCTGGGCCTACGCCGCGGCCATCGAACGCCTGGCCAAGATGGACGTGTCGCCCAGGGCCCAGTACCTCAGGGTGATAATGGCGGAGCTCAGCCGCATCTCCACACACCTGTACGACCTGGGTCTCCATGCCATAATGATAGGCTCATCCACAGGCTTCATGTGGGGCTTCGGCCTCAGAGAGCTGGTGGTGCAACTCTGGGCCATGGTCTCCGGCTCGAGAACCACCCCGACCTGGGTCCTACCCGGCGGCGTCCGCACCGCGCCGCCAGACGCCTTCTACGAACAGACAAAAGGTTTCCTAGACTACCTAGAGAAGAAGATGGACGAGTTCGTCCGCCTCGTCGTGAAGAACCCAGTGGGCTACTACAGGCTTAAAGACGTGGGTTATCTGAGCAGGGAAGACGCCGCACGGCTGATGGCCACGGGCCCCGGCGCCCGCGGCTCCGGCATAGACTGGGACGCCCGCCGCGTATATAAATACGGCGTCTACGACGAGCTGGAGTGGGAGGTATGCGTGGAAGATGGCGGCGACTCCCTGGCAAGAACCATGGTTAGGATATGCGAGATAAGACAAAGCGCTAAGATCATCAGACAAGCCCTCGACCGCGCGCCTAGAGACGGGCCCCTCGTGGGCGAGGCGGTGCTTCACAGAATGCCGCCGAAGCAGAAGGAGACCGCAAACCAGCTCATAAGACTGGGGGCCCTCTTCACCTCCAGGTTGCCAGAGGGCGAGGGTCTCGGCATCACGGAGGGCGGCCGCGGCCGCTACTTCTTCCACGTCTACGGCGACGGCTCCGAGAAGCCGTACAGAGTAAGGATATCCACACCCTCTTGGCAGAACCTACGCGCTATGATAAAGGCCTTCATAGGCGCGAGGCTCATGGACCTGCCGGCCATATACGGCTCCTTCGGCTACTTCCCGCCGGAGCAGGACCGGTAATAGATTAAAATGACAAGTTTAGATGTATCCATGGACCTCTGGAGTCTCCTCCTCTCGCCCCGCCTCTGGTTTTTCATACTCATGTTCGCCGCGTCGGGGGCGGTGTTGCTCACTGTGGTGTGGTTTGAGCGCAAGGCAGCTGCGAGGGTGCAGATGCGCGTGGGGCCGTACCATGTGTCGCCGCAGCTCGGCGGATACCTGCAGCTACTGGCAGACGCCTTCAAGTTCATCATAAGCGAGCCCATCGTGCCGAGGGGCGCTCACAAGATCCTCTTCGTCTGGGGCCCCGCCGTATTCGTCACACTGGCCTTCGGCGCCTCCCTCCTCCTCCCCCTAACCCCCGAGCTTAGGCTGATAAAAGACCCCCACGGTCTCGTCTTCTCGCTCGTGGTGCTCCTCCTCGTGTCGATATCAATTGTTATAATCGGCTGGTCTGTAAACAACAAGTTCGCATACATCGGCGCCGCGCGGGAGGCGTTGCTCGTGGCCGCGTATGAACTGCCCCTGATACTCTCCTTCCTGGCCATGGCCATACTCTACGGCACGCTGAACCCCTTGGAGATAGTCCAGAAGCAGACCCTCCTCGTCGGGGCGATCCTCAACCCCCTCGCCTTCCTCGTCTTTGTGGTAGCAACCGCCATGGCCACCGCGAGATTTCCCTTCGAAATCGCCGACTACGAGGGCGACGTGGCCACGGGGCCCTACAGCGACTACGGCGGCATATTTCTAGTCCTTTCCTTCGCCGGCGGCGCCTACTACGCCACCTTCTCCTACTCCTTCCTCGCCACCCTCCTCTTCCTCGGCGGCTGGGCGCTCCCCGGCTACGCCCCGGGGCCCTGGCCCCAGGACATGATAGGGCACCTAACGCTGGCCGTATGGGTCTTCCTCAAAACCACAGTGCTTATGTTCTTCTTCGCCTTCCTACGCGCCGCCATGCCGGTTTTGCGCCTCGACCACGCGCTGGCTCTCGGCTGGCGCGGCCTGCTGACGCTAGGCCTCTTGGCGGTGCTGTGGTCGGCCGCGTTGCGCCTGGCCGGGGCGGTGCCATGAGCGCCGAGAAGACAACGCTTAGGGGCGTGGTAAAGGCTACTATAGACGCATTGGCGGTGGCGGCTAGAAACTTCGTGAAGCCTGAGAGGATAACCATCTACTACCCCTACGAGAGGCTGGACTACGGCAAGATGCGCGGCTGGATCGGTCTGTGGACTGAGAAATGCACCTCCTGCATGATGTGCGCCAGGATATGCCCCACAAACGCCATAAAGATGTACCCGGCACCAAACGGGAAGCGTTATCCCGGCATAGACTACGGCCGCTGCATCATGTGCCACTTCTGCATAGACGTCTGCCCCACAGACGCGCTCTACGGCACAGACATCAAAGAACTTACATGGTACGACTACAAGGAGATGATCTATACGCCAGATATGGAGAGGGAGCCTCCCAAGATACAGGAGCCCTACAAATCTGTGAAGGTGGCCATTAAATATGTCGGGGGGATCCCGAAAAAGGTAAGGCTACAGGAGTAATACTTTAAAAGCTTTACCTACTTAAACATCATGTTAGACCTCCTACTCCTATCGGTTGCCCTGTTTTTCGGCATACTAACCGTATACTCCAGAGACAACGTCTACTCGGCGGTGAGCCTCGCCTCGGCCGCCGGCGCCGTCGGCGCGTACTACGCCTACTTGGCGCAGTTCGCCCCTGCGTTTCTTGTGTTCGTAATTTACATAGGCGCCGTGATGTTGCTGGTCATAATTACGGCGGCGATGTACGGAGGCGTCCAGAGGTGGGGCGGCAGATACTTCCTCGCCACAACCCTGGTCTTCCTCGCCGCGGCGGCCCTGGGGGCGTTTCTGTGGGAGGCCCCGCCGGCCAAGCCAACGCTGGTGCAACTAGGCGACCTCCTGCCAGCTGTGATGTTGCTGATAGGCGTAGCCGCAGTCTCCCTAGTAGTAAGCATCGAGGTGGCGAGGAAGGCATGAGCCCCGCGGTCGTCGTCGGATTTATACTAATTCTCCTAGGTCTCTACAGCATAGCGACTACTAGAAACCTCGTGAGGATCCTAATAGCCCTTGAGCTCGTAACTGTGGGCGCCTTCGCGGCGCTGGCGCCGCTGGCGTCGGCCAACCCCGGCCTCTTCTTCTATGGAGTCCTCATCCTCGTGATGATAAGCGTATCGGAGGCCTCCATATTGGCCGCGTTGATATATCGCACCTACGCCCTCACAGAAAGCACGGACGTCTCGGCGGTCGCAGGGGGTAGGGAGCCATGATAATTCTGTTCTCAGTCCTCATACCGATGGCGCTGTCGCTGGCGGCCTACGTAGCGGCGAAGAGGTCGCCCTACCTCGCCGGCTACATCTCGGCCGTTGCGTTGCTTCCTCTCCTAGTGGTTTCGGCGTACCCGGTCTTCGGGGGCGTGGAGTTCAGGGAGGGCACCTTCCAGGGGTTCGACGTCACGGCTTTTAGGATAACACCCTTCAACGGAGTATTCGCCTTCACCGTGGCGCTGGTGGGAATCTTCGTTGCGCTATATAGCCCGCCGTATATGGAACACAGAAGCCGCGAGCTAGGCCGCGACACGTCGATATTCTACCTCACCTACGGCTTCTTCCTCGGCGGGCTCGCCGGCGCCTTTGTGGCGGCAAACCTCATAATGGTCTACGTCTTCATCGAAATAGCCTTGATAGCGTCGTTGTTCCAAGTGCTTTACTACGGCTACGGCGACAGAGTGAGAATAACTGTCATGTACCTAGTGTGGTCTCACCTCGGCGCTTTGCTTGTACTCGCCGGCTTCCTCCTCCTGTACCTCAAAGGTGTATATTACGTGCCCCTGCTGGCGGATCTTAGGTCCCTAGGCGCTGACCAGACGGCCTTCCTCCTGATTCTGATAGGCTCTCTTATCAAAATGGCGGCCTTAGGCGTACATATGTGGCTCCCCTACGTACACGCCGAGGCGCCCACCCCCCTGTCGGCTCTTCTGTCGCCCGTGCTCGTGGGAATCGGCGGCTACCTAATCGCCTCTGTAGCTATGTACGTCAAGCCAAACGACGAGTGGGTCAAGTGGCTAGTCTACTACGCAATTGCCACTGCGATATACGGCGGCCTCATGGCCTTTCTACAGAAAGACATCAAAAGACTCTTCGCCTACTCCACAGTAAGCCAAATGGGCTACCTCCTACTCGGCGTTGCGTTGTTCAACTCCCACGGCTACACGGCGGCTGCCCTCCTCTACCTCAGCCACGGCCTCGGCAAAGCCGCCCTCTTCATGACGGCGGGGTACTTTATAATGCATCTACACACCCGCGACATAGAAAAGATGGGGGGACTCTACGGCTGGCGCCCCGAGCTGGCTGGCGCCGCCATAGTGGGCTTCCTAAACCTAGCCGGCATCTTGACCGTGGGCATGGTATCTGAAATCGTCCTCACTGTGGCTTATGCGAAGTATTTCGCACAGGGCTACATGTACTACATCCCATACGCCGTTGTGCTGTTGATCACCGGCATCTACGCCTTCAACACAATCCGCGTTGTGTTCTTCGGGCCGCACAAGCGGGAGGACCGGGGACCCGTGGACATAGCGCTCGTGTCTATCGTGGTCGTGGCCTTCCTCTCTGTGCTTCTGTTTCTGCCGCCGTTTTCCAGCGCGCTGGCGGACAATATATATAAGACTATAGATGCGGCGGGGCTATGGAAGTAGTACTTATCACCATTTTCGCGCCGCTCATCGCCTCCCTCATCTCTCTGTTTAGCACAGCCGAGAAGTTCAAGGCGTGGGCGGTCACCCTAGGCACCTTCTTCTCCGCGTTGCTGGCGACGTACGTATACATGTCTATCAAGCCGGGCGTCTACAGCGTCTCCTGGATAGGCTCGATAGGCGCCGAAATCGCCGTGCGGCTGGACCACTTCAGCCTCCCCATGGGAGTGTTGGTGGCGTGGCTGATAGCGGCGATTTCGCTCTACTCGGTGAAGTATATGGAGGGAGACTACAGGCCCGGGTGGTACTGGTTCTTCTTCGGCTTCTTCGCCACCTCCATGTTGATAATTGTGTATGCGGACAACCTCTGGTTCCTCCTCGCGGGCTGGGAGGGCGTTGGGCTGGCCTCCTGGGCTCTCATAGGCCACTGGTACAGAGACGAGTACGACAAGTGGGTCGGCAAGGAGGAGAAGGTGTTCGGCGTGCCTTATTGGTGGACGCCCAGCAAAGCCGGCCTCCGCGCCATATTGACTGTGCGTTTTGGAGACGCCTTCTTCCTCGTGGCCATCGCGCTGTTTTACGCGGCCGCCGGCACGGTCTCGCTTACTGGCTTGGAGAAGGCTGAGGCTTTAAAGGCGCTGGGGGTCGTGCCGCTGATCTTCTTCGCCCTCGGGCCGTTCACGAAAAGCGCACAGTTTCCGTTTCACGAATGGCTTCTCACGGCCATGACGGGCCCCACGAGCGTCTCTGCGCTTATCCACGCGGCGACGATGGTCAAGGCCGGCGTCTACATGTTGATCGTGACTACGCCTATCTTCCTGCTTGTGCCCGGGGCGGAGCTGTATTTCTGGGTCGTGGCAGTGGTGGGGGTGGCCACGGCGCTGGTTGCTACCATAATCGCCTTGACGGCCATGGAGTTTAAACTTGTGCTCGCGGGCTCCACAGCGGCGAATCTGGGCATAATTGCGGCTGCGGCCGGCGCCGCGGGGCTCCTCGGCATGCACGAGCACGAGTTGTTGCAGGGCCTGCTGTTTTTCGCCTTTCTGCACATAGTGGGCCACGCAGTTTCTAAGGCGTCTCTGTTTATGGGGTTCGGCGCAGTGATCCACGAGGCCGGCACGCGCTTCATAGGCGAGGTGGGCAGACTGTGGCGCCACATGAAGACCACGGCCATCGCCATGGCTCTCTCCATGTTAAGCCTCGTGGGCATCCCGCCCTTCGTGGGATACATAACCAAAGACTTGGCCCTGGAAAACGTGCTGGAGGCCGGTCATGTGTATCACGTGGATTGGCTTGCGCCGGCGCTTTATCTGCTTCTGTTCATCACGCCGATTTACGGCCTGCGGCTGATCGGCCTCACCTTTGTGCACGGGAAGGAGCCTGAGGAGGTGCACGAGGCGCCGCTTCTTATGTGGCTACCCTACACGGCGCTTGCGGCGGCCACGCTGGCGCTAGGCGCCTACTTCGCCGTGTTTGTGAAGTTCACACTAACCGAGGCCCTCATAGCGGTGTTGCTAGGCTTCCTGACAGGCCTTGTGTTGTACATCTGGCTCCCCGGCGTGAGATCCGAGGCGTTGAGGCCCCTGTGGGAGGCGGCCTACCGCAGGTTCTATCTGCCCATCCTCTACGACGGCGTACTCCCACTGCTGTATCTCTGGTTCTCTAGGTTTATCTACGTGGTGTTCGACAGGGGGCTGTTTGACGGCTTGTACCACAACGCGATTCCGGGGGTTTTCGAGACGTTGTCAAACTGGGCTAGGAGGCTGATCACGGGCAACATCAGCCTCTACGTGCTATACGGCGTGGTGGGCATATTGATAACACTGCTTCTGCTGGTGGTGCTATGATTGACCTATTTGCCTACCTGATCCTAGCGCTGTCTGTCGCCGCGGTGGTTGCAGGCAGGCTGGAGGGGCGCTACGTGGCCGCGGCGACGTCTGCGGTGTTGCTCGCCATCTCGGCGTATCTCGGCCTGCCAATAGGCGTGGTGATCGCCGTCGTAGCGCTGTCTCTGTCTCTGGACTGGCGCATGGGGGCCTTTGGCTTTGCCCTGGCGTTCTCCGCCTCAGCGGCGGTTCTGGCGGCGTATGTCTACTACGCCGGGGCGCCGCCTGTGTACGGGCTGATGGCGCTGGCGCTTGCCACAGCCGCCGTGTACGGGCTCCTCGCCATGGAGAGGACCCGGGAAAACGTGGAGGGAGCCATGAAGTATCTTGTCTTCTCAGGCGTGGGGAAGGTGCTCATCGTGCTGGGCTACGCCTTGGCGGCCTACGGCCGGGTCCAAGGACTCTACCTGGCAGTGCTGGGCTTCATGTTTGAGCTGGGGATCGCGCCGTTTCACGCCTGGGTTGTGGATGCCTACGCCTTGGGCTCGCCGAGAGGCGCGGCGGCTCTTGCGGCGTTTAGCAAGGTGACCGCACTCTTCGTCTTGCTTACGCTGTTTAGATCTCTGCCGAGAGACGGCGCGGTCGGCCTAGCGGCGTTGGTGGTGGCCCTGGCGTCGATGCTTGTGGCCAACGTGGCAGGCCTCACGGCGAAGACCCTCGGCAGAGTCATGGCGTGGTCCTCCATCGCGCACATGTCTTACGCGCTGGCGGCGGTCGCACTCGTGTGGTGGCTCGGCGAGCCGGCGAAGACCCCGCAACTCTTCGGCATATACGTCTCTGCGGCCGACCTAGCGGCTTTGGTGGTGGTTCTGGAGGCCTTGACCTCAGGTCTCGCGAAAGCGGGGGTTTTCGGCTACTTGACCACGGCGTTTTCCGACCTGCTCCCGCCGAGGAGGAGCGCCTTGAACGTGCTTAATATTCTCTCCCTATTCGGGCTCCCGCCGCTTCTCGGCTTCTGGCCAAAGCTCTTTCTGGTTCTTCTCGCCTTGTCGTACCCCGCCGCAATCGCGGCGTTTCTGGTGTTGTGGATCGTGGTGAACAGCGCCATGGCCACGCCGTATTACCTACGGGCTCTGCGGATGGTCGCCGAGGCGCCGAGCCCCATTGCCGACAACATCACCTCCTCGTACACCGCCTTCGTGTCGACTGCCCTCGGCCTGGTGATGCCCCTCGTGGTCTACGTGCTTTTCTGATACAGGGGGAGTCCGTCGCCTCCCAGCTTTGCCTCTAGTGTTTAGCACCCTCTGGTTTTCGCATCGTTAGTAGTCAACCAGTTCTTCCTCGCTGAACCAGAACTTTATCTCCCGCTCAGCCTCCGCCGGGCTGTCTGAGGCGTGGACTAGGTTAAAGACGACCCTTCCCTCCTCAGCGGCTAAGTCGGGGGAATCCACCGAGTAGTCACCGCGGATGGTGCCCGGAGGCGCGGCGTGAGGCGCAGTGGGCCCCACCAGCTTCCTAACCACCTCCACGGCCCTGTTTCCCTTAAGCACCATGACTACTATGGGCCCCGACGTCATGTACCTTATCAAGTTGTCTTTTATACGGCGGCCCGCCTCCACGGGGTCGTCCGTCCCGAGCCTACTCTTGGGATCTATGCCGAGCTCCTGATACGCCTTCAACAGCTTATTGCCGGCTGACCTAAACCACTCCTCAGACGAGGGGTAAAAGCGTTCCATCTGTCCCGGCGTAGCCCTCACCATCTTCATGGCGACTATTTTAAGACCAACCCTCTCAAACCTGGCAATTATCTCCCCCACCAGCCCCCGCGCAACTGCATCCGGCTTCAATAGAACAAGCGTCCTCTCTACAGGCATAAAGGGGAGACAACACCTAAATAAATAGCCATTCTTTAGGACCAAACACGGTCTTTACTGTCATTATGTTTCGCCGTAGCCGTCGCACAATTAGAACATATTGATGATCGGTGGTTAACCTGCGATCTGAATCTTATATGCAAGCAACGTAAGTACTAGGGGCGGCGGTGTTTTTTTCCTCCTTGCGACCGGCACAACTGCGAAGACGGGACCCGAGACGGAGGGGTCCAGCACCTTAACCTGCAGCCTCTTGTTGCACACCACGCCCTCAAGCACGCCGTCTTTCACCTCCCCCTCTATGAGCTGGTCTAGGTGTTCCAGAAGCCACTCGTCTAGGTCGAGGGGGGTTGTGTTGAGGAGGGCAGTGCCCCGCCTGGTCTTGAGGAGGTCGGCCTTGAAGGGCGGCTCCGCGTTTGTGGGTAGCTCCATGAGTTTTACCGTGATCTGGCCGCAACGTGGGGGGGCCGTGGCGACGTAGTATAGGCCTGGGCGGGGCCCCCTGCCTATTACCACGATTTCCATGGGACTACGTTCCTCGCCGTTTTTAAGGGATGAGGAAGGTTCACGACGTTTTTCACGTGAGGAACCAAAGTTCACTGCGGGAACTGCGTCGTTGGGAAAAGTTTATAAACAGTTCACCCGCCGTCTGCATTATCTATAATTTAGGTTTTTAACTAGAAATCGAACCATCGTCATGGACTTGACTATTAGGATCTCCGGGGCGCAGGGAGAGGGCATAGAAACAACAGGCAGGACGCTGGCCGCCGTGTTTGCGAGACTCGGCTACCACGTCTTCGCCTACAGGCAGTACGGCTCCATCATAAAGGGCAACCCCACTATGTTTTATCAGATAAGGGTGTCTGACAGACGTATATATAGCCACGGCAGGTGGAAAAACTTCGACGTGTTGATTGCGCTTAACGACGCGGCTCTCTCTGCGTACAGGTCGGGGGCTAGGCACGTGATTTCTGAGAAGGAGATACCGCTTACGGAAATAGCCACGAGACATGGAAATAGAATTATGAGGAACGTGGCGGCGCTCGGCGGCCTCGCTACGCTTATAGGTCTCGACACGAAATATATAGCGGAACAGATTAAGAGTGAGTTTGGAGAGAGAGGCGAGAAGATCGCAGAGGCCAACATAGCGGTTTTGGAAGAGGCGTATAAGTACGCCGGCGGCAGATATGCGCCGGTGGCCGAGGTTAAGAAGATAGGCGAATCCAAGCTTCTGATGTCTGGCGCCGAGGCCCTCGCCTTGGGCTCTGTCATGGCCGGTATGAAGTTCTACGCGGCCTATCCGATGACGCCGGCAAGCCCCATCCTCCATTGGCTGGCGGAGTGGGGCCCGAGGTTCGGCGTGGCCGTGGTACAGCCTGAGGACGAGATAGCGGCGATAAACATGGCCATAGGGGCGGCCTACGCCGGAGTCAGGGCCGCTACCGGCACCTCGGGCGGAGGCTTCGACTTGATGCACGAGGCGTTTGGGCTGGCGGCCATGATAGAGACGCCGGTCGTGGTGTTTCTGGCGCAGAGAGGCGGCCCCAGCACGGGCGTGCCCACAGAGACTGAGCAGTCCGACCTCAGCATGGCCCTTTCCCCCGCCCACGGCGAGTACCCACACGCGGTCATAGCGCCGCGCTGGATTGAGGAGGGTCTATACGCCGCGGCTAAGGCCTTCAACATCGCCGAGAAGTACCAGACGCCCGTCATTGTGCTTGTTGACCTCTACTTCACGGAGTCGCTCTCCACGGTGGAGTTCGACCCCACCCGCTTCAAGATCGAGAGGGGCGAACTCGCCGCGGGCCCGCTGGTGTGGGAGGAGTACAAGAGGTATAAGATAACAGACAGCGGCGTGTCTCCTAGAGCCGTCCCAGGCACGCCCGGGGGTATGCATATAGCCACCAGCGACGAACACGACGAGAGGGGAGACGTAATAACAGACCGCCACATGCCGGAGGTTAGGAAGGCTATGCATGCCAAGCGTATGAAGAAGTTGGCCAAGGTGTTGGAGGAGCTGGAGCCTCCCGATCTGCTGGGAGACGGGGAGAGGTACGTGGTGGCCTGGGGCTCCACAGCCATGCCCCTGCTCGACTACGCCGCGGAGAGGAAGATCGGCCTCGCCCTCTTCAGAGATCTCTACCCCTTGCCGCTGGATTCCTGGGTGGAGAGGCTGAACTCCGCCAAGGAGGTGGTGGCCGTGGAGCTCAACTACTCAGGCCAGTTCGCCAACTACCTGGCGTCTAAGGGCGTGAGGATAGACAGGAAGGTGTTGAAGTGGTGGGGCGAGCCGTTTAGCATAGACGAGCTCGGGGAGTGGCTATGAAGGTCGAGGTCAGGAAGCCGCTGGACTACGCCGTCAATAGGCCGCCGATTTGGTGCCCTGGTTGCGGCGACTACGGCATATTGGAGGCCCTCCGCAGAGCCTTGGCGGAACTTGCGGTGCCCAACGAGGAGGTGGTGGTGGTGTCTGGCATCGGCTGTAGCTCGCAGCTACCCCACTTCATGAAGACCTACGGCATCCACGGCATACACGGCCGGGCGGTGGCCATAGCCACGGGGGTGAAAATTGCGAATCCGAGGCTGAAGGTGGTCGTGGTTGGCGGGGACGGCGATGGCTACGGCATAGGCCTAAACCACATGATCCACGCGGCGAGGCGAAACGTGGGCATCACATATGTAGTATCTAACAACCAGGTATACGGCCTCACAACGGGGCAGATGTCGCCCACCACGCTCAGGGGGACGAAGACGAAGACGACGCCCTTCGGCTCCGTGGACGAGCCTGTCAACCCGCTCGCGCTCGCCTTGGCGGCCGGCGCCACCTACGTGGCCAGGGGATTCAGCGGAGATGTCCCCCACCTCACGCAACTCATGAAATCCGCGCTGACGCACAGAGGCTTCGCCTTGGTGGACGTTTTAAGCCCATGCGTCACGTTCAACCGGGTAAACACCTACGACTGGTTCAGGGCACGCGTCTATAAGCTTGAGGAGTCTGGCCACGACTCCTCTGACTACTTCCAGGCGTACAGAAAGGCGCTGGAGTGGCCCACCCTAGACCCCTACGGGAAGATACCCATAGGGGTGTTTTATAAATCCGAGGAGAAGCCAGCCTACGAAGAGGAGCTTCTGAAGCTCATAGGGAGGGCGCCCATCGAGGCGGAGCTTCAGCCAAGAGAGGTGTTGAAACTACTTGAGAGGTAATTCAATCTGCGGCGGGGGCTCTGGCGAGTGCTCTATTCTTATCTTCTCCTTGTCTACGTAGAACACGTAGTCGTAGCCTGCGACGTCTGGCGGCGTTGTGTAGATATCCACCCAAACCGCCCTCTGGTCTCTGAAAGATCTAAACCATTTCGGCACATGTTCTGCGTCGAGTGTAATTACGTACTGGGAAAGTACCCTCTGGGCGTAGTGCTCTAGGCGTCGGTGTTCAAACAGAGAGACCAGCCGCGGCTTCGCTCTCTTAAAGAATCCCAGTTGGTAGTGCTTGTGGATATACGCGATGGAGTTAGGCGAGTCCACCACTGCAGCTGAGAGCCGTTGGTAAGGGCCGTATAAGGCTATTTGTGAGCCTAGAGGCACCTCCTTGACGAGGTGCGCCAGGAGGCCCGGCGGCGGCACGTGTCTCTGCTCCTCAGAGGGCACGTGTTCGTCGCTTAGCAAGACGGGGCCTGTGGGGAGTATTGCAAGGTAGTAGATGGGCTTCGGCACCTCCAAGCCCCGCGCCTTCTGTATCTTAATGCGCCTAATGGCGGCGTAGTTTGTATACCTAGCCTCCATCTTTATGATCACGTCGGAGATGTCGCCAAGCGGGTTGTACTTCGCCTCTATGCCTATGATGCTGAAGAGGCCGATCTTGGTCAAGGCATCTGCCGAGGCGCGGTCGAAAACTATCGCCTCCACCCCGTCTATGACGAAGACCTCGGCTCTCTCCTTGTAGGCGAGGTCCACCACTTGGTTAAACAACGTTTCTCTATACTGCGGCACGAAGGGATAGTCGTAAACAACTATTTCCTCGGCCTTCCAGCCGAAGCTTCTCCAAGTCTCGTGAAGGGTGTCTCTCCCTTCGTTGAAGGTTACCCACAGCACTCTTCTGCCCTCCTTGGCGAAGTCGAACGCAACCTTTGAAATAAGCACAGTCTTCCCGGCGCCGCTGGGCCCGTACACGAAGGCCACTTTTTCTGAAAAAACCCGCTTTAGATCCACACATAAATGGAATACGGCGTTTTAATATTTTGCGGTTATAGAGATATTTAAAATTGTGTGTATCGCGGCAAGATGAAAAGACTGCGGCGTCGGCGCACATGATCTCCGTAGTGGTCCCGACGTATAACGAGGCTGAGAACCTGCCGGAGCTACTGGAGCGTCTGGATCGGGCCTTGGCGGGGAGGAGTTACGAGGTGGTCGTGGTTGACGATGGGAGCCCGGACGGGACCGCGGAGGTGGCTAAGAGGCTGGCGGAGCGGTACCCCGTGAGGGTTCTCGTGAGGAAGGGCCGCCGGGGGCTTTCAAGCGCGGTGGTGGAGGGGGCCAAGGCGGCGGGGGGAGACGTAGTGGTGGTCATGGACGCCGACTTGCAACATCCGCCGGAGCTTGTGCCGAAGCTCGCCGAGGCGGC
>Ga0326761_1000177_pt1 | contig 15708 bp, 16 predicted proteins | sample GCREP_P_FD_207739 | JGI IMG/M metagenome (GOLD analysis project Ga0326761, IMG submission 207739) | Hot spring water microbial communities from Geyser Creek Basin, Yellowstone National Park, WY, United States - GCR.EP_P | ecosystem: Environmental > Aquatic > Thermal springs > Unclassified... | reverse complement strand
CTAAAGTCATGGGCGGACTTTCAACTCCATGTAATGGATTCAGAGGCTCCCCGCTGGCGAGGGCGGGGTGAAGAGGAGGGTCACCGAGATAGCCACGGTGATACTTTCAACTCCATGTAATGGATTCAACCGACGTTGCACCACTGCGTGCCACCGATAATAGACCTTTCAACTCCATGTAATGGATTCGCAGAAATGTACTTACGATATGCTGGGGAATAACGGTTCTTGATACTTTCAACTCCATGTAATGGATTCTCCCCTACCTAAACCATAGCGTAGGAGTCTCCCCTAACTTTCAACTCCATGTAATGGATTCCATAAAGGAAGGGTTTTTAAACTCTAGCACACATTTAATAACTTTCAACTCCATGTAATGGATTCCCGTCCTCTGGTCTAGTTCGTGGAGCTCCTCGTAGCCCTTCTTCTTTCAACTCCATGTAATGGATTCCCTCTCCTCGGACCCCGCCTCCTCCCCCAGCCCCCCGCTCGTGCCTTTCAACTCCATGTAATGGATTCCAGCATGTAGTGTAGGCTGGGAGCTCCCCCTCCACCCCCGCTCGTGCACTTTCAACTCCATGTAATGGATTCCCACTCAGGGAGGTAATGTTTGGCGTTATCGTTGCTGACAGCCATCTTTCAACTCCATGTAATGGATTCCCCTTCAGATGCAAACTCTTGCAACACTACCAGGTGTAGGCGAACTTTCAACTCCATGTAATGGATTCGCTAGACCTGCTTCTGCGCATCCTAACCGAGATGAGGGTGACAGCAGAGGCTTTCAACTCCATGTAATGGATTCGTCAGGTTTAGGACCTTGAACCTCAGTGACAGTCACAACCTTTCAACTCCATGTAATGGATTCAAAATCAGCATTTGATAACATCTATCTGATATTCAAAGATAACGACTTTCAACTCCATGTAATGGATTCCGGTGGTGTGGTGTACAGCAAACTCATAATGTTCCCAAGCACTTTCAACTCCATGTAATGGATTCTCCTCTTGACTGTAACCCTCCCTAGCGTAATCCCTACTTTCAACTCCATGTAATGGATTCACACATAATATCTAGGCACGGGCACACCTACTGTGCCGGCCGTCTTTCAACTCCATGTAATGGATTCAGAGCCCTCCCCGAACACCCCCTCCACCTCGCCCTCCAGCCCGGGCCTTTCAACTCCATGTAATGGATTCTACGGGTTCGAGGGCTTCCCACTATACCCCGTCAACAACTTTCAACTCCATGTAATGGATTCGGGTCGAGTACACAGAGAGGATCGTGAGCTCCGTGCTGGAGCTTTCAACTCCATGTAATGGATTCGGATTCTACCTGTACAAGTTCGTGTCCGATCTGAACACGATATGCGCTTTCAACTCCATGTAATGGATTCACATTTAAAGCTTCTGCTAGGGCTGGTATTAACGTTGTTCTTTCAACTCCATGTAATGGATTCCTGGAGTTGAAAGATTGTTGTCATCCCCACCACCCTGCCCCGAAGGGTACTTTCAACTCCATGTAATGGATTCCCTCTCCTCAATGAACTTAACGACCTGCTCCTCGGTCCAATCCTTTCAACTCCATGTAATGGATTCTGCACCATGGGGGCCCTCGTCATGGTGTATTATCTTGTAATCACTGGTTTCTATTTTGTTTTCTATTGTTGTACCCTTGTTTTCTCCGCTGTAGGCCCCCTATGGTCTTGGCTGGGGGAGGGGGTATTTAAGCTTTACTCTACATCATCCCTAGCTAGCCTGGGATCTCACCTTGGCGTCCAGTTAGAACACCTAGCAACGGTTGAGCTTTGACTTCAGCTACATCAACAGAAAAGTATATAAGGATCCCTGACCAGCCAGGGATTAGTTTTATTACGTGCTACCTGTGGGTTTTGTTGTGAATTCTCTTACCTCTACTTCCCCGAATCCTATGCTTCTGCTCTTCCCCAGCCCTATTCTTGTTGCTAGTGCTAGTAGTTTGTTTGCTATCTTCTCTAGTCTTCTTGTTGTTATTGTGTATGCTATGTACCCTGTTACCCCTCTTACCAGTTGTAATCTGTCCCTTTCGTCCCTCCCGTATACTGTTGTTGTCGGTCTTATGTTCATGTCCACCTCGTAGAATGCTATGTCGGCTAGCCTCCCTACAACGTATGGTGCTATGTGGCCTTCCACCCTCTCGCCCTTGACTAGGCCTAGCCACTCCCTGCATGCAGCGGCCATTATGTATGATGGTGTTGGTAGTAGCCTGTAGCCTGGTTTAATGCTCGATACAAGCTTGCTCGATGTTAGTGGTGGTGGTGTCATTATCTTAGTTGGTAGTAGTAGTGGTGTGTGTATAACCAGCTTGAAGGGCTTACCCCTAGCTATCCCCGCGTCGAGGCCCTCAACACCCTCTATGACAGCCTCCCTCGTTGAGAAGGCGAACTTGTAGCCTAGGAACTCCACCACACCCTCACAGCCTGAGAGAGCTGATATCGAGAAGGGGTTCCTAGAGTACAGTGCAACACGACCCTCAAGAACCTCACCACCATGAACACGGAGAGGCTCATCCGAGCCGAGGGTAGAGTAGAGCCTCCTAGAACCCCTCCTAAGAGCGAATAACGTAACAGGCTTAATGGAAGCACGTGACCTAACAAAACCATGGATATCACCTAGACAATCAGAGCTCAAAACAATATGCTTGAGAAGCTTAGAGGTCATAGGGGGCAGGATGACGTCAGATAGAGGTGCGATGGAGAACCTAATGGTCACAATGTAGCCCGAAGCACCCTCAAGAACACTTTCGAAGATCTGTTTAAGGGGCACCATCCCACCCATACATCTAACCGTTAGAGCAGGTGCTAAGAGTCAGCTTCGAGCCTCCAACCTCCTCCTGAACCAGCCTAAGCCTCTCGATTAGCTGTGAATCCGTTGTGTAAACATTAACATGAGATCCGCTAAGGAGCTTCCCTAAAGCTAGAAGTAAGACGTGGATATCGCTCTCAACCTCTACCCTTAAGCGGCCGGGCTCCTCACCCTTACGCAGTTCCTCCCCCGCTACTCGTAGTAGAACGCTATTCAAGCCTCTACTCCTGATGTTATCCAGCGTCTTATCCCTATAGTTTTCATACCACATCCGTTTTAGCACTCTTCTAACACCCAGTGGCCTGCCGAGATCATTGAGGCAACCTTCAGTAAGCTTATCCTCCCTCTTATACCTACTACTAGGCACTTCTACCTCCTTTATCGAGTAGTCCTTTTTCAAAGCGTTCATAACTATCTGCTTAACCTTCTCACAACAGTGGGTTAGAGCGCTTATGTCAGCTACTACCTCAACGCTACCCCTCATACCAGGTGAGAACCTCCGGTAACCGTGTTAATATGAATCTCCCCGCCTCCCTACTCCACTCCGCCTTCCTAACCTTCACGTCTAGGTTTCTGTCGAAGAGGAGCTCGTAGAGCCTTAGCATTTCAGGGTCCAGTGATCTCTCAATAAAGCCTATGACGTCCTCCCTATGGGTTGATACTATAGTGGAGCCCTCCAGCTTCGATAGATGTTTAGCTAGCTCTGCAACACCCCTTATACCTATGCTGTCAACAGAAGCTTCAGGCTCATCTAGGTAGACTAGGGGTTTCAACCCCAGGTATGATATGAGTGCTACTGGTATCGCTAAGTTTGCCAGGGTTAGTAGGGATTTAAGCCCCTTGCCTAGGATCTCCACCCTCCTCTTCACACCATGTAGCTCTAAGATTACACTGTCTAATTGTATAGATGCTCCAACCTCCACCCTCTCACCCCCCTCTAGAGCTCCTACAGATGCTTCAACTGACCTCGCAATACACTGGGATACGCTCCTCCTAACCTCGTTCACTACATTTGCTATCCGGTGATCACTATAGACCTCAGCTAGTAGCCACATATTCTCCAGCATACTGCTAATAGGGGTGTAGAGTGGGGATCTGACCCCCCTCATCTCACCTCTAACGATACGAGCTATGTTTTCGCCGAAAGCATAGGGGTCTATCACACTTAGACCGATCACATCCAGATCCCCCTCGACAAACCCCTTAATATCGAGTAGCATCTTCCTCGCTCTCTCGGCATCCTCAAGTGGTAGGGGTATCTTGGCTTTGGTAAGTTGTAGTTTAAACTCTTTATATGATAGTTCAAGCTCTTCAACGTCTACGAGTGGGCTTGTAACTCCATAGGCCTCCCTTAGGGTTGACGAGAGGAAGGATAGTATGGTGTAGAGTCTAAGAGCTGTAAGGGCATCGCTCGTCCACCCTCTAAGCTCCTCGGCTGCCCTATTCAAGCCCTCAGATCTCTCCTCGAAACCCTCCACGACCCCCCATAGTTTTAGGAAGTCAGCGTTAACATCGCTGAGAACCTTAAGGCCTAGAGCTAGGGGGTGCTCTTCCCTAAGCGTCTCAGATAACGTTTTACTCGAGGTAATTGTGGATATTGTGAGTGTGGATGCCATAAGGATGCCGATCAACGTTTTACCGGCTATATTGCTACCATAGAATACCGTGGCTCCTGGTATTGGAATCTCCATCTCCACATCCTTAACCCAGCCAATCCTCCCAGCTTTCAGGGTCAAACTCAACTAAGTGCACCCGGGTACAGTGTAGAGGTCGTAGAATCTTTTAACGGAATCGTAGTACTCATCACCTTCAACCCTCCCCTCACACCGCTGGGATCTCCTTGACTCTACTGACACCTTCTTATCACAGGCCATTAGCAGGCCAGCGTACACCCTAGACTTGGCTATAACCTCCCTGTACTCATCCCCAAGCTTATCGACATAGTCTATTAGCAGGTTGCGAACGTACACTCCAGCATCTTCTATGCTAACACCCTTAAGCCTACCCTCTAGGTCACGGGGGATAGTGATGTTGAGTTGTTTCAACTCACGCTCAACTACATCCAATCGTGCTAGCACATTGTTTAGGAATAGCACCATACACTTTAACCCCTCATAATCCACCTTATAATCAACCTTCCTACCTATCGATTCCAAGAGCGATCTGTGAGCTTGGTGGTGTGAGGCTATCGCGTAGATTATCATGAAGATCCTACCACTATCAATTTGACCTTTGAGAAGTAGCTCTGCGAGTATTGCCGATAGGAGCTCGTGATCCCTAAAACCCCTCATGACGTTCTGTTGATACCTGCAGAAGGCCTTACCAATATCGTGGAGAAGCCCTGCTACGAAAGCTACCCCCTCATCGAGCTCCGGCCTCCCAAGCCTCGCATTCAAACCACACGCCATAGTCTTAGTGCAGAGTGCAACGCTGACAAGATGGTCCTTCAAGGGCTCCTCCAACTGCTCCCCATTACACTCATCCTTGTAGGCTAGGAACTTCCATGGGTCAAACGATACCGTACTCCCTATCATAGCCCCTCACCACCTTGAAGCCCAGGAAGATCACATTAACCCTCTCAACAACCCCTTCCCTCATCTCTCGACCACTCTCTCTCCTCACATCGTCCCTAAGATTCTTAATGAAACTGTAGAAGTCGACACCAGACTTATCCTTCAGTACTTTGTGGAAGTAGCTGGGCTCAACACCTTCTACTGCTACCCAGCACCCCCTCTCATTGCTGCAAACCCTAGTTACAGCCTGCACCCTACAATCTCTATCGAAGCAGAGGAGCTCCTTAAACCTACTCCTTAGGAACGATATTGATACATCGACTATATCATGTTCCTTGCAATCCTCATCCTCACAAACAACTAGAGGTATCATCTTAAATGGTCTTAAAGCCTCCATGAAACCATATGATCTTATAGCCTTCAACCACTCCTTCAAGTCTTTTTTGAAAATAGGCAGATCTAACAGCAATCCCTCAAGGTTATTGAAATACGTTTCTGGGTACCCGTAATCCACATGAGCACTATAACTTGTGAGTATGGAGTAGACTGTAGGTGCTTCTCCATACCTCCAATCTATTTTACAAACGTTGATTCCGCTATCTCCAACCCTCTCCCATTTAAGCCCTTTAACTAGATCCCCAATACCCCCCATTGTATGGTTAATCTGATCATCTCCGTAAACTTGCTTTGCCGCGTTGATGGAATCTTCCGACAGTGATACCACCAACATGGGGTTTATGCCGTGGCGTACGACATCTTCTACATCCTCAATACGCCTAAGTATTCTCCCAAAACGCTGGATTAAGGACTCTATTGGCGCAATGTCGCTTATCACAGCATCAAATGACTTATCAAGACCGGCCTCGACGACCTGGGTTGAGACCAGGATTAGCGGTCTCCTAGCATTGTACAAGTTTAAGAAGTCCTCGAACCTCTCTTCCCTCGCTCTGCTACCGAGCCTCCCATGTATTAGTATCATCTTGTAACCGTCAGCTACACTCCAGTCCTTCAAATTCTTGTATATGTCGACAGCTCTCTTAACAGTGTTAGCTACGATCAAGATCCTCTCGTACCCCTCGTGGATCAAGCTAGCTACTACGCCCTCCACCCTTCTGTCAGTAATAGTTGTTAGAACTCTGGACTTGTAGGCATCTCTTATCCCCCTAACATCTTCATCCTCTACTTGATCTATGGGTATCCTGACTAGGTGGCAGTTCAGCTCAGCCAGCCTATCATAATAGTCTAGGATTACGCTACCTCCTACAACGATGACCCTGCACTGTACCTGAGCGAAGTCTCTCAAAGCCTTCAGTAACAGGCTCACATACTCAATGGGTATCGAGGCTGTAGCATAGATAACGTTAGACCCATAGTATTTGACTATGAATGGTGTGAATGCCGAGATGAGGTGGAGAAGCCCCTTAGAGGATCCATCTACACCCCCCTCACTTTCATCAGCTTTAGCTATGAGGTGTACTTCGTCCATTAGAAGTGTCCTACCGTATAAGGCTAGCGATGCTATATCCCAATGTGATCTATGCTTGCCGATATCAGCTACAGGTGCTACCAGTGCCTCCAACAAAGTGCTATCATAGGTTGCGACCATGTGATGGCATAGCATGTAGGGGTCTTTTACAACACCCTTAATCTTAACCCCGGCTTGGAAGCAGGCTTTATCACCGAGCTTGCTCATCACATCGCTTACTAGAGCTCTTAGCGGGAGTAGGTGTAGGCTTCTCACCCCGTACCCCACCATCAATGTAGTTAAACTTGTCTTCCCAAAACCTGTGGGTGCTATCAGTATCGTGACAGGATATGATGGGAGCCCCTCGATCACCCCCCTTAGGATACGCTCCCTCCTAAATCCCACTTTTTCACCCCTGTTTAACTAAATGGTATAATAGTTTTGAAATCCTTTGAGCCTCGCTCTTCAATAACGCTTTCCTTCTATCCTTCTCACCCTTATAAATATCCTCTATGTAGCTCTCAACATGCTCTTCGTCGATAAGCTCGCTGGACTCCTGTGCAATACGCCATAGCACATCCTCCTCCCTCAGGTAGCGTGATAGTCTGTATAACACGTCGAAGTACGGTCTCCTCTCCCCCGTTGCTATCGAGTAGGCGAGCATCTTAGCATCGCTAGCTAACCTCTTATAGAGGCCTTGCTCGCTCGCAATCTTGGAAAGGTATAGTGTTGAGATGATTAGCCTAGCAACCGTAGAGGCAGCCCTATACCTATCCCACCCGGTGAAACCTATCGCTTCCATAGCGGAACCTAAGTTTGCCACCTCACCTAATGATATTGTAAAGCCCTCCCGCCTATAGAATCTTAGGCCAGTCGGTGAGAACGTCGATAAGTTCAATCTGATGCTTTCAAGCACCCTCCTACTCCTGATACGTTTCTCAGCCTCTTCCCCAACCTCACTATAGATCTCAAAGAGGGCTGCAAGCCTCATACCATCTACATCCTCAACAGGCATCCAATACTGACTCTTATCACTAATTATAGAGTTGAACTGGCGAAACACATCGGTTAAGAACTTTGCCTCAAGCCTTCCTACCTCTATACCAACGATATCCATTGTGGGTATTACATAGACATCTGTTTCACCAATAGACCCGCTTCCCGCTGTTAACGCTAGTAGTGATGCTGTTAGGAGAGCTACAACTCCACCGTTAGCCCTAATCTCAACGATGCCAAGTGATGGTCTTCCCGTTGATTTCACATCCTTTAAACCACTGAATTTACCTAGCTCGTAGAACCCCTCGCTTACCAGCAATCTCGGTAGCCTTAGATCCCCGCCAAAAATCAATCTAAGGTTACCCTTTTCGACCCCTAGAGTTACACCGTCAGGTGAAATCCCAGCTTTTACTTCGTCTAGATGGCCTCTCACATACTCTAGTAGTGATGTGTAAAACCCACCCCACTTCTCTCGCTTACCCGGTAGTTTTACGCCAAGACCCTCCTCGAATATATCGTAATCGCTACCCGTCATACGCTGCCTTAGGACAGGCACATCACCTAACCTATCAACGTGATCCTTACGATCTCTGAGTATGTTTAGCATGTTATGTAGGAGAATGTCGAGTGGATTTTTGTGTGGTATCTCCACCTCGATTACTTCAAGTCCACGGGTGGTATCTAACCTGAATCTCAGTTTCTCACAGTTCAGACAGGAGGTTGTAACCATAGTTTTCATTATCTCGGAGGCTAACTTTAATGGTGGTAGCACTATCTTAGCTTCTGCCATGCACTATCACCGTAGCCTTAGGGACTATGTAATAATCCCCCTTTGAATCCCTGAGGACAGTGGCCTTGTCCGGGTCTACTCTGACCTTAACGCTTGTTGATGGTATAATAAACCTTTTAAGGAGCTTCAATGGATCTTTGACACCTAACACATACCACTCACTTGAGAGCTCCGGGAGGTTCTCCTCAATGTAGTCCCCCTCTATCACCTCCTTTACGAGATACTCTGGTAGCATGAAGCTGGTGGTTACTACATCCACTGGGGCTAGCTCTACAGGGTAAGTGTTAACCTCCACCACCGAGACCGGGCACTCCCTGGAACCCAGCCTCCAGATCCCGGTGGCCCATCTCTCAACACTCTCCGGATCCCGTGTTAAGTATACGGCTTCGAGGATGACACCCGGTAGGTAGATCTTGCCTCTACCCTGTACAGCCCAGATGTACGGTGAGCCAGGATATAGGTTGCCAGCTCTCACCCCAAGTGTTGTTATGTATCTGGTTAAATCGATAACCTCAATCGCAGCCTTCGGGTTAAAATCCTGGAACCTCCCGGTGACCCAGCTGATAACATTGAGGAGCTTCACCGTAGAGCTTAGTAGGGAGCCTCCTTCAATGATAACCTCAGGTCTTGACGATCTAAGTGCCTGGTATGCTAGTGCTCCTAGGAGCGTTGTTGGTGGTGGTATCTTGAACGTCGGCTGGGTTGCAGTGTAGAGTGGTAGTGCTACAGTGAAACCCCAATGGGCTTGGATTATTGCGGAGACAGCGTAGAGGTTTAAAGTCCTAGCCATGATAATGCTTCCTCTTTAACCCTAGCTACGGCATCAGCTATGGTGTCCGCCATCTCAACGCCTAGATTGCTCATCTCGCTTTTCACGCTATCGAAGCCAGCGTACCCTACAAGCTTGAACTTATAACCGTATTTCTCGCTCATCTTGTTAGCTCTCTTAACGGTCTCCTCTATGTAGCTCGACCTCGTGGGGCTACTTACCATGAACGGTGTATCCTTGCCTAATGTTAAGAGTATCGACTCATAGCTTATGACCGGGTTGAACCTCGACTGTTTAGCTCCAAACATGTTGGATTCAAGCATGTGCGCTAGTGCATCCAATGCGAGCTCAACCCTAGCCCTCCTCGCTTTATCATCTACCACCGGTTTGTTGGTGTAAGTGCTTACACCTACACTGCTAAGATCTACGCCGAAACTCCAGGAGTAAACGGCCGAGCCAACCTCAACATAGTATATCATTTGACCTCTAGCTTCTTCACCCTCAACTGCAACCCTCATAGCTGTAGGAGAATGCCTAACATGAAGCTGGGGTTCGACGACTGCAGCTTCTAAAGCATCAACAGCTGGCACCATGTAGCCGCATATAAACCTCGATGTCCGCTTAACCGGTATCCTGGCTGTGACAAGGAAGCCGCCTATGTCCTCCACTACACAGTTAGCCACTATAGATGATTCGATATCCCCAGGCTCATATCTTCTACCCTTCTCGCGCTCACTTTTTGTTATCATGTCTCTGAGCTGTACCTCCCAAGCCTTATCTCCGAATAGCTGCGGCTGAGCATGCTTAACGAACTCCTCCCTCTCACAGTACCCACACAGGGGTAGGTTACTCTTGGATGCCAGCCTAGCTATCCAGCTCTGGTAGGCATGACCCATAGACTCGCCACTAACCACAGGGACGTACCTCACAATATACCTTGAATCACTTCTAACCACTATCGCCGCCTTCCTATGCCTAACGAAGTTACCCACAGACTCCGCCATGTTTAAAGCCTCTACGTTAACCAAAGCCCTAAGACCGAGCGAAAGCCATACCACCCCCGGCTCACCCCCACGAGTCTAAGCTGAGGCTTCAACAGCCTTCACCGGGAAGGTGAGAGCCCTTGAAGCTATCTCCTTGCAGACTTCGAGACCTCTAATCACATCTTGTCTGAGGAGCTCCTGTAACCACCTTATACTCTCCTCCCTTGCGACATAAGCTTTAACCGCCTTTCCACCCTCAAGCTCGCATAGGCTACCATCGAAGCTCTCATAAGCAGCCCTGGATATCCTCAAGGCCTCATAGAGAGCTTGCTCGACTACAACTTTACTAGTTGCATTGGCGAGCTTATCAACTATGGAGAACATACGACAACGTATGAAGGCATACAACATCCTAACAATGTCGTCCTTATACTCGTCCTCCTTACTCGTAGAGGTAACCATCATACCACCCCCTAGCGGGCCGGGAGAGTATGGTAGGTAGAAGGGGTATTTAAATATTAGGTTATGATGGAGGGTTATGTAAGGCATTATGTCATACCCTATAACATCACAGCCCCACTTGGGGGAATATGGTGGAGTTTAACATTTAAATATTGTAACCCCACATATCCAACTTGGAGGTATGTTGTCATGCCTTGTTTGTTGGTTTTCTCTTTTGGCTGGAGTGAGGTATTCGTCTCCAGGGCTATTGTTGGTCGTGGTGGTGTATCCAGCGATGACCTCCTAGTGCTTGTTGCTCCTGCTGGTGGTGTTGGTTTTGAGGAGGAGAGGTATAGGGTTGCTGTTGATGGTGTTAGGAGGTTCCTTGCCAACCTTGGTGGTAGGGATCCCGTTGAGATTAGGGTTGATGTTGGTGTTGACTTCGAGGATCTAGTCTTCAACATATCCCGTGAGCTCTCAAGGCTCCTCCCGGGTTTCACCCGTGTAGAGTTCTACCTTACCGGTGGTATGAGGCTTATAGTCCTAGCCCTACTCTTCATCGCTGATATCCTCTCAAGCTTAGGTATACCAGTTAAGGTTTACAGTGGCCCTGAGGACTCGCCTAGGATTGTTAAAATCCCCCTAGGGGCCCTTGGGGCTGTTTCGAGACTGACTAACAGGCAGGTTGATTTGCTGAGGGAGCTGGTGGGCCGTGGTGAGGTGAAGCCTAGTGATGAGGGTTTCGGTGGGGGTGTTGATGCTAGTACTGTTAGGAGGATCCTCGATAAGCTGGCCGCTAGAGGGCTTGTAGTCAAGTCTAGGAGGGGGCCTAGGGTCGTCTACAAAGCTACCGGGCTTACCAAGGCTGTGGTGAGCCTCCACGATGCTATGAGGGGTGGGTGACGGGGCAGACACGTCTATACCAGCAGTAGTAGCACTTCTGCCTAGGCTGTGATACCTCTGGTGGCCTCTCACCCTCGATGACAGCCCTTAGCCTAGCAAGCTTCCTCTCAACACCCAACAGCATCTCACCTGTAACCCTGAACCTCATAACATCACCACCATTGTATAGGATAGCCTCCCTAACAACACCGAGGGACTCGGTTACCAGTAACGCGTAGGCTACAAGCTGTGTTTTGAAGTGCCTCAGCCTATCACGCCTCCTCCTGAAAGCTTTAACCTCGACTACGACGAGCTTACCATCGCCCGCCACCAGGTCCACTACACCCTCAACCCTAAGCCTATAGCTCCTCACTGGAACCTCAACCCTATACGGTTTAGGTAGGCCTAGCTCGCTTGCAACCTTAACCTTGAAGCTAGCGTCAACCCTAGACCTACCAACATCCATGCTATCCGTTGGATCAGTCACATAGCCTATGTTATGGTGTATCCACGGTATTACAGGGCAGTACTCAAACTCCTTTAGATCAACCACGTTAACCCAATCATCGTAGTATGTGTACAGCATCGATCACACCCCTAGCCCAGAGGGGTTTACCTATAACGATTGTCTTAGGCCAATCCTGTGGTTGGACGAAGACCATGTGGACAACATCTGTCTCATGGTCTATGATGGTTTCAAGCCTCCTAGCTAGGTCTAAAGCCCTAGCCCTCATCATATCACCTACGAAAGCACTCCTTTGAATCCTCGACAGCCCATAGGCTTCAAGCAGCTTTGAAACCCTAAGCCTTACATCGTCATCGCTTATATCGTAGATGACAACGACCTTCAAGCAGCTTCACCCTCATAGCACTGGTATGGAGCCCCCCTCCTCAAGCTCTCGGCAAGCCTTAGAGCGTAACCTCTGAGAGCCTCATCGAAGGTCATATGCCTGTAGGCTCCAGGGCATACCTGTTTAAGCCTCTCTCTCACAAACCCCGCTATCTCAGCTCTAGAGTTGTAAGAGAGTCTACTCGACTCAATCTTAGGCCTCCACCCCCTCCTGAAGGCTCTAACGAGAACCTCGTCGACTAGCGGGGCTCTCCACATCTCAACGTAGTCGAATGCTAGTACAGGCTTCCCACTCCTATCCGTATGTAGGAAGCCAGCGTAGGGGTCTAAGCCTGCTAACACCAGAGATCTCCAAGCTAGGCCGTAGAGTATCCCGTAGGCGTAGTTAAGCGATAGGTTGAAGGGGTCAATGGAATCTCTATCTCTACAGTTGAACCCGATATCTCTTGGGAGGATTAACGCTATGGAGCCCCAGTAGATTCTCGCAGCTTCAGCCTCTAACCCCATTATAGCGCTCCTAGCCTGATCGAGTGTCCTAGGTAGCATGCTTAAATCGATATTCGAGGCTTTAGCTTTAACCCTCCTAGCCTCCTCAGCGAGCTCCTTTACACCTAGGTCTACTGAGAGCCTGCGAAGCGTGCTAGCCTGTGTGAGTATCTTACATCTGGCTATGGACGAGGCTATTGAAACTGCAAGCTCCCCGCCATAGGCTTGATACTGTGCTCTCCTAGTGGTAGTGGTCCTAGTGTAATGGCTGGCGTAGAGTATCCCTACAGGTAACCCCCTATCATCGATTACCACGAGCTCTATACCTGTTGCAACAAGCTTCCTCAAAGCCCTACTCGATATAGTGATACCGCTTGAGGCTAGTACGACCACGTCGATCTCAGATAATGGTATCTTCTTGGAGCCATCCCTAGCCTTTATGTTCAACGCTGTCCCTGTTACACCGATTTTAACACCATAGCCTGTCACATGTAGTATCCTCATACCACCTCATCCTCAACACATGTTGACTGTGGTGGTTCTACTGGTGAGAGTAGCACGTCTATCGCCTCATCCCTAGCCTCTAGGAAGCTCCTCCTAAGATCTGGTGATATGTAGATTGGTTCTATCCAGAGTGTTGGAGAACCCTCAGTTACATTATTAACATGTACTAGGATCCCGTAGTCCACGGGGACCTCCATGTACGATTCCATTGCTAGAGCGTAGCCTGCAAGCGCCACCCTATGCCATCTCATCGACTTACCGTACTTTATCTCAATCACTAGCCCCATCTCACTTAAACCATCGACCCTAAGGTGTCTCGATAACCCGATAGCACTACCATCAACCCTGTACTCTGACAGCCATGGGATCCACCCTAGGCCCTCACCTCCATTCAACAACTCCGATGCCGTGGATTCGCCAAACCACACTGATATTAGCTTCCTGTAGAGCTCCACAGCCCACCTATCACTCGTTAGATCTCTAACCCTCAGCCAAGTTCTATCATAAAGCCTTCTAACCACAGCCCACCTATCGTTACTAAACACCATGAATCTCAGATCCCTGGCAGCCCTATGGAAGATCTCGTGGACTATGTAGCCTACCCTCATGTGCTCGTTAACCTCAGCTTTCACACCCTTCCTCCTCCTAAGCCATAGGTCTCTGAACCCACACTGGCTGGAGTATGCTATCTCGCTAACACCAAGGCCAAGGTAGGCTCTAGGCTTGACAGGAGGTTTATCCCAACTCCAACCCCTAAGCTCCCCGGGCACGGGGTCCAGCTCTCTAACCTCATGTAGCCTCCTAAGCTGCCTACGGATAAGCCAGCTAATCATAGCCCTACACCAGGTAGTAGGTGTTACCGTTGAAAGTTCAAGTCTACAATCTACAAGGCCTACCCTCTAGTCCCTAGCGGGATCGGGATTCGATGTTAGGAGGGGGCTCAGGGCATGACCTACGCTTAGCTAGCATCCCTAGCTAGCTGGGGATCTCTCAGGCCTCCACCAGGCCCTCCTCTAATTCAGCTTCTACAACCTCTACACCAGTAACCCTCTCAGCCATAGCACTAGCTATGAATGCCACGAGGTTACCCCACTGTGTTAGGTACACCCCACCACCCCTCCCCCTCCTAGCTATGAGATCTTCTCTTGAAAGCTCAGCAAGCTTATTCTTAACAGTCTTCTCATGCAACCTGAGCTTAGCAGCGATCTCCTCAGCTGTTAAACCCTGGTTATCACGTAACACCCTTAGCATCTCAAGCTTCTGCTGGCTTACGTTCAACGTGAGTAGCTTTAGGAAGCTAGATGGAATCCTAGCTTCCCAGACGTCACCACCATCACTTGAAACATAGATGTCGACATTGTAGCCCAAGCTAGGTAGGAGGAGTGCTGCGAGGACAGCAGGAGTAGTAACACCCCTAGAACCACCGCTAACATCGAATATAACGTTCTTCACACCACCAACATTCAAAACCTCAGACATTATCGACACTACTGCCGAGGCGGGATCACCAGGGTCAACGTCGAGAAGCCTAAGAACCCTAACCCCGCTAACGGAGGCGAAAGAAACAAGGTTATTGTAAGCCCTAAAAGTAGCACTAGCAACAGGCCTAATAGTAGCACAGAGGACAGCATCACTACGACCAGCAGCAGAAGAAGTAAGACGCCTAATAGCGAAATCCTCGTGGAAACCAAGAGTAAACACGAAAAGCCTCTCAAACACCACAACAACACCAAACACAAGTTATAGCTAAGGAAAACCTTTAAATCTTAAACCCACAGGTAGCACGTAATAAAACTAATCCCTAGCAGGCCAGGGATCCTTATATACTTTTCTGTTGATGTAGCGAAGATCAAAGCTCAACTATTGCTAGGTGTTCCAACAGAACACAAAATCAAAATCCCTAGCAGACTAGGGATAATGTAGAGTAAAGCTTAAATACCCCCACACCCAGCTAAGACTATGGGGGGCCCAGAGCGGAAAAAACAGAGGTGCAACAATAGAAAACATAGTAGAAACCAACGATTACAAAGCAATACACCAGAACAAGAGCCCCCATGGTGCAGAATCCATTACATGGAGTTGAAAGGTACATCTGTTTCAACGACATTCACGTTACCTTTCTCATGAATCCATTACATGGAGTTGAAAGCCCCAGAGGCCTCCATATGGGTGATTGGCATTTGAATTGA
>Ga0326761_1000172_pt1 | contig 16056 bp, 14 predicted proteins | sample GCREP_P_FD_207739 | JGI IMG/M metagenome (GOLD analysis project Ga0326761, IMG submission 207739) | Hot spring water microbial communities from Geyser Creek Basin, Yellowstone National Park, WY, United States - GCR.EP_P | ecosystem: Environmental > Aquatic > Thermal springs > Unclassified... | reverse complement strand
GTTAGAGAGAAAGCTTAAGTCACTAAGATGACCCTTGTAGGTTATCCTAGTGTGGGCTACGATTGGTGGGATTTATTGGGTGGCGGGCCCGCCGGGATTTGAACCCGGGACCTTCGGCTCCGAAGGTCTCAGGCATATGATTGTTTCATATTCATGCGATATGAATGGTTTCTAGCTCTCATACAGGCTTGCATCTCCATGTTCATACCTGTGCATTCTGATATGAGTTTGCTTACGTTGTGTTAGGGGTTGCTCTCTTCAGGCCCGCGGAGTACAAGCCTGCCATTGATGCACTCAGTCCACCTGTCTCCTAGGATTCTTTCAGCCTCTTCACCTTCTGCTGGTGTGTAGTATGGGCATAGCATGCAGAAGAACCAGTGTGTTAGCACGCTTGGATAGCAGACCTCAACATCCCTAACACCTCTTACAACACCTCTCCTGCAGTCGATACCCTCCACTCTCCCTATTATGAAATGCCTTTTGCAGTACCCATCGGAGTCCATATGCCTGCAAGGCCTGTACTCCATCCTAGCCTCCATAACGTTGCATAGGAGCTCCAGGTCAGCCTCTATGTTGAAAGCGGGGGGTTTGATCGCAACCTCAAGCCTGGAGGCTAAACCCTCAAGGTCTCTGAGCTTTCTGTCAAGCTCTTTAACCCTAGTGGCGAGCTCTACAACCTGCTTGATCCTAGACCTAGGGCTCTCATATGATGATATCAACTGGTAAACCTTGAAGACACTACAGCCAAGCTCACGTGCTATCTCCCTGTAGCTAAGACCCTTAGACCTAAGCTCTAGGGCTCTAGCCCTGAGAACCTCATCATCATACTTCTTCCTAGGCACCCCGGGCACACCCACCTAAAAACGTTATCTATGGAGGGTTATAACGTTAGCAAATAACATCATAAAATAACATTATCCGGAGAGCTTTCAGAGCACTCTACACATTACAGACACCTTAGAACCCCCAGCAGGTTGCTTGATCTAACCATGCAAGCTGGATGGGGGTGGGGTATGTAAAGTTGTTCAAGTTGGAGGTAGAATAGTGTTCTCTAACACTATGTGGTATGCTGTACTGTTTGTAGGCGAAGGCGAGCTAGGGGCCTACAGCTGTAGGCTCCATCTGGTTTAGCTGAGGTCAATGTCGATGTGTTTTGAGAGAGCCACCCTTGAACCTACAGAGCTTAGCTTTACCAACAAGCCTACACACTATCAAGCCTTCAGCCTCAAGTACAGCTATGTACGGGGCTTAGAGTTCTAGAACTCTTAAGGTTCTAACGCTAGTAACCCTTAGAACCCATAGGTCTAGGTCTTAGGCTACTGGGGTTGCGTTAACCAGAGGTTAAATCTACCACTACTAAGCCAGCCCCCATAGACTGGTGTTGATCCAACCTACCTCTAGTGATTACCCAGGGTTTTTACTCAGAGTAATCGTTTGAGAGCAACCCTAAACACAAGTGATCCTAGTTAAGCTTGGGGGTTACCTCTAGTAACTAAGTCCTGGTAGTATTGGGGGGCTCTAGAGAGCATAGGGTAACCCCCATGATAGCCCCTAGTATTAGGGGGTTACTCTAGTAGTATTAGGGGGCCTTGATTTTCCGAAACATAACAACCTACGGGGTTACCTTAGGCTGTTGATCTAATCTTAGACCCTAACTCCACCCCCTCAATCCTAGCCCTTAAAGCACTCGTCCTAGCCCTCTCTAAAGCCTCCTCAAGCTTAGCGTGTTTAAACTCCCCCGCTATAATCCTAAAGTGCTCCCTGAGAATCTCATCTACGTTGAGTTTCGAGCTAGCCTGGGCTACCGGGATTCTAATGAGAATCTTGAACTTCAACCCCCACCACCCCCACTCTCAGGTAGCTTTAGTACGACCTCTATGCCACGCTCCTTGAAGAACAGTATAGCACAATCGCTTAGAAACTCCCCCAGGCTACCCGGGTATCCTAGGATCTTCTGTGCGTATGCGTACAATATGTAGACCCTAGGGTCCAATGCTATACGCCTAGCACCCCACATCGTCTCCAACTCAACCTCACGCTCCACCGTAAACCCACCACCTCCGACCCTAACACTCACCAGCTGCTGAGCTTGTGTTTGAGCTTGAACACTGCTACCCTGCCCACCCCCGCCTTCAACACCAGCCCTAGACCTCCTAACCCCCTCAACCCACCTCCTAGCATCCTCAGGGAGCCTATCAAGCCTACCAGCACACCTCTCACTACCATCGGGGTAGACTAGGTACAGGTAGGGCTTACCGTTAACCCTCCTAACCTTAACCCTACCACCAGACTCTACAACACGCTTGATCTCCTCGAACTCTAAAACCAAAGCTAAGCCCCGGGATGGAGGGTGCAACGTGAAACCTTAAAACGTGGGGGTGGGGGGCTTGGGTAGGGGTAGGCTGGAGCTTAACCCAGCTTATCCCAGGTTAAACTTGGGTTAAGTTCAGGTTATGGGAGCTCCTTAACCCGAGCTTAAACCGGCTAACCCGGGGTTAAACCGGCTTCCGGCTTTCCAAAACACGGGAGTCCAGGGTATGTACTTTTACATACCCTGGAAATTGGGAGAGCTACAGCTGTAGGCCCCAGCCCCCTATTAGCTTGATTCAAGGTAGGTTGCGGTGGTTTGAATTAAGTGATAAGACGACCTGCTCTAATGCCTTAGAGTACATGGGATGTCTGCTAGGAGGCCTGCTAGGGTTAAGGCTCGTAGGAGGCGTGGTTTAGAAGACGAGATCCTAGCACGAGGTTTCATTGACGCAGACCCGTACTAGAGCTGTAGATCCATCTACCTAACGTGCTCTCAAGCACTTAAAGCCCCCTCTAGAAGCTCTAGAACTAGCTCTATGGCACTAAGGGTCAGGTATGCACAGTTGTAAAACCCTTTAGCTCACGGGTCATACAAGCAGGGGTCCGCGACACGCAAAACTCATCAGGCTCAATCAAAATAGAGTTCTAGGCAGGGTGAGTACAGCTATACTCCCCACGTCTTAGAGCTCGGGTCAAACTTTAAAACTCAGAATAGTTCACTTAGAGGGCGTGGCTTAACTTAATATAAGCCTCCGTTTGATAATTTGAATCACATGTAGCTAGACTTGATTCTCATTGAAGTATCATGTAAGAGTTTATGTATGCAAGCAATAGTTTTAAACTTCGGTTTGCTATCTACAAAGAGTGAGGGGTGAAGTGAATGTCGGTCATCTTAGGTTTTGAAAGGATTACAGGTAAGTGGACTCCTCTCAGGAGGTTTGCAGGGATTACAGTAGAATCGGCACTTGATGCTGTAAAACAAGGAGTTGTTGATGTCGCTTCTTACTTCAGTAAGTTACTTTACCTTTTACCGTTCGCACCCCTAAGTGTTGAGAAGGTTCTCACTTACTCTTTAATCAAAGCAAGCCGAGGTTACATAGAGAAGAACCCAAGCTTATATGAGATACATGCTAGCGAGGTGCCTGGTTTTGAACCTGATGAGGTCGATAAGGTTAAGGCAGCTTTTGAATTCCTACACGGCTTAGACATTGCTGAGCTAATACCGCCTGATAGGATCAAGCTTAAACCAGAGGTTATCAATGCCATTGTTGAACCTGTAGCACCATACTTAGCAACAAAAGTTAATCTAAGCAGGGTTGATCTAAGTAAGTCTTCTTACCCTTATAGAGTGGTATCCGGCATAAGCTCCCTTTATGTAATGCATAAAAGTGATAGGCTTCCAACGAGCTTCACTATCATGATGGGCCTTCTAAGCCCTACAGCGTGGGTAAGGAGGGATGGTAGAGTTGACCGTAAAACTACTATAGAACAGGACGAATGGGAGAAGGCTAGGAATAACATGTCCATGCTACGACCTCTAAGAAATAAATTTGATTTAGAATATTTTAGAACCATAGGCCTTCTACATGAGAATAAAATCATTGTAGCAACATACCCCAGTGCTATAGAGGTCGTGGGGATGTTCGTGGACAAAGTTATAGCACCTACGTATGAGAGATACCATAGGCTAAGGAGGGTAGCTGTGAGGGTGAGACCGTGATTAACATGTGGGCACTAAAAAACTATAAACACATAATCATAGAGACAATAGAGGTCGCATTAAACGAGATTAAAACTCACATTACAGGCTCTAAGAGTAGCACTATCCTCCCATCTCCTGGCGAAGCACAAGCCCTAGCTTCAAGATTTACAGGAGTCCTCCCATGGCCATTCCTTAAATATAAGCCTTACCGGATCTTATGGACTATTATCAGTAGGTGCGGTAAAGCCTACTATGAGATGAATCCTACAGAGCTCTATATCGGTAAGGATGTTGTCAACCAGTGGGTGGAGGAATTCCAAATACCCCGAGAGAGGGTTAAGGAGTACTTAGCTCCTCTCATTGACTATGGCGTACTTGAGTTTAGCGATAAGCCTGAATACTTATACAGGGTTAGGGGGGACTTCTTCTATCTCGTAGGCCCTATAGCACAAGCACAGTACTCTATCAGCCCGGAAGATCCCGAGAAGCCGAAGAGGTACATTGATACTACGATGGTATTAGATGGGATCATGGCTATTTACATAATTACTAAGGCCAAACGAGTACCATGGTCTCTGAAACTTCCAATGATATACACAATCTCGGGGCTTGAGCCTGGCGAGTTTAAGATTAGAGATATACTTGAAATTGAGAGAGTAAACGCCGTAGACAACTACCTGGTTAACGAGAGAGGTTTAGGGAAGGAACTAGTGTGGAGTATTAAAACTGCAGCCTTCAGGCTCATGATCAGTAACAGGATTATCGAGGGAGTTGTTGAGAGGAGGGGCTATAAACTGTATGGACCTTGGGTTAGGGTACACGAGGAGGGGGTTAGAAGGTTTTACATTAGGAGGTTTAGAGAATGGTATGAGAGGAGGTTCAGAAGGCTCTAAGAAGGTACAATGCGAACAGGCTATAAGAGATTTTATTCCACGCATCTATATGATCAGCGTTAAGGATGAGCATTTCATAGTGTTCGACCCAGGCTACGAGCACGGCAATATATACATCTATAAACAGGTGGAGTTCGCACCCATAGATAGGCTTAGAGAGACGTTCAGAGAAGCCTGGGATAGACGATACCTGGTATACCTCTTCATAAAAAGTAAGTTCGTTAAAGAACCAAACCTACAATATGAACTATGCTCATGTAGATGAAGCGAGAGGGGTGAGAGTGTGAGTAGGAGGGCCAAACAGTTCGCGAAGCCCTTAAAGATCCTGGAGGCTAGGGAGATTCCCGAGGACTACGATATAGGTAGGTTTGTTGGCGAGGAGTATAGGAGGGTGTTTAACCTTGTGTTCAGGACGTTCTACTACCAGTTTAGAGAAGGTATTAAAAGGGGTATTAGGGGCTTTCTACTCTACGGGGAGCCTGGTACAGGTAAGACTAGCTTGGCCTACGCTGTGGTGAAAGAGCTTGGTAAGAAGTTTAAGGACGTCTATTTAATGTTGATAGACGCCTCAGACATAGCCAGACCTCTCTATGGAGAGTCTGAGATGAGAATTGTTGAGGTGTTCGAGGAGGCTCGAAGTAAGGCCGGCTACACGATAATGCTATTTGACGATGTTGAATCCATATTCATGTCCCGAGGTAGGGAGAGGATCGAGTCGTGGCACATAGCACAGGATAACGTGTTCTTCCACATGCTAGACGAGCTAGACACGTCAAGGATAGGGGTTATAGCCACAACAAACTGGATAGAACTAGTAGATAAAGCTCTAATAGACAGGCTTTACCCCATTGAGTTCAAGCCCCTAGATCTAGAGACAGCACTAGCAATAGCTAGGAAGAGGTGCCTAGAGTTAGGAGTAAGGTTTGAGAAGGTCGAGGAGGAGATACGCTCAGCAAACCCACATCCTAAGTCAGCTAGAGAGATAGAGAGGATAGTGTTGAAACATTATATAGAGAAATTAGAAAAGTTGGAGATGCCTTGAGAAGCTGAGTTGCACCGTTAATTTGTCATAGTTAAGGTTGCAATTGAAATCTTCGTTGTCATATTACGATAACTTGATTATAATCGTGGCTCTAAAGGATCTCAATTACAGTTCTAAATAATGGTTTTTAAGGATTAATACCTAGATTGTAGGTTATAAAGGTGGTAGCAGATGTTGACATTAAGAGTTGAGTACGAGAAAGATTACTACAGGAAACTAGTGGGGAGGCTCGCCAGGGTTAGAAGGAAAGCACATATACATGTAGACGTACTTGCTAAGAATGGTTTGATCTACGTTATTAGCTTAGACGATGGTCTCTCGGCAACATTCCTGTATAGTGCGTATCTTAAGGCTAAAGAGAGGGGGCTTAAAGCCGGTCTATACTTCGCTTGGTACATTGACGAGAACTGGATACCTAAAGAGATAAAGGAATTAGGTACAAAGTGGCTGTCTAGGAGGCTGAGCAGGAAAGAGGCAGAACGGCTTAAGAGTATTAGACTTGCAGAGTATATTTTTGAGAGGTGGTGTAGGTGACGATAGTTCTTGAGCTTGAGAATATAGGAGGTTTCGTTGGCAGGCATAGGTTTGAGTTCGTGGAGGGCCTTAACGTAGCCATGGCTCCCAACGCTACCGGGAAGACATCGCTTGTGAAAGCACTCCTAGCAATGTATGCTCCCGGCATCGCCTCACCAGAGGAACTCCTGAACCATGATGCAAATGAAGGCTTCATAAAGATTGAGTTGGACGGCAGAGTATACGTTAGAAGGTTTAAGAGGGAGGGTGGCAGAGCCGTTGAGATCGAGTCCATACCTGTAGCCGTAGATGAACGGATTAAACACGTTGTCTTAGACACACACCTCGGAGAAGTTGTTAGGAGGTTTGTTCTTGAGCTTAAACCAGATGTAACAGATTACTTAACCAAGGTCTTCAAGCTGGACTATTACGAGCGGAGGAAGGCTGAGCTTAAATCAAAAATAGAGAAGCTAGAGAAGGAAGTTGAACACCTGAGAGGAGAGGTTAAAGAGCTAGATAAGTTGAGTGAGGAGAAGAAGAAGCTTGAGGTTGAGCGTGAGAAGTTAGAGAGGGAGCTGGAGAAGCTGAAGATTATCTCCGTTGGCAGAGTGCAACAGCTAGAGCAGAAGATAGCAGGACTTAGGAGGAAGTTAGGGGAAATCGATGAGCGAATTAAGGGTATTGAGGAGAGGCTCATTCCAGAAACTAGGGAGAGAATGGATGTTGTAGAATCAGAGATAGAAAGGCTAGAGAGAGTTATCAAAGAGTTCTATGAACGCTATAGAGAGCCAGATAAGTATGTTGAAGGTCTAAAGGAGCGTATCAAGTTAGTTGACGATCTCATAAGCGCTTGGAGTAAAGAGTTAAATGATCTTGTGAGCGGACAGGATGCAAGAATACCAGTCATTAGGATGGCTATGTTAACTAAGGCGACAAGATGTCCTGTTTGTGGGGCTCCTATAGAGAAACCTGAGGAGTTCTGGAACTCAAAATTAAAGGAGGCAGAGGAAGATGTAATGAGGGTTAAAGCTAACATAATTAGAGATTATGAGGAAAGAATTAAGAGAGTTCAAAGTGAGCGACAGAGCCTATGGAAGGAACTTGAAGAGTTCATTAAGAAATATAATGAGGTTAGGGAGGTCGAAGCTGTGAGTTTGCCAAAATATAGGGCTCAGCTTGAGAGCCTCAAGAAGAATTTGGAGGGCTATAGGAGGGAGGCGGATAGGCTTAGAAGCGAGAGAGATGAGATACTCGCAGAGCTAGAAAAGTTAGAGAGAGAGCTTCCGGAAGAGGAGAGGAGAATTGCTAGGAGGAGAAGTGAGATTGAGGAACGGCTAGGTGGGTTAGAACAGAGGATTAAGAATCTGGAGGAAGCTATCGCTAGAAAAGGTGATGCTGGTAGGAGGCTTATCGAGGTAAGCAAGGAAATTGAGAGGTTAAAGAGAGAATTGGAAGTTACTGAGGAGGAGCACTACATGCTCCTAAATAAGTTAAAGGACGAGTTTGCCAGGATAGCCTCGGAAGTTGTCAGAGAGCTTAGGTTCACATGGCTTAAGTCTATTAGGCTCATTGAAGTTGACAAGAGGTTTGAAGTTAGGATTATCAGAGTTCTCCCGAGCGGTAGAGAGGTTGAGCAACCTCTAAGCACTCTGAGCACCAGTGAGAGGCTAGCCGTCTCACTAGTAACAGTCCTAACAGGTTATAGGTTAAAAATATTAGAGGAGTACGAAGGCCTAATACCCATAGTGGCTGATGAAGCACTCCTAGCATTTGACCCATATAGGTTTGAGAAGGTCTTAGAGGAGCTTAGAAGGCACGCCAAATACATTATTGTAACGAAGCTAGCTGAACCCAGAGAAGTATCAAAGCTAACCATAATACATAAACGTTAAACTTATAATAACAGAAGCCTGCTAGGGGCTTCTGAGCTTAAGACTAAGGATTTAAGCTATAAAGGGAATGTCAAGAAGCTTGGCTATACTGTTTTTCTAAAGTACACCAGTTCAGCTGTGTCAAATTAACAACGTACAGCAAGGATTCCACACTTGATGTACGAAAGGTGTGTTTCGCCTCCTAACTTAAATATCAGGTTGAGGACTTGACACTTTTTCCTGGCTTTACGTATAGCAACCCTGTCACTTTGATTCTCTTCTACCATACTCTTAGCTGTGGGCTCAATGTGTATGGAGTGATATCGTGGAATGAGGTTGCATTCACATTAAGTTTAAACTTAGCAGTAGGGGGCATAAAATTTTTAGTCCCCTAATCAGGCTAGCTGTAAGCCCCCAACCCCCTATTAGCGTGATTCAAGGTGAGCTATGATAGTCTGAATTAAACGATAAGACGACCTACTCTAATGCTTTAAAGTACATGGGATGTCTGCTAGGAGGCCTGCTAGGGTTAAGGCTCGTAGGAGGCGTGGTTTAGAAGACGAGATCCTAGCACGAGGTTTCATTGATGCAGACCCGTGCTAGCAGCTATCTAACGTGCTCTCAAGCCTTAGAGTCCGCTCTAGGAGTTCTAGAGCTTTTCTGTGATGGTAACCCCCACGGCCATGTCCATGATCGGGGGTTACTCTGAGCTAGGAGTTACCCTATGCTCCGGCCCCATAGGGAACCCCATGGGACTACTTTCAACGTGTTAGGTAACAAAACAGCAAGCCTGCTACCTAACACCTGAGGTGATGTTGGTGTTTAAGTTAGTGAGGGTTGCTAGGGTAACCTCCTATTGCATCTTGGAGCTCCATAGCCCCACGGAGAAATCCTAAGTGTTAGCCTAAGAGCTCTCAGCCTCGACGGAGACCTCAAGGTTGGAGTAGGTTATAGTGTTAGGTAACTGGTAGGCTTGGCTGTTACCTAACACCCTTAGCTTCAGACCAAGGGGCACCCGTAGGTGGTGGTAGGGCTAAGCTTCTCTACCTAACACCTCTAGTCTGTGAACCCCTAGCTTGTGTTGAGCAATATACGAATGCACTTGATCAATTCAAGTTAGCTATTTAAGTTAAGCTGCTATGGTATCAACCTCAATGTTAGAGGTTACCTAGAGTTCCAGGTTTAAGTTAAAGCTTGTAGATTAGATTTTAGATTAGAATCGATTCTAGAGTTTTCCTTACGATTATTCTTACACCATCAAGCCATGTGTAGTCGTCCGTGATTAACATTGCTGATAATACTATCCTTGCTTCTTCCAGGAGCATAACGCCTAAGCCAGTCAGGCACGGGCTTAAGCTTCTCAGATATAACCACACCTCACACTATCACAGTATCAACTAGAACTTTTATAATGTGATTTTCACACCATCCAATGATGTGGCTTGGTTTCACACAATGGGTGTGAATGATGTGACTAAAATGTGATCATGGGATCCTATGGTGTGAGCTCATTGTGAGATAACTGTTAGGTAGAAGCCTTAATGAACTGTTACCTAACAACCCTGAGGGTTCAGGTTCAACGTAAACCCTGCTATAGACCCGTTATGTCCTTGAACCTCCTAACATTATGTGATAGGCTTAGTACCTCTAGAGTTCCAAACCATAGCTCTACTCTCCAACTAAAGAGAGCTGGAGCTAAGCAAGGGGGGCTCTGGAGTTCCAACAAGGTAAACTAGCCTGGAAGACTGGCGATAACATACAATCAGCCTTGGAGTATAAGGTGTTCTAGTAGGAGTATATGCCATCGCTAGTCTCCCAGACACCTTAAAGAAACGGAGTTCATGGTGGTTAAACCTAACTTACCCTTCAACACCATAGACAACACCATGAGGTTTCACGGCAACACCATGACAACACCATCAACACTCATTGTGTTGTCCGATCCAACATCATCGGATTATGTTGAATCAACATCATTGGATGGTGTTAATTAACATCATCGATGGTGTTAATTCAACACCATCAGTTAACACCATGAGGTTTCACGTTAACATCATGTTAACACCATTAACACTCATGATGTTAAAGGGTTTAACATCATCGGATGGTGTTAAATTAACACCATCCCATTATGTTAATTTAACAATGTTAATTCAACACCATAACTTATGGTTTAACACCATCGGATGATGTTAATTAACACCATGGGATGGTGTTGATTTAACACCATCAACTTATAAGTCTTGTTAACTATGTATTTCGTGGTTGAGGTGATTGGTTGTTAGAGCAGGTTAAGCTGTGTGAAGGGCTCTAGGAGGGCCTAGAGGGGTTGTGGGGTGCACCTCTAGGTGTTCAAAGTGTTAGGTAACAGGAACGTAAGCCTGTTACCTAACACTTAGGCTCGCCTCTAGGCTCCCAACGCTCCCTCCAGGATCTCTAATGCTACCCCCAGCCTTGACTCGACATCAGCCAGTCCTAGCCCCTCAATCTCACCCCTATGAGCTCTCGCAACCTCAACTGCCGATCTCAGCGTCTCCAGGAGCTTTAGAGCTCCAGCTATAGCCCTAGCCCTGCTGCCGGGCCTCAGCGATCTAAGCCTTAATGCTAGCTGCTGTGCCCTGCCAGCAAGCTCCTCTACAGCCTCCTCCAAAGCCCTCCTAACTAGATCCCTAGCCTTATCATCGTACGGTCTGACAGGGTGTGATTCAAGCTTGTAAAGCCCGGGTGCTACTAGGTCGAGGTAACCCCTGACCTTAAAACTCTCATCATCGAAGCAGATATAGGTTGACATGTCTATGGAACCGCAGAGCCTGGAGTAGAGCATTTCCTTCACAACAGTATACTCGTGTGAAGGCTTCCTGTAGGGCTTGGAGCTCCCCTTAGACCTCTTGACCTTAACAAGCTTAATGTCAAAGCTTAGAAGCCAGAGGCAACTCTCAGAGGGGGAGCACTCCTCGAACAAGTAGAGCCTCCTAGCGGTAGCACTAGTGAGCCTATCGAGCCTGAGAACATCCCTTAGCTCCTCCAGGGACTTATACCTACCGGTGAAACGCCTAGAGCTCAAACCCCTAGTCCACCCCACAGCTATGAAACCCAAACCCATAACACCCGAGAGCTCCCTGTAGCTAGCCGGAGCTTAAAAGCTTATCGCCTGTCTACGGAAGACAGGAGGTAAGATTATGGGAGGGTTCAGCCTGGGAGACTGGAGATAACATACACTCTGCCCGCCTGGAGGGGCTGGTTTAGATAGGAGCAGTCCTGGGAGAAAGGCGATGAGATACAGTTACAGAGCACAGTATAGGCTATCGCCAGTCTCCGAGGTAACCCCATTACCCTTACTCAGAGTATGAGAGTCCCTGGAGAAAGGCGATAGCATACACTACCGGATCTTCCTTCCAGGAGCTCAAAGGGTCACCCTATCAGGAGCCCTTAGGGTTACCCCATCGCCAAAGCAGGCTAGAATATCAAACCCCGTAGACTGGCGATAACCTATAATCAGCCTTAAGAGTATAAGATGCTCTAGTGAGAAGTATATGTCATCGCCAGTCTCCCGGGTTGCGAGACCTGGTTTACGTGAGGAGGTTGCAACTGTAACCCCCCAACCCCCAAGGAAGTATAGGCCATCGCCAGTCTCCGAGCCTAGTGGGCCTACAGTAGGAGAACAGGCGAATCAGGTTAATCAGAAGTTGTAAAAATTCCTGCCACGTTTTCGCTTTATACAGTCAAAGTTTAGAATTCTGATTCACCTGATTCACCTACTTCCTACCACAATCCTACTTATGTAGGCTTGCAGTAGGGCTTATCTCCTACCGTAATCCCACCTGGCCTCATAAACTGGAGATAGACCAGTCTGGGTTCTTAGCTCTCCTTGTAGCTTTCAAGCCCCATGCTCTCCTCCTCCCTTCTCAGGAGTTGCTCTAAAACATCCGCTCTCAACCTGTAGCCGTAGATTGTTGATTTGTGCTGGGGCTTCTTCACCTCGTAGCCGTGGCTCTTCAACCATTTTGTGAAATCCTCTTGCCTTACGGGGTTTAACCCTCTTACTTCACAGTAGCGTACATAGTAGGGGTAGAGGGTCTCTACCGGGATCCTCCCCATCGAATCCTCTACTAGTGCTCCGCTACTCTTAGCCCACACCATGAATGAGAACACTGAATCACTCCTACTAAGCCATTTAATTTTAGCATCCTCGGGTGTGTTCTCGTAGCTGAAGTGCCCCCTCTTTAGAACCTTGTAGAAGGCCGCTATCCCAATGGCTATCGCCTTCGGTATCTCATCGTACAAGGTCTTCTCGAACTCTCTAATCTTCTCCTTGAAGCCCCCTATGAACTCTACGACCAGCCACCGGTTCCAAAAAGCATCGTCAGCACCCCTGACTACCGGGGGTTTGTTAGCACTATAGATGTGCTTTACGTACGGATTCCTCCACACGAAAGCCTGCTTATAGAGCATCCTAATGGGTATAGCGTCCTCCCCTGTTACAACCTTGAACTCCCCGATGTTCTCGAAAGCCTCCTCGGGCAGGTCTGGGTAGAAGTTCGCTAGCTTTCTAAATATCATGGAGGTCTTGCCTTTATCCTGGTTCCTCCTGGTGAACTCCTGTACTGCTACAGTGGAGTAGTTCTCCGGGCCAAGGATGCTCTGAAGGTACCTTATGAAGGTCGACTTACCGGTATCACCCCTCCCCATAACATCCTCAGCATCTGTTAGTAGAATGGCTTTCTTGTAAGGCCTGGGGTACAGGGTGAAGCCTAGGATTTCAAAGGGTAAGATCCACTTCTCCCCAACCCATTGTTTGAAGGCTTTTAAGGTCTTAGGGGCTACATTCGAGACAACATCTTCGGTAATATCCGTTTCCAGAAGCTTGGACAACAGCTCCACGTCAACGGGATGCGGTATATAATGTGTTATAAGTCTTTCGGGGTTGTGAGGCTCGCATATCAGGGTATCCCAGTTGAACGTGCAATTCTCGAAGGCTATTACGGCCTCCTCGTACTCCATAGGCTGTCTTGTAGCGTCTAGGAGCATCTCCAAAACCTCCTTCTTCAAGATCGTGAACCTCACCCCATGCTCTTCGAGCCTGAGCTTGTGGTAGATGCTCTCAAGCCACGATTCTATCGTAGCCTCACAGGGAGCATACCTCCTGCCATCCCAGCAGTGCAACCCTAGGTCAACACCATCAACATGAAGGTTCTTAACGTGCTTGAAATGCTCTAGGACGGCTTTCTCCAGCCTGCTCGCCACCATCGTGATCCTCTTCGTGAGCGTGCTGGCCTCGCTTAGTATCCTTGAGATGTCGTTCTTGAGTTCATCAACCTCCAAACCTATAAGCTTGGCAAACTCCCTATCAGCTTCCGCGAGCTCCCGGTCAATCACCTTCAGCCTCTCAACCCACACTTTGAGCTTCGAACCTTCAACTGGGGGAGCCTCCCTTGCAAGCCACTCTAGATCCTCGCGGATGGGCCTACAGTATACCGTGAACCGCTCGCCTTCAGCCTCTGCACACCAGCTAGTTTTGAAAATAAAATACCTGTGGTTAGGACCGAGCTCCTCTAGGTAACCCTTCGGCTCAAACCCCTCCAATACCTCCTCCAAGCCTGCCTCCTTGAGCTTGTGCACCATGAAGAGCGATAACTTTAAGACAGCGAAGTAAGTATAGTTTGTATCGGGGGGCCTCTGGAGCTGGGAGCCGGAGCCCTCTCCTTCACGACGGGGGCTCCGACTCGCCAGCCTCCATCACCTCGTAAGCTCTCAAAACCTCCATGTACTGCCTGGGTCTCCTAGCCTTCCTCCTTAAACTCTCGAGTTCCTCCCTAAGCCTAGCTGCTATCTCAAGACAAACCCTCATCTTAGCCTTTAGCATTTCAACCTCAACGCTTAGCCTTGCGACCTCTCTTCGGAGCTCCTCCAGCTCCTCATCCACGGCCCTCCCCTCATTCAGTAAGTGGAGCCAACCACAAGTCGAGGGAACCGCAATCAGCGAGCTTGGCGATCATCTGAGCATAGCGTGATGGAATATTGATCCTGTACGTGCTACCTACTTTGACCAATGAAGCAATAAATGTGAAAACAGATCCGTGAAGGGCTCTACTTCCACATTTTTCAGAATTTACTATCGCCGTCACTCTAACCCTCCTGGATCTGATCTCATCAACAACCTCAGCTGGGACGTGAACATACACTCTCCCACCTCCAGTTCTTATCACACAGCGACCGGCATAGAGACCTGAAATAATGAACATAGCCATCGCCCTACACCCCCCATCTCCAGGGATATGTTTTTAAAGCACTCTCATGAACCTATCTGTGGAGGAGACGAGTGAAGTCTAGGCCCAAGTGTGGAGGGGATGGTGGGGTCTAGAGATCTGGTGGTTGTGCTATGGGTGGTAAGGGAGGTAAGCCTGGCTCCCTAATTGAGTTGATTGTGAAGCTCCTCATTGAGCGTGGAGAAGCGTGTATGTTGGAAGAGAGGCTTGTGAAAGCCCTAGTGGAGAGGGGGAAGAGGAGGGATAGCGTTGAAAGATCTATCGAGATAGCGATTAAGAGAGGGCGGGTTGAGAGGTGTATTAGAGCTGAGGGGGTCTTCATATGTCTTAGTGATCAAAAGATTTTAAAGCATAGGGAGGATGTTCTCTCAATACTAGAAGACATATATCTGAAATTAGCTTACCCTACAGTAGCCTCCCCTGTGAAAAAGTATAAGCCTACCCCCGAAGTTGATAGGGATAGGCTGTTAACCTCAGCTACTGAACACCTACTCTCCAATGAAACCGTACTCCACCACATTGAGGCTCTCAGGGTGTTCTCTGAGTACGCAAGGTCGTACCGTGAGGGGTTTATGAAGACATGCATGGTTAAAGCTAGAAGCCTGTACCCAGACCCAAAGGATCTTAAAGCTATTGAAAGTATTGCAACACGTTTACGTGACGCTATCTGGCATGCTGTCAGGAATAGGGATCACGCGTACCAGATAATTGAGGATTTGAGTAAGGAGATAGCAAGCAACTTCGGCCTCCTATCGGGTAAGCAGGGTGAAATTGCTAAGGCCCTTAGAGACCTCTACGACTACCTTGGAGACGCTCTTCCAATCTATGTAGGGCTCGAAGTGCTACGTGATGAGTGGCTACGTTACACAAGGGAGGTGGTACTCGATACCATAAAGGTTGTAGTTGAGGAGGGGAAGCTCATAGGTGGATGCTCCATCTGTAGCAAGGGGGTAGGCGAGGAGGATGTATGGAAGGCTATGATGTTGAGAGAGTTAAGGTCGATTTTAGGAGGACCAACTCCTATAAAGTGATTTGAGGCAGCTAACCTAGAACGGTTAAACCAGCCCTATCATAAACATCCCTAAGCTCCCTAATGTTCACAGCTAGGTAATGTCTTGCCAGAACCTGGAACTCCCTTGGTGGAACCCTTCCCTGTAGCAGGTCTATTATCTGTCCTGGAACTCCCTTAAGGCTCATGTAGCTTGCGTAGAAGGCCCTTAGATCGTAGAGCCTGAACCTCCTGCCCAGAGCTCTATCCATAGCGTCATATATAGCGGCCCTTAGCGCTGAGTCTTTGAACGGGAATAGTAGGTTCCTCCACTCAGCTACACCCTCCTTTAGAAGGTTCCTTACTGAGGCCTCCCTAACCTCGATGAACTCCTCCCTGTACGGCAAATACACGTCCCTAAGGTAGTCCCTCAGCCTCTCAGAGAAGAACGCTATGTAAGACCTCTTAGTG
>Ga0326761_1000171_pt1 | contig 16094 bp, 19 predicted proteins | sample GCREP_P_FD_207739 | JGI IMG/M metagenome (GOLD analysis project Ga0326761, IMG submission 207739) | Hot spring water microbial communities from Geyser Creek Basin, Yellowstone National Park, WY, United States - GCR.EP_P | ecosystem: Environmental > Aquatic > Thermal springs > Unclassified... | reverse complement strand
CTGCTCACAGGTGGATACACCTCTAAAGTCAATTCAAACCCCGCTGTTTCGCCAACTGCTTGTATGTTCCTGGTATCTGTAAAATCTCTTATATGGATTATCCAGGAAAAATCCCTGTTTACACTTCGGGCAAACTACTAGTATAGGTCTCTCCCGCTCCTCTCTCTCCACACGCGAGTCTACAACATACAGTGTTACTTCATAGATGAATATGTACTCGGAGGAGTCGCCTTCAAATCCACAGTGTGGACACTTTATTTTCAAGTAAACACCACTCCAGGGGGTCTTTTAAGTAAGTTTAGACAAATTAGTAATTAACCTTATTGGTGTTCATGGAAGTGCCTACGAGTTAAATGTAGAGACAGGTAGTGTTGTTGAGTAGTTTCTACGGGTATTTCAGTGTCTACTATTATTTAATCTGCTTATAGCACTTGTAGAACTCGTCGACGGCTCTTTTCCAGTCTGATTTAACAATGTACTTGCCTTCGTCCTGGCCCAGTAGTCCGATTTCTTGAGAGATCCTCACGACATCTTCAACCGGCAACCCCGATATAACGGTACATGCTACTAGGAAATATCTCGTCGACGTGTTCTTACAGGTCTTGGCTAATTGCGCGTTTTTCTCGGCAATACTCTCAGCCACTTTGGTTACCTCCTCCAACGGCATGTCTGAGAAAATAGAGTTCTCTTCTCTCACGTACACGGCTCTGCGCCCCATTCTCTTAATGACTTCAACTAGTAATTCTGGTGAGAAAGTTCTCCTTGTAATTCTAGTAATGAGGTCTACGCTGTACTTTCTCATATCACTACGCGGCGTCATGGCTTCTTTAAGTGCTTTTAGCGTCCGCTTAATTTCAAACCACGCTGTCTTAACGTCGCTCTCGTATCCATAGACCTCTATGAGGAGGCCCTTATTAGTAAAAACAAACTCAATATGACTCAGAGCCGGTAGCTTATCCTTGACAATCTCGTATAACTTACTGCACTCCTCTTCTCTACACGATATAGAGAACCTTCTCTTAACTAGAGGCAAATATACACCTTAAGCAACTAGTATGTAATTACCTGAAGCTATTTTCCTCTTCTCTACTCTGCCGCAGTTTTTACAGACAAGAACCCCAGTGTTAGCGAGGTACAACTCCTCGCCACACGAGCTACAGTACGCGTGAATTACACCGAGATGGGGTTCTTTAATGGTGAGCAAGTAGGGAGGTGTGTTGTTTAGTACTCGCGCTTTAATAGTGTCTCCCGGCCTAATGTAGTCGTATATGTCAGTAACGTACTCACTGGATACTTGAGATACGTGTATTAAGCCAATAGCGCTAACTCTGCTATTATTCGACCTGTAAATTCTCACAGTAGCGACATCCTCGTAAACACTGTAAACCCAGCCCTCGACTACAAGCCCATGTCTCAGCGTCAACTCTTTTCTCACAAGTGGCTTGACACTAGCTATTTTCCTGTACTTGTTGAGAACAGCAACTCCTATGACGCTTGACCTCAAATACCCCTTGCCATCGCTTACTACGTACTCTCCGGGTAGCGCCTCCTCTTCAACGCAGAGAGCTTCACCGGGAAGCACAAAGCTCAATGAGGCATTCACCTTTCGCTAGTATTACAAGAACCGCTTTAAATCTGTGTGTTCTCCTCCTGTGCTTGGCGTATAACATTGGGATATTAAAGTCTATTAACTCGAGGTATTCAAGGTTAAAGCCAATTGTTTTAGCTAGTTTCTCTAATACTCTCAAAAATCCCTCTGAGTACTTGTGTACACTGTACACCTTTCTACTACTCCACAGCGCGGAGGCTAAAAATTTCATGTCTATCCCCCTATTTCTCCTCACTACTCCAAAAGGAGGGTTCATTGTAACGGTATCTGTGTTTCTAAGCTCTATCCTAGTAGCATCGCCTACGATGAAGAGTATTCGTGGATAGAGTAGCGGGTAGTGTTCGTGGGCCAGCTGAGCCCCGATCCTCACCATGTCCTCGTCTAATTCAACGCAGACTGCTCGAGACGCCCCTGCTACTAGTGATGCAATAGCTATTCTCCCATCACCACATCCATAATCAGCCGTCGTCTTTCCAATTATATCTCCTTTGAGGACTCCTAGCCACGTCATGTGAGCTACAATTGAAGTTGGAGTCGGGTACTGTTCAAGCTCCCTCTTGTATACCCTTCTCTCAGCACTGTAGACTCTAAGAGCCTGCTCTAATTCAGCCTTACTTCTAGCTATCGCCACACTAGTAACCCACTAGTCACCAGGGGTAAATGTACTTCTCGCCGCCATTTACGAGCACTATGAATTCTCCTGGAGTTAACACAGGCTTATAAAACTCTGATAGGTCATCGATAGGTAGCCTGGGACAACTAGTCACAACGTACATGTCTAGTCCAAGAGCGTTATCAATCGATACAAGCCTCTCGAGGCTAGTGTAGCTAGATGTTATCATGAATGCTTTGAACCCCCTTGCCTCAGCTAATCTCCTCAAGTAATCAATTAACGCATACCTGTACTGCCCGGGTCTACCACCAATAATCAGCCCTAGTCTCCCGCCAATTAGCTCTCTCGCCTTTAAAATCACATAAAACCTCTTCTTTAGAACTCTATCCGCCTCTTCTCTAGCAGACCATACACGCTGAGAGTATGGGTCAACTACTAGTATGGGCTTACGCGATGAGAGCCCTAGTCCAAGAGGGTGAAAAATCCCTCCTGAGACCACTACGTGAGCGTCAACATCGTTATCAAATACTAGTAAGGGTCCATAGTAACACCCGAGAACAGGTGTGGGTGACACGAGGACTTCCAAGCCCTTTTCTTTCAGGTAATTCGCTACATCCACTCTCTGAGGCGTCTCTATGAGAGTTGAGGAAACTGTAACCCTCATTACTCCTAACTCTAGAAGTTTCCCGTATAGATCACTCAGTAGCGACTCACTCAGCTTCACGTTGTAGTATACTGGTATGTACAGTACAGTAATTTTCCTGTCCTCTACTCTCTCAATTAACGTGTACTCCTCGTGACCTATGTGTAATACTACATCAACACCCGCCTCCGTAGCCTCCTCAACAGGTATATCACATGAACCGTACGCGGGCTCGCTCGAGTAGTATACTTCTAGTTTAAACTCGCTCAGAGCCCTATCTACGCAGTTATATAGGGGCTTAAGCCCGTCAGGAGCGTGTAGTAGAACTCTACGTGGATTTAGCAATTTTAGTTTCTCAATAACTACGTTTAAGTGAATGGTGTAGAGCTCACAAATATCTCTCGTAGCGCTCAAATAGTCGCTCCTCTTAAACCGAGGCGCTAAGGCCCTCTTTAAGGGGTTTCACAACTATTCTAGTAGGCAGTGGTAACTTAGATGCCGCTATTTTCAACGCCTCTTTCGCTACGGGCAAGTGGTCTTTAAAGACTCTTGTCAACATAACCACTTGTCCAGGGTAAACCCTTGCAGCTGTACCAGTAGGTTTCCCAAAAGACAGCCTCATACCCTCTTGAAGCCTGTCAGCGCCCGCAAAAGCCAACATTTTATTCTCTCTTATAACGTGGTGTGGATACACATTAATTCTGAGGAGGAAGTTGTTTTCTCCAGCCTTAGTTGTTAGCCTTTTTAGCGCCATTACACGCGCAGCCTCAAGAGCGTTATGTCTAATTTGCCCAGCCTCCTCCACGACTAGTGCGACTTCATAATCGTAGTCTTTCTTCGCATCACCCATTTCAAACTTAGAGATCTTTGGCGGCGGAATACCGGGAATATATTCTCTCCTCGTGTACGGTGGGCCACTAAAGTGCGTGTAGCACCTAGCTGGTCTTAGTGGCATAATCTCAACCACTCCTAGACACTACGTGGCATATATGTGTTTTAAAGCTTTAAAACGCTGAATATAGAAATAGTAGCAAAAATCGCTGTTCAGTAATATAAAGTAGCTTTATAGGGGCTTACTGGAAAAATATGAATACTCGGAGACTGCGGGGGTGCCCGAGCCCGGTTAAAGGGGGCGGACTCAAGATCCGCTGGCGTAGGCCTGCGTGGGTTCAAATCCCACCCCCCGCACACTATACAAGTCCTATTAGACTCCCCTCTACGCACTAGTATGGTGTGTAGAGTAGTGTAATTACTTTTATATAGGGTGCTTGAGAACTTAGGTTAGAGGAGAGGTGCTTGCTTTGGTTTTTGAGGGATTACGTAGTGCTGTTTTAAACTTCTTTAAGCGAGAGAAGTACGAAGACGCTGTTAACGAGTTTATTAGAGAAATGCAGAAGGAGCTCTTAAAGTCTGACGTGAACGTTAAGCTAGTCGCCGAGATCACGAGTAGAATTAAGCAGAGAGCCCTAGAGGAGAAGCCGCCGCCAGGTGTTCCGAGAAGGCACTGGTTTATAACTATCGTCTACGAGGAGCTCGTTAAGTTACTTGGAGGAGACAAGAAGCCTAGTGTTAAGCCCGCTAAGAGGCCGTGGGTTATACTACTAGTGGGGCTCCAGGGTAGTGGAAAGACCACTACTGCGGCAAAGATCGCTAATTTCTACAAGTACGAGGGGTTCAAAGTCGGGCTCGTAGCTGCAGACACTTACAGGCCAGCCGCCTATGAACAGTTAAAGCAACTAGGAGACAAAATTGGTGTTCCCGTTTACGGAGACCCGCAGACCAGGGACGCTGTAAAGCTAGCTAACGATGGTGTAAAGTACTTCGCGGAGAAGGGGTTTGACATCGTAATAATAGACACAGCTGGTAGACACCACAGAGAGGACGCTCTACTAGATGAGATGAAGCAGATCTACGAGAGCGTGAGGCCAGATGAGATCATGCTGGTACTAGACGCGTCAACGGGGCAGCAAGCATTTACTATCGCTAAGAAGTTTCACGAGGCTACTCCAATAGGGTCAATAGTGGTGACTAAGCTAGACGGCACAGCGCGGGGTGGAGGAGCACTGTCAGCCGTCGCGGCTACTGGCGCTACTATTAAGTTCATAGGGACTGGTGAGAAGATAGATGAATTAGAGTTGTTTAATCCTTCGCGATACGTCTCGAGAGTACTGGGACTGGGAGACATAGAGAGCCTAGTTGAATCCGTAAAGAGGGCGCAAATAGAGTTCACTGAGAAAGACCTCGAAGAAATCTTAGCAGGGAAAATAAACATGAGGTTAATATACAAGCAGCTGGTAAACCTGAGGAAGCTTGGACCACTACGGAGAATTCTACAAATGATCCCAGGGCTGGGCGTAAAGCTCCCATTAGAAATCAACGGCAAAGAGCTGGAGGCTAAGCTTGAGAAGTGGATTGCAGTAATAAACTCCATGACTTACGAGGAGCTCGATAACCCGGATATCATAGACAGGTCTAGAATGAAGAGAATAGCTCGAGGAGCGGGCGTTGACGTCGAGGATGTTAGAGACCTCCTCAAGCAGTACGAAGTGCTGAAAAAGCTCACGAGGAGATTAAAGAAGTCTGACTTAAAGAAGCTCGAGAAGCTCGGTATAGACTTCTCCAAGCTAGAGGACCTCGCAAAGTTGAAGTAACAAGTGATCTCGCGTGGAGTTCTGCGACTGGATTCTTGAAAGAGCCGAGAAAGTACTCGCTAAGTTCCCCCTTTGTGACGCGTGCTTAGGTAGGCTTTACGCAAAGCTTGGACTAGGTTTAAGTAACGCTGAGAGAGGCCGCTCAATTAAGACGCTAATCTCAATGAGGCTACACGCACTCTATAGTAGGGGTGAGGTGAGCAGAGACTACTTCGAGAACATAGCGCTAAACGCGGGCTCAGCTGTCGCGTCTACTTACACGAGGCTCTTTAATACCAGTTTAAAACCCAGAGAGTGCTTTCTGTGTCGAAACTCTATAACTCAGCAATTATTTGAGAAAATAGCCGTGGAGGCTATTAGAGAACTAGAGAAACACTCAGTTAGCTCTTTCCTAGTAGGTGTAAAACTAACTGGGGAGACTAGAGACCGCGAGTTACAAGTGCTCTTAGAGTGCGGAATAAACTACACAGAGTCAATTAAGAGAGAAATTAAGAGAGAAGTTGGAAAGATTATCCGCGATAAGAGCCCGTTTAAACCGGACTTCGCAAACCCCGAGGCACTCGTGACGATCTCTTTTAACAACGACTTTACAAGCTACCGAGTAGAAGTAGAGGTTAAGCCAATACTACTCTACGGGCGCTACTGGAAGCTAGCCAGGAGAATATCACAAGTACCATGGCTCACCTCTAGCGGGGTGAAGAAATATCCTCTAAGCGTGCAGGAATACGTTGAAAAAATATTTAGAGAACTACTTGGTGCCAGTAGAGCTATTATTCACGCAGCCGGCCGCGAGGACGTAGATGCACGCATGTTGGGGTCTGGGCGCCCACTAGTAGTCGAAGTGAAGTCCCCGGCTAGAAGGCGGGTTGACTTAGAAGAGATCAGGAAGCACTTGGAGACTTGGAGAGCTGATCCCGTAGTCCTCAGCATCGAGGGCGCTGCCTCGAGGAAGACTATTACTGCTCTGAAAGAGCTGTCGAAGAGGACTAGTAAAGTTTACAGGGTTTGTGTCTACTCTCTACTAGGGGACATAGATGAGAGCGACTTATTAAAGCTCGAAGAAGTCTTTAAAAACGTCTCTATACACCAGAAGACTCCTTTACGTGTATTGAGGAGAAAGAAGGAAGAGCGTGAGAGAGTTAGGAGAGTATACGCTGTTAAAACCTTTAAGATAAGCTCTACGCTGTTCGAGGCGCTAATACACTGTGATGGGGGATTATACGTTAAAGAGCTCGTACACGGTGATCAGGGGCGCACAATCCCCTCTTTCTCATCTACTCTAAACAAGGTCCTCATACCAGTAGAGCTCGATGTGCTCTACGTCGAGAGGCAGTTTGATCCGCATGGGATTTCACGCCGGGAAATTTATTTTTAAAGGACTAGACAGTATCAAGATATTAGTGCTTAACTCGCACTGGTAGAGCTCGGTGAGATCTCGTGGTTAAAGCGCCCAGAGGATACAGGCATAGAACGAGGAAACTACTAAAGAAAAGCGTGAGAGAACGTGGAGGTGTTCCGCCACTAAGCCTACTCATGATTAATTACAATATAGGCGACAGAGTCCACATAGTGATCAACCCCTCTGTTTACTCTGGAATGCCGCATAGAAGATATCACGGTAAAACAGGAGTGATTATTGGTAAACGCGGAAAGTGCTATGTAGTGAGCGTAGCGCTCGGTAATAAGGAGAAGACGCTGTTTGTTAGACCCGAGCATTTAAGACCCGCTACTGAGATTACAACTGAGGCTACTAGTCCCCAGGCTTAACTAGAAGTTAAGCTCACGTCCTCTTAAGTGGTGTGTGCTCGTGAGCGTCTTTAACAAGATTAAAGCCGAGAATATCAAGCTCCTCTCTAATCCAGAGACACTGCACTACATTGAGAGGGTTAGAGAGGAGAGCATAACGAGCTCGACGCTTACTCACAGAGTGTACGAGTATTTGAGGAAGTTTTCACGTGTACAGAGCGACCGCGCCATGGGACTGCGCAGTAAGCTTGAACAATTAGGATTAAAAGAGGAGAGCATTGTCATGATAATGAACATATGCCCAACTAGTATAGACGAGTTAACAGCCATCTTACAAGTCGAAGAGAAGACTTTTGAGCAGGGAGTACTAGACGCGATTATTAGCACTATTAGAGACTACTGTTCAGAGTCATAAGGAATATTACTCGGAATGCTGTAAATTAGAAAATAGAGGCTTATTTTCAACACACTCAACTGGGGTCTTATAAGTTGTCTGGGTTTTTCTACAGGCGGAGCGAGAGGCCTCGGAGAGGACGCCGTTATGAAGACGCCATCTACGTGCTAGACTACTTGGAGACCGGTAATCCACACGACATACACCCAAGGCACAGAAGTAGCCCCCTTATTCAGGGTGTAGGGACAAGGTACTTTACGTTACTCGAAGCCACACCTCTACCGGTTATTAGAGTAGAAGTTCTGAGTAAATTAGAGCTGGGGGAGTATAGTGGAATTAGAGACATTATACCAATCAGCTACGGTGAGCTCACAGCTCTAGCCAGGTCTAATCTCCCAGAGGCGGTGAGGAGGATTATACTAGAGAGCGAGCCCGTGTTCGTAGAGTTCTTTAATACCGCTGAGCCTATTAATATCAGACTACACTCACTTAGACTACTCCCTGAAATAGGGACTAAGACTCTTGAGACAATACTAGATGAGAGGCGAAAGGCTAGATTTACTAGTTTCAGTGACATTAAGGAGAGGGCGAGAGTGGACCCCGTTAAAATCCTGGTTGACCGCGTTATCACTGAGCTAATGGGTGGTGAGAAGTACTACTTGTTTATCAGGCCGAGAGAGAAGACGGCGGTCTACCTAGGCTACTTGGAGAAACTTTATGGTGAGCTCATTTAACCCGCTCGCAATGAGCCGAAGTGAGATCCTCAAGTGGACCCTGAGACTACTACAGGCATATGGAATAAAGCCGCGCGAGAGACTCAGCCAAAACTTTATCGTAGACCCTCGCCTTATAAATGACATCTATGCCTTCACTGCTACATGTGATACCGTCGAGATAGGGTGTGGTCTAGGTACACTATCGATTGTCCTCGTAGCGAAGACCACTAGGCTTACTTGCATTGAGTTAGACAGAAAACTGTGTGAAGTCTCCTCTAGCGTTATACAAGACTACCGCTTCGTTGTCGTCAACGCTGACGCCCGGGCGTACCTCCCAGGCCCTGGAGTAGAGCAAATCGTCTCAAATATTCCATATCACGCTACATCAGACCTCCTTGTGAAAATAGCGAGGACTAATAGCGTTAAGAGAGCAGTGTTGACAATGCAGAGAGAGGTCGTAGATCGCCTACTAGCTGAGCCGGGTACTAGGGCTTATGGGAAGTTAACGGTACTTATCAGAGTGCTCTTCGACGTAAAAGAGAAGGGTGTCTACCCTCCTGAGAGCTTCTACCCTGAACCGGAGGTCTCACATAAACTAGTTGTCCTTGAGCGTAAAAGACCGTACAGTGAAGATATCTGCGCACTGGAGGTGTTAACGAAGGCTCTATTCACTCAGAGGAGGAGACTCGTAAGTAGAGTCCTCACCTCGATGCTCGGTATAAGAGTGAGTGAGCTGGGCTCTCTAGGTGCGAGGATTTCAGGTATGAGGGTGTTTATGCTCAGCGAGGAGACTCTACTAGATTTGGCCAGGACTCTACGGGAGAGAGGTGTAGTCGCGTGCAAATAAATCCCAAGCTAGAGTACATGGGCGAGGTCTACAAGCCCGCTGACGACACGTGGCTACTCCTAGATCTCTTTAACGATAGCTGTGCAGTGGGAGACCTCTGCGTTGATTTAGGCTGTGGAAGTGGGGTTCTAGGCATACACGCACTACTCGCTGGGAGGTGTAAGCGAGTAGTCTTCATTGACGTACAGGGCGACGCCGTTGAAACAACGAGCCTCAACACTGAACTAAATAGAGTTGACGCGTTCTCCCTGATCATACGTGGCGACGCGTGTGGAGAGCTACCTATTAGGGTGCGCTCCGCTGACATTGTCCTCGCAAACCCACCGTACCTGCCACTAGAGGAGAGCGCTCCAAGCGACGTCACGGTTGACGGGGGTGTTTTAGGCTACGAGAAGGCGTTGTGCTTTATTAATGCATCCGCTTCTCTACTCAAGGACCATGGGGGGCTTTTCCTCGTGTACTCAACGCTGTCTAAGCCCGAGGCTATACGCTCCTTTCTAGTAAACCTCGGCTTCAAGATCCTCGCGGAGAAAACTAAGAGCTTTTTCTTCGAGACACTGGTAGCAGTGGAGGGGTGTCTCACCCGTGAATCTCAGAGTAGTCCTAGTGGGAATTGAGGGCCCCGTAAACCTCGGAGTAATAGCGAGGACGTGCGCTAACTTCGAGGTAGACGAGTTGTACTTAGTAAACCCCGTTGCGAGCGTCGAAGAGGCTTTAAAGTACGCTGCCGGGGGAAGAGACCTGTTACTGAGAAGCGTGATTACTAGTAGCCTCGAAGATGCGCTGAAAGGTGTTGAGACCTCCGCGGCGACTAGTGCTATCGGGTACAGTGTGGGAGACATTGTGAGGCAAGCTGTAACAATTGAGGATTTCGCCGAGAAAATCTACCCTCGTGCCGGTAAATTAGCCCTTATTTTTGGCCGCGAGAGCACTGGGTTAACGCGCAATGAGCTATTAAAAGCCGATTTCCTAGTTACAATTCCGGTGAGCCCAGGATACCCTGTACTAAACGTGTCTCAGGCGGTCGCGATATTCCTCTGGGAGCTCTGGAAGAAGGGGAAGAAACCGGCTACGAACATCCCGCCAAGAGCCACTAGAGAAGACTTATTGAAGCTCATAAGCACCCTTGAGAAGGTAACAGAGCACGTTGTCAACTCGGAAGATAAGAGAAAGAGGTGTAATATAGCGCTGAGAAGACTAGTTGCGAGATCTACTCCATCTCAGTATGAGGTAAAAGTCCTCCTATACTGGGCTAGGCGCGTTGCCAGAAAACTAGAGCCTAGATAAACCATCGAGAAGCTGAGGATCTTTGCGTGAACAGGGTGTTCCAGTCTGAGAACCAAATATGATCTCGGAGGATTTCGTAAACCATGCATTCTCAGCTCACCGAGTGTTATTGCGCGCCGATATTTAACGGGATTGATTACCTCTATTGCTGAGACCCTACACCTCTCTTCTGCAATGTACAATATATCCTCCTCTGTGACGCCTCTCGGCCCAGTAGCTCTGATAAACTCTACTATTTCATCCGGCTCACCGGTGAGCATTCTACCCGCCGTGAATTCCCCAATAATAGCTCTCAGAGGAGTAGACGCGTAGAGCACTATTCTACAGCCCTTTCTGAAGACTACTCCTCTACGCAACTCGTACTCCTTATAACAACTGAGTATCTCCTCAGCGTACTTTGGTTTAATAGAAAGCAGTATTATCAGCGACAACTACTCTGCCCCTGCTACTTGGGGAGTATTCTCGAACCCGGATTCTTGCCTCTCATTGCTTCGAACATTAACTCCGGGTTCTTGTAGTCCAGTACCTGTATCTCAACACCGCTTCTAATAGCGTACTCTAGGGCCTGTGAGTCTATTAGCGCGTAGTCCCCCGGGAGAGCCTTCTGCTCTACAATCTTCTTCAACTCCGACGCTGAGAGCTCACTCAGAGGCTTGGCGTCTGGGTGCTTAGTTGGGTCTTTAGTGTAGACTTTGCCAATAGCGGAGAAGTAGTACACTCTCTTAACTCCAAGAGCCTCTGCGGCTTGTAGTAGCACTGATGCCGTGGATTGACCTGGTATTAATCCGCCTGTTACTGTAACCGGGTATACTAGAGCGGATCTCACAATCTCCTCGAGAGTTCTCGGGGGTGTTGGTGAGGCTAGTGGACTCAGTGCCCCAATTAAGATGAGCGCGTTTAGTCTAGACACCCATATTCCGATCTCGTCTAGCCAGTAGTTTGAAGTGACTCCCACTTCACGCGCTAGCTCAATGTACTTTCTAGCCACCTCTCCGCCTCCTGTAACCACGACGACTCTGTGTGTCTTTGAGATATCTCTGATCACCTTGGCGTACTTTACAAGGAGATCACTCGTAGTGAACGCTTTACCAGTAATTTTTAAAACCAAAAACTCCAAGCTCACACCACGAATACCTAGTCAACGCGCAGTATTTAAGCAACTATTCACCGTGAGCGTGCTTATTACACCCGTGTTCACTAAGAGTTAAACACTAAGAGGTAAGGGTTACTCCGTGTGCGGTATAATTGGCTTATGCTACAGTAGTCCACGAGAACTGGGAAAACTACTGTACAAGGGGTTACTGAGACTAGAGTATAGGGGGTACGACTCCGCGGGTATAGCTGTAATTTGCGAGAGGAAACTCCACGTCGCTAAGGGTAAGGGAATGCTCAGAGACCTAGAGGAGAAACTAGGCTTCACAAAGTACACTGGCTCAACTGGTATAGGGCACACAAGGTGGGCTACGCACGGGGCCCCCTCAAATATTAATGCACACCCTCACACTGACTGTAGCGGGGTCTTCGCGGTAGTTCACAACGGGATAATAGAGAACTACGATGAGCTCAAGAAGAGGCTTATTGGCAGAGGCCACGTCTTCAAGAGCGATACGGATACCGAGGTTATTGTTCACTTAGTTGAGGAATACTATCGGGGTACAGGAGACGTCTACGAGGCTTTTAAGAGAGCTATAAGGGAGTTAAGGGGGGCTTACGCCATACTAATGATCACTAGTCTCGAGGAGAACAAGATATTCTTCGCTAAGAAAGACAGCCCGCTCGTAGTTGGCGTTGGAGACGGGTACAATGTCCTCGCGAGCGATATTCCAGCTATACTAGACCACACGCGCCGCGTATTGGTGCTCAGAGATCACTGGGTAGGCTACGCTACTCCGAGTAGTGTCTACGTAGAGGACTTGGCTACTGGTAAACCTGTTGACTACTCAGCTTACATTAGGCTCGTTGAGTGGAGTGTTGAAGAGGCTTCAAAGGGGGGTTACCCCTTCTACATGATTAAGGAGATATACGAGCAGCCGCAGGCGTTGAAGAGCACTATTGCTGGGTTGAAGAGCTCCAAGGAGCTCCCGCTCGCGGTTAAGGCTATTGTAGAGGCTAATGGGAGAGTGTTTGTAACCGGCGCGGGGACGAGCTATCATGCCGCTGAGTTCTACGCTATTGCCTCGAGTACTCTTACGGGAATACTCGCAGTTCCCTTCATCGCCAGCGAGTACGAGGCTTACAGTGAGTCCGCTCGTGAGGGAGACGTCTTAGTAGCAATAAGCCAGAGCGGGGAGACTATGGATGTAATTAAAGCTGTTAGGAAGTTTAAAGAGCGCGGTGTTAGAGTGCTAGCTGTGTCAAACGTCGTTGACTCCGCTATTCCAAGAGAGAGCCACATAGCACTATATACTAGAGCAGGCCCTGAGATAGGGGTTGCAGCCACTAAGACCTTCTTGACGCAGACACTCCTACTAGCTTGGCTCATAGCCGGGGTCGCCGAGTACACGGGGGTCTTATCGAGAAGCGAGTACTCAGAGGTTACGAGTCTACTAGAGAGGGCTCCGCGAGTAGCTGAGATCAGCTTAGAGAGGGGTGAGGAGCTTGCACGAGAGCTCTCTAAGTCCTATGCTAGCAAGTCCAGTATGTACTATTTGAGTAGACACATAGGTGTCCCAGTAGCTAGGGAGGGTGCACTGAAAATCAAGGAGATTGCCTACATACACGCTGAGGCTTACCCTGCAGGCGAGTCTAAACACGGGCCCATAGCCCTGGTCGAGAGCGAGTTCCCCGTAGTCTTCGTGGCACCGGGGATTAGCCTTGTTGAGCAGGCTATTAAGGGGAACATTGAGGAGATGAGGGCCCGCGGAGCTGAGACCGTGGGTGTTGTGTGTGAAGGCAGCTCGTTAAAGGGGCTTTTAGACCACGTAATCGAGGTTTCTTGCCCGCACTGGCTTCTCACACCAATATCTCACACTCCACCCCTACAGCTACTAGCATACTACACCGCAACAACTAAGGGGTTAAACCCAGACCGCCCGAGAAACCTCGCTAAGACCGTTACAGTAGAGTAGCCTAGAGGCGAATTAAGCGTGGTCTTAGTAACGGTGCGCGGCAGAGACAACTACTGGAGGTACACGCTATACTCCTGGCTACTCGAAGTGAGAGACATATTAGAGCGCGAGCTCGGCGAGCACGTAGAGATAACCGTGCTAGACGGCGAGAGCGAAGACCCCGAGTTACTAGTAGATGGAGAGCTAGTAGGCGTGGGTATTCCAGGAGAAGAGGGGTACTTGATAGAAATCCTTAAGAAAGCCCTCGTAGCACGCGGGTGCTCTGAACGAACTGCTCGTTAAGAGTTAACTAGTCTCTTAGCTGGTTAGTTTATCATTTACTGTGTCGTATTTAACTATTCTAGTAGTATACTGGTTAACTAGTTCTCTCTACACAAACCCTGTTTACTCAAGTATTTAGTGCTGCTCTTCTCATACCTAGTATCTAGGTGTTTTAAGGTTGCTGGGAGAAGTCATTGCAGTTATACATCTACCGAGGTTGCCTTCGCTGTACTACCACGTGGACTTGAATAGCATTATTGACTACGCTGTTAGAGAGGCCAGGATCCTCGAGGAGCTCGGTTATAGTGGCGTAATATTGGAGAATTACGGTGACTACCCGTACTCTAAAAGAGTGCGGGATCCAGTCACGCTGTGCTCTATGACGAGTATTGTGAGAGAAGTCGTGAGGGCTACTAGTCTAAAAGTAGGTGTAAACTTGCTGAGGAATTCGGGGAGAGAGGCTTACAGCGTGGCTGTGGCGTCTAGAGCGAGGTTTATTAGAGTAAACGCGCTCGTGGAGACAATTATATCTGACTCCGGCGTTATTGAGCCAGAGGCCCCGAGGCTAAGGGCTCTCAGGTTAAGTCACCCTGGAGTAGAGGTGTACGCGGATATACTCGTAAAGCACGCCTCGAGTCTGAGGTTCTCACTAAGCCTTATCGAGGCTACTACCTCGACTACTGCTAAGAGCAGTATAGAAGACTATTATCGAGAGCTAGTAGACGAGTACGTTGAGAGAGGCGGGGCAGACGCGCTAGTAGTAACAGGGTTAAAGACCGGTGAACCACCACCAATAAGACTAGTAGAGTTAACAAGGAAGTACTCTCCTAAACCAGTAATAGTTGGCAGTGGCGTAACACTAGAAAACATAGATAAAGTAGCTAAAACAGCAGATGGGGTAATCATAGGCTCATATATCAAGAAACAAGGACAAGCAGGAAACCCCACAGACCCAGATAGAGCAAGAAAAATAATACAGAAAATAAGAGAGCTAATAGAATAAAACACTAATTAAAACCAAAACACATAGAGAAAAACAAAACACGCTGTAAGGAGTGAAAAACCAACGGTTAAAAACCCATTCACGTCAATCAATCAGAAAATAAAACAACACGGTGAATAAGCAGAGTAATACCCATATCCCCGGCACACCTTGCCCACGGCGGGAAATATATTGGTGAGTCGAGTAGTTACCTATGAGATCAGTTTTCATCAGTAACACCACCATATTAAAATGCACTACTATACAACTAGCATTGAAGTTTAAAAATCCACGTCACTACTATATGTTATCCATGTAGATTCAAATGGCTCTAAATTGTCTCATCTTATCTATGTGTACTTTTCCATTGTTACTTTACAGCATTATTTTAATAGTACTAGTGTCTCTACGCGTAAGAGAGTTAAGGTGATCTAATCTAATAGTTGTGTCTGAGTTTTAATTTTAGTTGTTCACGTGTTGTCTTAATGGGTTAATTTAAATTTAAATGTGACATGGCTAGTTTTTACTTCAAGATTCTTAGTGTAATGTGTATTTGTGAGTAATAACCTTGGGGAGTGTTCTCTTGATCTAATTTCTGAATTGGCTGTATCTTCCCCTTTATCCCAGTCATGATCTGTTTTCCCGGGTAATACTGTATTGATCCAGTGTGGCTGTTACACATCATTGTGAGTTTTCTCTTTTCACGTGCAAGTGTGTGTTTGTATAATGGAGAGGTGCCTCCACACCCCACTCGCGAAGTCTCTCGCGAAAGGTTACGTGATCTGGCCTCCACAGTGGGAACTGGAGTTAACTATACAGGTGCATAGTTAATTCGCGATTAACTTAACCCCTGCTCACGACTAGGCTGTGCTGTGTGTTTATCACGAGTCATGTATCACTACAAGTGTTAAGTAGTCATTAAACAGTTTAAACAAGACCCTGATAAATCCAGTTAAAATAACACCTCTCACCTTGAACCATGAACACTGCTAGTTAACCTAGTCACGGTATTTAATAGGGCGACATGTAGTATATTAATACAAGGGCTTATGACTAAGCTCAGAAAGCTACCAGATGAAGAGGTCTTTAAGCTCCTTGAGGAGTACAAGATACCCTACTTACCCTTCATTATCACTAAGACACCCGAGGAAGCCGCAATTGCAGCTGAGAAAATAGGCTTCCCCGTCGTAGTCAAGGTGATCTCACCTGACATAAGCCACAAGAGTGATGTAGGAGGAGTAATCATAGGCTTAAACAACACTGCAGAAGTCACTAGA
>Ga0326761_1000169_pt1 | contig 16147 bp, 21 predicted proteins | sample GCREP_P_FD_207739 | JGI IMG/M metagenome (GOLD analysis project Ga0326761, IMG submission 207739) | Hot spring water microbial communities from Geyser Creek Basin, Yellowstone National Park, WY, United States - GCR.EP_P | ecosystem: Environmental > Aquatic > Thermal springs > Unclassified... | reverse complement strand
GCGGCTGTCCTTGGGCCCACCCCGTCACAGCTTCGCCGCTTATCCACACGATGGTCAGAGGGATCTTTGTGTTTTTCATCCAGAAGCAGTACGTCCCGTTTCTGGGGAAGAAAAATACCATGCCGACTGAGCCGACACCTCTGGGGTCGTGTGAGGACACGTTCATGTAGCCCAGCGTCCACCTGACCTCGTTGTCGGCCACATACACCGGGTGGGTCATGCCGTCTAGTGAGGCCGTGGCGACGGAGGAAAAAGGGGATATTAAGAGGAGAAGAGGGAGCAGTATCAGCTGTAGAGCCATTTCTCGATCCAGCTACTTATCAGCCGCTCCATCTCGCCCGTCTGCAACATGTCGTATATAACGGCATCAATCTCTATTTTCAGGTCGTAGGCACACAGCGGCATGGCGACCGCGCTGTAGCGGACGCCGAGGCTGTATACAGGCTCGAACTCGGGGAACTTGCTTACTATTGCCTTCCCCACCACGCCGCCCACCACGATGGCGTCTAGATCGCCCTTACGCAGAGCCTCCACCATGTAGGGATACACCTTGTCGTATCTCACAATCACGGAGTAATTGCCCAGAGTTTTTTCAGCCCAGCCCTCTTGCACGGTGCCCACCTGCACGCCTACGGCCCTGCCCTTGAGGTCCTCCACGCTCTTGATCTGCGAGCCCCTCCTGGCGATAACAACGGAGGAGTCCGCCTGGTAGGGTATGGAGAAGAGCACTTGCCTTTCCCTATCGGGCGTTATGGACATGTCGGCTATCACGATGTCTACATCGCCTCTCTTAACCGCCTCTATAAGCGCCGAAAACTTCATATCGCGCACCTCAAGGCTGACGCCCAGCCTCTCAGCAATCCTCCTGGCGATTTCAATATCTATGCCTACTACCTTCCCATTTTTCACATACTCATAGGGGGGCCAATCAGCCGACGTTCCCACCACCAGCTTGCCCCTCTTCTTAACGGCGTCTACGGAGGCGGGACAGGCTTGTTGCGTAGTGGTGGTTTGTTGTTGCGTGGCGGCGGATTGCTGAGGCGCGAAAAGAGCCATCAACAAGGCGCCGACGGCTACTCCGACGAGGAGACCCACCACAAATTTATAATCCATAGCAGTTGTTCAAGAGGTAATTATATGTTGAGGCTCGGTCGGCTCGACCGGTGAAGAGGCTAGACGACACTGAAACTTCGAACCACCTGGCCAGCCTTGATTTTAACTAAAGGGCTTATAGCTATCTCCGTTGAGGAAGACGTGAAAGCTTACCTAGTGACTAGGGAGCCCTCTAGATGGCCCGGGGACGTTAAGGTGCTCTACATCCCGTTTGCAGACGAAGATGTGTTGTACATCTTCGACGAGAAAAGAGGGTTCATGGAGATCAGAGGCCGCGACAGGATTACGGAATTCATCGCAAGGCTGAGAAACGGGACGTAAGTTTCTCAAGTTGCTGAAAGAAGCTGTCCAGGTATTCCTCCACGGTGCCCACGCCGGGGTCGAAGGGCGAGTCCATCCCGGGCACTTTGTCTTCGGGGGGCCAGTAGATGACAAGTCTTTTATGCGCAGTGTTTGTGGCGTACATGACTTCGCTGAAGACCCCCCGGTGGAAGAGCCTCCTCATGAAGGGGCGGTACACCGCAACGGCGTCTGACTGGAGTATGTAGCGGAAGTCCTTGAACTTAATCAAGTTGTCTATGTCTGCCAGAACCTCCTCCACTTGATCCGCCGGGATCTCCATGGGGTAGAGCTCGGGCTCGTCCTCCACAGCAGGCCTCACGCCGTCTGGCAGAAGCCACCTGTCCCCAGCCTCCACAACTCTCACCTCCCCACGTCTCCTCGCCGTTCTCAACACTCTTTCGTCCATGGTGAGGGGGTCAAAGGCGTAGAACCTCCCGTGCATGGCGGCGCGGAACTTGTCTATCTCACGCCGAGCCTCGGGGTCGTCTCTCACAAGGGTAATGGGGAAGGAGAGGTAGAGCCTGGGCCTGGCCCCCCGCAGGGCGATCCCGTAGATGGTCCTCACCGGGTGCTTCACTGCAACCACCATGTTGGGGACGCCGAGAGCCTTCGCGACGGTGTCCCCTATGAGGATGGAGGCTGTACGCCAGGCAAAGACGTCTTTCAGCCTAAGCCTAGCGCCCGTCTTCTCCCGCTCCTCCCTTATCTGTATCCTCCGCCAAATCACGTGCGCCTCCTATATCAACGTCAACAACATGTCCGGCTTAAACGCCCGGAGGACGGCGATGTCGACGGCGGGGAAGAAGCGGCTTTTCCGGAAGTAGGGGAGGTTCATGAAGAGGAGGGCGTGCTCAGCCGCCTCCTCCTCCGCCCTGCCGATGGCCCTGGCCACGGCCTCCCGCCAGACGCGCTCCTGCCAGAAGTAGTCGTCGCTGTCTAGGAAATTGACCCAGTCCACCTCCCTCCTCAACTCATCTTCCACAAAGTAGAGCCCCAGCCCTCCGCGGCCTTGCTCCTTGTGAAAGCTGTCTAGAGACGCCGCAAGGGCCCTCATGTTGACGCCAGTGGTTCCGACGACAACGGCGCGCATGGAAAGGCGGTATAACGTATATATATACGATACGCGACTTATAACTGTGAAGATGTGTGAAATACTGGCGAAGTACCTTGTGGAGATAGTCGCCGGGGCGCGGGGCAACATAGTGAGCTTTGTAGTCGGCGACGTGGCGCGGTGGGCCGAGACAAAAATGAGGCCGAGCAGATCCGTGGTGTTTAAGGTTGCCAACATGGCGGAGGCCCTGCTGGCCGCCGGTTACTTGGAGAAGATAGGCAAGAAATACATCCTGCGGAGAGACACGCCGCTGTGGGTCAAGGCCCAGGCCGGCGATGTGGAGGGGCTCTGCGACATAATCGAAAGCGCGTTGTTTAACTACACCAAGGTGGTTAAGTAAAGCGCATCAACATTCTAACTGAAACAGATAAATAAACGAGCGGGGAGGTCTGCGTGTGGCTAATCGTGGGGGTCTTGCTAAACATAGCCTCCTTCGCGCTGTGTGTGCTAGGCCAGACGCTGGTGGCCGCGTCAGTATATTTGGTTAGCTTGGCGCTTATCTTCATTGGAAGACGGGGGAGGAAGGAGAAGAGGGAGGAGAAGAGGCAGGTGGAGACTAGGCGGGAGCCCACCCCCGACGAGATTAAGAGGAGGCCCGTCTCGGCACCTGAGATATGAAGAAGCTGATCTTCCTCTCGGGGACTAAGGGAGGCACTGGGAAGACCACCCTAGCCTTGAACTCCGCCGTGTTGCTGGCGTATCTCTGGAAGGACGTAGCCCACTACCCCGTGGCCTTTCTAGACCTAACGCCGAACGTAGGGACGGCGGCTCTTATACTCCTGGGAGATCCCCTCGCGACGTGGGGCAGACCTTCTCTGTCGGACTTCGCAGGGGGGAGGATCGCAGACCCCTTGAGGGCCTTCTACATAAGGAGGTGGAACACCGAGAAGGGGGCCTTTCAGCTGGTCTTTACCTACATGGCGCAAGACGTCCCGCTGACGAAGAGACAGCTGGAGTACGCGATACAGACGGTGGAGTCCCAGCTAAGGCCTAAGATTATATTCATCGACGCGCCTCCGCTCTCGGCGGGGAGCCCCGTGGCGGGGCTTGTGGACTACGTGGTGCCTGTGGTTACGCCCGACGCCTCGGCGCTTGAGGCCACCAAGAGCTACGTGGATCTCGTCGGCAGCAGGAGGCTTAGGCCGGTACTGAACATGTACACACCTGAGTACTCCATCAGCGCGGTACACGGCATGCCCTGGGAGCTGGTGATAGAGAAGACCTTGGGCGAGCGGCCCCACGTGATACCTTTTGACAAGCTTCTGCAGGCGGCGAGGCAGGCCCTGGAAGTAGAGGTGCTGAAGCTAAGGCCTGGGGAGTCCCCAGGGGTGAAGGCCCTTGTGGAGTACGCCCGCTACCTTGCCGCTACGGTTGGCTAGCGCCGACGCACTGCTCCACCTCGTGGAGAACCAGCGGAAGGGCCTTGAGGCTTCTCACCACGTAGGCTCTGCAGGGCACCGACTCCGTAACCTCCTTCTTAGTGTACTGCCCCCTCCTGTCGACAAGGACGGCGCCGTAGCTAGCCATCAAGGCGCCTAGGAAGTCCTCGTAGAAGTCGTCCCCCACATGGAGGTAGACGTCGGGCTCCGCGTCTCCCAGCAGAAGCATCTTGGCGGCTTCGAAAACCTGGACGGAGGGCTTAACGTAGCCTATGTCGTCGGCATATAGTTGCAGATCCACGAGTTGCGATATGCCGAGGCTCTCCAGTAGCCTCCTCGTGGCACGGGACCGCCAGAACAAGACGTTGGAGATTATGCCGACCTTGTAGCCCTCGGCCTTAGCCAGCTTTATAGCCTCAACGGCGTCTTCAAACGGCGACACCTCGAGGCGGGAAACGGCGTCGTCCACGGCGTCTTGCACTTGGTGGACGTCGAAAAACACCCCTACCCCCCTGTCGCGTAGCTGTTTATACATGTCGAGGAGCGTGTATATGGGAGGCACCACCTCGTGCTTCTCCCTACGCGCCAGCTTCATCTTCCGCCGCTCATCGTTGACAAGCGCCTGGACCGTCTGGTGAGGTAGCCTTCCACCGAGGGCCTTGTGGATTGCGTCAATAACTGTTTTTATAGCTGGTTCGATCGGAATGAGCGTGCCCCAGACGTCAAACGTCACCATCTTGCTACTCACGGCATTGATAATCCTCGCCTATAAAAGCATCTCCGCCATCTCTGTGGAGCCCGGCTTCGTGAACGCCTTCACCTATACCAACCTCACTATAAGAGGCGCTACTAAGGTGCAGGCGGTGGAGGGCGCAGTCGTCGACTTCAACATAACGCGCGGTGACGCCATATACCTCGGTTTGAAGCCGCTGCGGCTGGAGGGCAACGTGACGTTGAGGGTGGACAACCAGACCATCAAGCTCGGGATAGACCAAGCCTGTCGAATTGAGATAGAGGCGGCCAACATGACTTCCAGGATCAGCCTAAACGTGACCCAGCAGGATTGCGGAGACGTGAGGCTCTACATCAACGGCACCAAGATGCCCAGCCTCCGCGTGTCGTATGTACCTCAGTATTCCGGCGTGTATCAGGTGTTGGCTACCAGCGGCATGTTTTACGAAAAGACGCGCGTGGTTGTAATCCCCAACATCACCGTGTCTGGCAACGTCTACGGGGAGGTCATGCGGATACTACTCACGCCGCCTCCCAGGCGGGCGTCGGCGAGTCTCGGCCTCCTCGCAGTGTCTCTAAGGGAGGGGGTGGCGGAGGTGGACACCTGGGCCGTGGGCGCCGGCAACTACACCCTGCGCCTCCTCATGGAAGGCGTCGCGGTGCAGTATCCCGTGTCTATTGCGCGGGCAACGCCCACGCTTGCGGTGCTCCACAAGGCCGAGTACATCTACGGCGAGGGGATAAACGCCACCGTGAGGGTGTTTGTGGGGCGGCGGGAGTACCGCGCAACTGTGCAGATATCTGTAAACCAGACGTACCCCGCGGCGGTGAGGGCTCCCTCCGCACTGGTCTTTCCTATGCTCGACGTGGGGACATACCAGATCACGGCGAGTGTTTTGGGGGATAGAAACGTGACCTCTGTAACCGGCGTCAGCGTCTTCCGCGTGTTGCCGGCGCCGGTTCGGCTAGACGTGAAGATCAACGGCACTTTCTCAAACCCATACATAGTGGAGTACGGCAAGGTTTTGTTGGTCTCTGCGGACGTCTCCTCTCTCGTCAAGCCCCAGGGGGAAGTGAAGACGTATCTAGACGGCAGACCAGCCCCGTTCCTCATCGACACCTTGAGAATTGGCGCGGGTCCCCACAACCTCACGGTGGTGTTTACGCCGGCCAACAGGAACTTCCTACCTGCAGGGTCCTCCACGCTGGTCTACGTAACGCCGTCTATCCCTGTGGTTGAGGTTAACAAGACCTTTTCCGCCGTCTACGGGGAGGAGCTCGTGGTGCCGATCCGCGTCAGTCTCTACGGCAGGCCCATAAACGCCACGGCGACTGTGGAACTAGCCGGGCGGACGCGTCTCCTCAACTACACGGTCCAGGTGCGGAACGGAGTAGGCGTCTTGAGGGCGAAAGGAATCCCCGCGGGCACATACCTCGGCACAGTCTCCATAGTGGAGGCCCCGGGCTTGCTGGGCGCTAAGGCCGTCTTCAACGTCTTCGTCAGTAGCGCCGTTGTGAAGGTGGTGCTCGACGTGCCGACCAGGGGGGTGTACGGCGAGTTGCTACCCGTGAGGATTGCGGTGGAGCCTGGAGACGTGCCGGGCAGGCTTCACCTAATCATCAACGGAACTGCGGTCTACGTGGGGAACTCCTCCAGCTACAACGGCTGGTGGTCGCCGCCCCGCGGCGGCGTTTTCCAGGTGGCGGCCCGGTTTGAGAGCCTAGACCCCAACTACGCCAGCACAGACAACGTGACGTATATCTACGTAGATAGGGCGCAGTGCACCATACGCTTCGCGCTGAGAGGCGACGTGGCGTCTAACGATACGGTGTATGTGCTCAGGAGGTACGAAGTCCAGCGGCTCACCCCTCTGCCTGTACACATCTTCATAAACGGCACCCCCGGAGGCCCAGAGGTTGTGTTTAACAAGACGGGGGTGTACAACGTCACGGTGTATTTCCCAGGAGACGACAGCTACTACCCATGCGGCGCATCTCAGCGCTACACAGCAGTTAGAAACCCGGCGTCGGTCTCCATATTGGCGGCGAGGAGGGTGGCCCTCATAGACGGCGGCCTCCCCCTAGTCGTGACGGTGACAAGCCCCGTGGGGCAGGAGGAGGGGGAGGTGGCGGTGTATAAAATCAACAAGACCCTAAACAGAACCGACGTGGAGCTCCTCGCCGTGAAAAAAACGGCCGAGGTGACGCTTACATTCAGCGACACCGGCGTCTACGAGATATATGCTGAGTTCCTCGGCAACGGTTTCCTCCTCCCAAACAGATCCAACGTGGTCTCAGTCACCGTGGAGAGCAGCTACTTCGGAGTTCCCACCTTCCTCCTCGCCGTCTACCTAATACCCACATCTCTGGGGTTTGTAGCCGCATATGTCGCGAAACGAATATTAAAGAGGTCTCTCTAGACCCCATGCTTGCGGTGCCGCCCGCGGTGATCGTGGTGCCGTTGGCTTCTAAAGAGCAGGTGTACCAGACGGTGAACTACGTGGTAGGCCGGCTTAGGCAGATAGAGGCGCCTCTCCGCCACGTGCATTCAGACGCCCCTCTCTACGTGGAGAGCCGGGTGGGGAGGGACGGCTCGGCGGAGCGCATCGACGTATATTTAGCCACCTCCACAGGCGACTTTGCAAACGTGTTGCCACCGAGGGAGGAGATCAGAGAGGGCTTTATAGAGAAGTCGGCGGTGGTGCACATAGCACAAGGCGTTGCCGTGGTTTATCGGTATAACTTGGGGGGTGAGCCTAAACTGATGGAGGTGGTCATATATACAGTAGGAGGGGTCTACAGAGATTTCAGGCTGTAACCTTTAAATAGGTGTACACACGGCGCAGTGATGTCATTAATCGGCATAGACGACTTCAGACGCGTGGATCTCAGGGTGGCTAAGGTGATAGAAGCCACAAAGGTGGAGGGCTCCAAGAAGCTGATTAAGCTGGTGGTGGACCTCGGCGCCGAGAAGCGGCAAATAATCGCAGGCCTCGCCGAGTATTACAAGCCCGAGGACCTGGTGGGGAAATATGTCGTGGTCGTGGCTAACCTCCAGCCCAAGAAGATGATGGGGCTTGAGAGCCAAGGCATGCTCCTGGCCACCTGCGACAAGCCTGTTCTCTTAACGATAGAGAAGGGCGGGGATGAACATGTGGGGGAGCGCGTCTGTTAAAGTACCTACCCACATAGCGATTATACCCGACGGGAACAGGAGATACGCGAAGAAAACAGGCCTAGACTTCTACCACGCCTACAGAAGAGGCGTGGAGAAGGTGCGTAGCTTCTTGACCTGGGCCTTGGAGTACCGCGAGATAAAAAACGTCACCTTCTTCGCCCTCTCCACGGAGAACCTTCAGCGGAGCAGACTGGAGCTCGAGATCCTCTTCAGAATATTCGAAGAAGAATTTAGACGTACGCTCGAGGACCCGCTGATGCACGAAAACAAAGTCAGGATAAGGTTCATAGGCGATAGAAGCATTGTGCCGAGCAGAATCGCCAAGTTCATGGAGGAGCTGGAGTCGCTGACCCGCAACTACTCCAACTACCACCTCACCTTCGCCCTGGGATACGGCGGCAGGGCCGAGGTGGTGCGGTGCATAAAACGGATACTGACGGGCGAGGTGAAGATGGCCGAGATAACTGAGGAGTCCCTCTTCCAGTGCCTAGACACAAGGGATCTCCCCAACCCGGAGCCAGACGTCGTGTTGAGAACAGGCGGCGAGAAGAGGCTCAGCAACTTCCTGCTTTATCAATCCGCCTACTCGGAGCTCATCTTTCTAGACAAGCTCTGGCCGGAGATAGAGAGGGAAGATCTGGCATACGTCGTTGAGGAGTACTCTCGCCGCCAGCGCAGATTCGGCCGTTGATGGACCTCGGCCCGCTTTTTGTCTTCATAGCGGTGTTGATATCGCACCTAATACCCTTCCTCCCCCTCCCCGGCTACCTGGCCACAATAAGCTATGTCGCCTCTAGAAACGACCCAGTTAGCTTGGCTTTGGCGGCTTTGGCGACGGCGCTCGGCGCGGCGCTGGGGAAGCTGGCCGTGTTTCTCTACGGCTACGGCATAGGAAGGGCGGTAATGGGCGAGGAGTTGACCTACGCCAAGAAGTTCTTCGACAAAATCTCCAAGTGGGGGATCGACGTAGCCGTATTTATATTTGCCATGTCGCCGCTTGCAGACGACGTATTGTACATCCCACTCGGCGCCGCCGGCTACAGCATAAGGCGGTTCTTCGCGGCCCTGCTGGCTGGCAAGCTGGTGCTCGCCACGGTCCTCGTGGTATTTGCAGACGTGGCATACGCCGCACTTGACCAGGTAGTGGGGGACGCCTGGCTCTCCTCCCTAATTCTCGCCGTTGTTACCCTGGTCGCGACTTTTCTAGTTTTGCGGATTAAATGGTCTAGGGTGTTAGCAGCCTATGAGTCCGGCGGAGTGCGTGAAGCGCTCAGGGCGATGTTCAGATCTATGGTGGGGAAATGATTTAAATTCCGCCGTTTCTCTCTGCGTGGCGAAGTTCGTCATAGGCTCGGCGTGGCCCTACGTCCAGACGGTGCCCCACCTGGGCAACTTGATAGGCTCCGTCTTGTCGGCCGACGTCTACGCCAGATACCTCAGACTTAGGGGCCATGAGGTAGTTTTCGTGTCTGGAAGCGACATGCACGGCACGCCGATCGAGGTGGAGGCGATTCAGCTGGGCGTCGACCCGGCGGAGTACGCCAGTAAGATGCACCAAGTGGTGGCGGAGCTGTTTAGGAGGTGGAACATCTCCTTCGACCTCTACACCCACACCCACTCGGAGACCCACATAAAGTTCGCCCAGGACTTCTTCTTCAAGATTTATGAAAACGGGTACATCTTCACCAAAGAGGAGGAGGTGCCGTACTGCCCCAGGGATAAGATCCACCTCCCAGACCGCTTCATAATAGGCAAATGCCCCTACTGCGGATATGAAAGAGCTAGGGGCGACCAATGCGAGAACTGTGGAAGACTTCTAGACCCTAAGCAGTTGGTAGAGCCGCGGTGCGCCATCTGCGGCTCCAAGCCGGAGTGGAGAACCACGCGGCACTGGTACCTAGACCTCAGGAGGCTGGAGGACAGGATAAGGAGGTACGTAGAGGAGAACCCGCACCTGCCGCAGAACGCCAAGGAGATGTCGCTGGGCATGTTAAAGGAGGGTCTGCGGCCCCGCGCCATCACTAGAGACAACAGGTGGGGCATCCCGGCGCCGTTTCCAGGCGCCGAGGGGAAGACCATCTACGTCTGGTTTGAGGCTGTTCTTGGCTATATATCCGCCGTCATTGAGCACTTCAGACGGCTGGGGAGGGAGAAGGAGTGGGCCCAGTTCTGGAAAGACCCCGAGACCAGGGTGGTCTTCTTCGTGGGCAAAGACAACATTCCCTTTCATGTAATTATACTCCCCGCGCTTCTCCTGGCAAACGGAGGCGGTTACACCATGCCGACCACCACGGCCTCCACCGAGTACCTGCTGTATGAGGGGGACAAGTTCTCCAAGAGCAGGCGGTGGGGCATCTGGATAGACGAGGCGCTTCAGCTCCTCCCCCCGGACTACTGGAGGTTCGTTTTGGTGTATATACGCCCAGAGAACAGAGACACGAGCTTCACCTGGTCCGTCGTACTGGAGATAATCAACAAGGTCATGAACGACGATGTGGGCAACTACATCAACCGCGTCCTCTCCTTTATAAAGAGCCGGATGGGCGGCGTCGTGCCCCCGCCGGGCAGGCCAGCCCCCGAAGACGAAAACTTCATCGCAAGAGTCACCGAGCTGTTTAAGAAGGCGGAGAGGCATTACGACGCCATAGAGCTGAAAGACGCGCTCCACGCGCTGGTGGAGATGGCGAGGGAGGGAAACCGCTACCTAAACACGCGGGCCCCCTGGGATCTGGTTAAAACCGACGTGGAGGCGGCGCAGGCGGTGCTCCACCGCGCCTACTGGTCCCTGAAGATGCTTGCGGTCGGCCTCGCGCCTGTGGCGCCAGACGGCGCCTACCAGCTGTGGAGGATGATGGGCGAGTCCGCGGAGCTGAGGTGGGATGAGGCATATAAACCGCCGAAGCCAGGCGCCGCGCTGGGCGAGGTAAGGCCCCTCTTCAGGAAAATTACTGAGGCGGAGGTGAAGACGCTTCTACAAAAGCTGGAGGAGCTGAGGAGCCAGAAAGCCGCCAAGAAGTCCCCCTGGGAGCAGGTTATTCTCTGACCTCGCCGTATAGATACACAGGGCTCGCCGCCACAAGGGTCACGTCGACAAACCTCCCCATGAGCCCGTCGCCGGATCCTCTCTTAACCACCACCTGTCTGTAGTCGCTGGCGCGCCCAACCACCAGCCCGTGATCCACCTCGTCCACAAGCACCGCATCTCTCTGCCCGACGCGGAGCCCGTTCCGGAGGTGGGCGACTCTCAAGGCGACTTGAGACAGTGTCTTGCTCCTCCTCTTCTTCTCGGCGTCTGGCACCTGCCGGGGCATCACCGCAGCCTCGGTGAAGGGCCTTGGGCTGAACCGCGCCACGTGGACCTTGTCGAACTGTAGCTCCTCCACCAGCCTTACGCTGGCGGCGAAGTCCTCCTCGTCCTCGCCCGGGAACCCCACGATGATGTCCGTGGCTATGAATACATGGTCGCCCAGCACCTGCCTGATTTTACGCAAAAGGGCGCGGTATTCGTCCACCGTATATCTCCTGCCCATCGCCTTCAACACGCGGTCGCTACCAGACTGCACGGGGAGGTGGAAGTACCTGTACACCCTGTGGTCCCGCTTCGCGATGTCCAAGAGCTGGTCGGCGAATTTCTCAAACACCCAAGGCTCCGACATGCCTATCCTCACACGATACTCGCCATCTACCTCGCGCAGAATCCTCTCCAGAAGGTCAGGCAGAGTCCAGCCGCGTCTCCACCTCACATCGAAGCCGTAGGTTATGACGTCTTGACCCGTGAGGTATATCTCCCGCGCGCCTTTGGCCACGGCTTCCTTCACATGGCGAATCACGTCATCTGGATCTGCGCTCTTCACGTAGCCCGCGCCGCCCCTTGTGTACTTAGTAGCGCAGAAGGTGCAGTTGCCCAGGCAACCCACCTGGAGGGGCACGGTGTAGATGACGCCGCCGTCGTGCCTAGGGAGGATCCTCATCTCCCTCTCCCGCCCGCCCTCCACCTCCGCGGGGTAGAGCAACTTGGCGCGGGGCGCCGCGGTCTTCACCGTGTACGGCCTAAGCCTGACGAGGCACCCGGCGACGACCATCTCCTTGCCTAAGGTAGCTAGTTCCCTAATCCTCGCCAGCTGTCTAACCTCCCCATCTTCCCTCACGGCGCAGGTGTAGACCAAGACGAGGTCTGCCTCCTCGGCCGTGGAGGCCTCCTCGTAGCCTAGTCTCTGCCTGATCACCTCTGCATCTGCCTTGGCAAGCCAGCAACCGTACGTCTCGACGTATGCCCTACCCACGGGAAACGTCCCCGAGACTGAGATTTAAGCTTGATGCTGAGGGCAAAGGGTTTTACGGTATATCGAATAGGAGACTTTGTTCTCCTCGAAGTCGCGTCTCTCGTCTATCTCGAGAAGACAGCCGCAGGCAGGCTCCACATATATCCTCCTCACTGAATACGTAGGCCCATCCGCCACCTTACGCATCCTCATCTCCCCCGACTCTATGGAATACGTCGCGATCTCCCCCCTCTTCACAAGTCTCCCCCACTTCTCTAGCAGGCTGGATATCTCATCCGGCAACTCCCCCTCAAATATGTACGTCTTGCTTCTAATAACTTTCTGCATCAACTTTATTTACGACAGAAATAAAAAAGTTGACGTGCAAAAAATAAGGGGGAAGCTAGGTGGGGTGGAAATAGGCGACGGCCACCCCACTAGGATAATGGCGGTTCTAAACCTCTCGCCTGAGTCCTTCTACAAGGGCTCCGTGGCGCTGGGAACCGCCGTGGAAAGAGCCTTGGAGCTCGAGAAGTATTCAGACTTCCTAGACGTAGGGGCCATGTCCACAGCGCCGTATCTAGAGACGTGGATCCCCCCCGAGAAAGAGCTGGAGAGGCTCAAGGCCGTCCTCCCGGATATCGTGAAAAACGTAAAGATCCCAATAAGCGTAGACACCTACCGGCCGCAGGTGGCAGAATACGCGCTCAAGATGGGGGCGTTGATAATAAACGACGTGACCGGGGGCTGGCTGTACCTAGATATGTGCCGCGTCGTCGCGGACCACGGAGCTTCCGTCGTGCTCATGGCAAGAGAAAAAACACTCAGGAAAGGTCCACAACCCATCGACCGCGTGTTGGAGGCGTTGAGGGGGTCTGTCGAGCGTTTTGAGCAGTGCGGCGTAGACCCCGAGAGGATCGCGGTGGACCCAGGCATAGGGTTCCCGCTTCTGCCCCCCAGAGATGAGCCGTACGTCGTGAGGGGCGAGTACAGACACGGCGACGAGAACTGGCCGTGGTGGAAGTGGGACCTCCACATAATCGCCAACCTGCCCAAGCTGAGGGCGCTTGGGAAGCCCGTACTGATAGGAGTCTCCCGCAAGTCCTTCCTAAGAAGGGTGGCGGGGGTGGACAGCCCGGAGGAGGTTCTGCCGGCGTCAGTAGCCGCGGAGGCGGTAGCAGTGCTTAACGGGGCCCACGTGGTGAGGACGCACAACCCCCGCGAGACGAGGCAGGCGGTGAAACTAGGCGAGGCGCTGAGGCTAGTAGACAGAGCCTAAAAACTCCAGCAAAAGCTCCACGAACTCTTTAGGCTTGTCTAGATACGCGGCGTGTCCAGCCCCCCTCAGCATCGCTGTTTTCACGTTTCTGCCGCGTAGCACTTGGGCGTTGGAAGGCGGCGAGATCTCGTCTAGCTCGCCCCACACCGCGAGGATGGGGGTCTCCACCTCCTCAAGCGCCTTCAGCAAATCGCCGACAAGCCCCACGGGGCCCACAACCACGGCCGCCTTGGCGGGGAGCCTCTGGGCGAGATACCACAGCACCACCTCGCCCGAGGCGCTCGGCCCCACCAGCGGCGGATCCGCCAGGCCCAAGGCGTCGAGCACATGCCGCAGGAACCTGGCGTATTCAGGTCTAGGCGCGTGGAACCGTTCACTCTTTGTCCTCACGCCGTATGGCATGTCTACGGCGTATACGGCGTACCGCCGAGCCAACGCGTCAAAGACGCCGCACTCCACCCAGGTCTCTGCGTTGAAGGACCAGCCGTGTAGAAGCACAAGCGGCTTCCCGGAGCCGCCAGCTATAAGCCTAACCCTCCTGTCGGCGACGGTGATGTACTGCTCATTCATGTGCCGAGCGCGCCCGCATGAGAGAGAAGTTTTCGGACTCCCGTATCACCGACACGCCGGTTCTGCTGGGGAACATCTCGATCCACACCACCTTGTCGGGCTTCGTCAAGTCCACCTTCCTGTTGACGGCCTTCGCCACGTATTCAATGACGGACACCCTGTCGAACTTCACGCCGCGTTTCTTCAGCTCTATCTTAAACGTCTCCTCCGGGGCTATGAGGCGCCCCGCAAGCTCGCCGATTGCCCGTTGTATCTCGTCGAGGTCGGTCTTAACCACAGCCATTATAGGCGTGGCTCTGAGCACGAACCTTGGGATGTAGTAGCCGCTGTTGACGACGTCTATGAGCATCTTTACAAACTCCACAGGGTCGCCCTCAACCTTCGCCGTGAGGAGGCCGTCGAAGCCGGTAAACCAGACCTCGTCCACCCTCCGCCCCACGATGTCGCCGATGCGACACAGCTCCTCCATGCAGAGCCTCTCTTGACGCCAGCCCGTGGCGACGACCAAGTTCCAGCTCATAGGCAAGCCCTCAACCAGCTATTTAAATTCGCATCAAACGCGCGGCGACCGCGTTAACCTGCCTCTCTCTTGAGCTCGGGAGGTATGTTAATAATACATTGGGGCCGCGTGGCGTTCTGCCGCCTGCTCAAGATCTCGATCCTGTCTTGAAGCGAACACGTAAGTATGCCCAAAACTATAAAGACAATAAACCAACTGATCCTAACCTGTGACAACTCTAACACATAGTGAAATATTTACACACTTTATAAATATTATCCATAGCTAAACAGAGACGTTGCGGTTAATGAGAACTTGACCCGCCTAGGCGGCATTTCAGTACATAGATTTATAAATTCCGTTTAAGAGTTAGACCCGTGGATGCGACGCTGGTTTTGCTTTCTATACTCACGGCGGCGGTGGCGGCGCTGGGCTTTATAACATACAAGCTGATCAAGTCGCTGGAGCTATACCTGATACCGCTCTATGCAGAGCTGGTGCGGAAGAGGGAAAGGGACTACGTGTTGGTGGAGTTCCTGACATCCCTCCTGGTCTCCAAGGGCCTCATCACAGCTGCGGAGGCCAGCGCCTTAAAGAGCGTGGCCGCCACGGGGCCCCTCACCGAGGAGGACCTAGACAGAGTTGACGAGATTCTCGACAAAGACCCCACCCAGCTGACCTTCGAGGAGTTGCTCGACGTGAAGAGGGTGGCGTATAAGCTCCTGGGGAGGTTAGACAGGAAATCGCTGAGACTCGGCATGAAGCTACTCCGCTACGTCTCCAGGATAGAAGAGGCTTTAATAGGCGGGATAAAGGCCGTGGCGGGTCAGCAGGCGGAGAAGGTAGAGATGTCATACGACCGCGAGACCTGCACCGTGTATTTGGTCACCCATAAGCGCGACGGCTCTGTAGAAAGGGCCCAAGGCCCCGATGTAGACTGCGTCACTGAGACGCTAGCTGTGTTGAGAGCCTTGGCGAGGAGAAGCGAGAGCGTAGACGAGAAGCTGGCTGAGAAGGCCCTGACGAGATACAGCCGGTGTAGAGACAGCGACTCCGCCGGTTGCAGGGCGTTGAAAGAAGCCTTGGAGCCGCTTGAGAAGAAATCCCTCGACATGTTGCTTACGCGGAGAAAGAACTCGGAGACGCGCTAGGGGACAAGCCGGCCGGGGTTCAAAATTCCTTTGGGGTCAAGGGCGGCTTTAAACGGCGGCGGTTGGCATGTATTGCACCGCCCCCACGGCCACGTCGTGGATAGAGACGCCGCCGCTGTGTTGAACATGCTGTGGAAAATCACGCCAGAGGGCGCGGCCAAGGCCCTGTGGTGGGAAGTGAAGGAGGTAAGGAAGAGGCAGAGAAAAAAGGTTGTGCCAAAAGACGCAGAGAGGAATCCGCTTGCTCCGTGACCCGTCGTGTATACCGTATGGGCTTCGCTCAAGACGCTGAGGGCCGGCGACAAATGGCCCGCAGTGCTGGCCCGGGCCGCCTCCATGAACCCCGCCCGAGGAGCCGATGAAGGCGGGACGAGGGCGCCTCCCGCCCAAGGGTAACCCCCGCCCTTTAGGGCGGGGAGGAGGTCAGCCCTACGGCTACTGCTGAAGTTTTGAAGAGGCCCTTGCCAAGCCTTCTGGCGTCGTCTACGAGGTAGCCTCTTGAGGAGCTTGCGGGCACCCGACTCGCCCTCC
>Ga0326761_1000168_pt1 | contig 16182 bp, 14 predicted proteins | sample GCREP_P_FD_207739 | JGI IMG/M metagenome (GOLD analysis project Ga0326761, IMG submission 207739) | Hot spring water microbial communities from Geyser Creek Basin, Yellowstone National Park, WY, United States - GCR.EP_P | ecosystem: Environmental > Aquatic > Thermal springs > Unclassified... | reverse complement strand
CTCCGGCACGGTGAGCGGCTCGTAGTCGAGCGCCTGCAGGACGCGCTTCACCCTGAGGCCCGCGCGCTCCACTAGCTCGAGCACCTCCCTCAGCGTCAGGAAGCGGGCTGCGGCGAGGACGGGGTCCGCGCGCTTCTCCGCGAGCTCCGCGTAGAGCCTCCCCCACCGGCTCTCCCTTTCGATGAAGAGAACGGCCAGCACGCCGCCCCGCTTCAGCAAACCCCGCACAGCTTGGACGGCTTTCAGCGAGTCCTCGAGGAACTCGAGCACGGTCACCATGTAGGCGAAGTCCAGGGAGCCGGGCCGGACGGGGGGCTCCTCCGCCGTGCCGGCGACCGGGTGGAGGCACCTGCCGCGGCCCAAGCCGAGCATGCCCAGCGAGGGCTCGAGGCAGACGATCTCCCTGCCGCGGGAGAGCAGGGGCGGGAAGACGCACGTGCCAGCTCCCACCTCCGCCCCGACGCCCTCCGGCAGCACCGCGTCGAGCATCCTGGCCTCCGCCCGCAGCACGACCCGCCCGGCCGGTTGGGCGTACCACTCGTCGTAGCTCTTCGCTACGCTATCGAACAGCTCGACCACGCGCTTGCGGGCTCCCACGGGGGTCCGCGCCTAGGGAGCCGGGATAAGGCTTTGCGTCCTAGCCCCACGCTGGAGCAGCGAGAGAGCCTTCTCGAGCAGCGACACCAGGCTCAAGGGGTCCTCCGCCAGGATCACGAGCGAGGGCTCCAGCCCCAGCGCCGCTTCGTAAAAGTAGGCGTCCGCCTCGACCCCGGCGGCGATCGCTTCCGCGACGGGGCACGCGCCGCGCGGCTCCACCCTCGCCACCCTCAAGCCGAGCTTCTCCAGCGCGCCGATGAGCTCCGGCGCCGGCTTCAGGTTGACGGCGGCTCTCCGCCGCGGGTCCCGCTTCACCGCTTCGATGAGCACGCGCGCGAGGTGCCTGGAAGCCCCGTAAGCCGGTTTGCCGCAGACGCGCAGGCCGCGCGCCGTCCTGACGATCCTCCCCTCGATCGCTGCCACGTCCTCCTCGACCCGGGCGCCGGGCTTCGCGTAGGCGATGTTCGCCCCCACTTCCGGCACGAACCTCTCCAAGCCGCTCAGCTTGACCAGCTTGCTCGCCGCGAGCGCCACAGCGGCTGCCTCCCCCTTGCCGGCGACGGAGGGCGCGTAGAGGGCTACGAGCTCGCTCTGGGGGGCGGCGCGGAGCAGCACCCCGTCGACCTCGACCCCCACCCCCTCCCCGCCGACCCGCCCGATTAAGCGGCACTCGAGGCCCTCCCCCACGCAGAAGTCCTCGAGCCGCGAGCCCTCCTCCGCCACCGCCACCAGCGCCCCGTAGCTGGGCAGCGACAGCGGCTCCCCCAGCCTCGGCGCGCGCGGGTGGATCGGCACCCTGCCCCTCTCGACGCTCAGCACGCGGCGGTAGAACGCGCTCACCTCCAGCAGCGCCCCGAGCAGCCCCCCCTCGGACACGTCGTGGAGCATCTTGAGGCGCTCCGCTCCCTGCAGCTTCAGCGCCTTGGGCAGCGGCGTCAGCTCCTCAACCTCCACCTCAGCCCCCGCGAGCCACGCGGCCTCCGCCCCCACGACCCCCACCAGGTAGACCTCGTCACCCTCCCCCGGCGCCCTCCTCACCCTAACCCGCCTCCCGAGCACGGTGGACGAGGCTATGGGGTACTCCGCGCCCTCGTAGCGGCCCGTGTGCCCGCCCACAAGCTTGACCCCGTACCTCTTGCACTCGCTGGCGAAGGCTCGGACGATGGAGAGGGCCTTCTCCTCCGGGTAGCCGGGCGGGAGCACGAGGTCCAGCAAAGCGAACTCCGGCTTGCCGAAGGCGGCTGCGACGTTCGAGGCGGAGTAGTGGAAGGCGAAGAAGCCCAGGAGCTCGTCCGGGACGCCGACGGCGGGGTTCACCGCGGCGAGGAGCCCGCCCACCTCGTTCGCGTCGAGCTCCGGCTTCACGCCAGCCTCCTCGAGAACCCTCCTCAGCGCGGCGAAACCCAGCTTACCCACCTCCACGGCCGGCACCCCCTCGGCTACGGCGCCGACCGATTTTCAAGCTTTGCAGCGCGCCGCGGGAGCTGACCCAATAACCTGGTTATATGGTACTCGCGAGTCGTTCCCTCTTCCCGCCGACAACGCGGGCAGGTTTATAACCGGGTTGTCGAGAGGGGTCCGTGGCCGGCGGGGGCCGGAAGCTCACAACGGTGGAGCTCACGCTCACGGCGGTGCTCTCAGCGCTGGTCGGCGCAGTGTTCCTGTTCTGGTCCAACGTAGTGTGGGATCTCGCTCAGCTTACGCTCGGGCTGCTCTACACGCCGGTGATCTACGGGGTGTGGTTCATCGGCGCCACGCTGCCCGCCTACATCATCCGGAAGCCCGGCGTGGCGCTCCTCGGCGAGTTCCTCGCCGCCGTGTTCGAGCTGGCGTACGGGAGCCAGTTCGCCTCCACCGTGCTCCTCTACGGCCTCATGCAGGGCTTGATGTCGGAGCTCGCGCTGGCGGCTACCGGGTACAGGAGGTGGGGGTGGGCCGCGATGGCGGCAGCCGGCGCCGCGCCGGCGCTCTGGGCGGCGCCCGCCGACGCGCTGCTCTACGGCATCGTTGAGCCGCTGACGGGCGAGCAGCGCCTCGTGTTCTGGTCGCTCTACTTCGTGAGCGGCGCGCTGATCGCGGGGGTTCTGGTGAAGGCCCTCGTGGACTACGTCGCGAGGAACTCCTCCATCCTGGACGCGTTCGCGGTGGGCAGGGAGGTGAAGGGCATCGCGCGATGAGCGAGCCCGTAGTGCTCGTGCGCGACCTCAAGGTCGCCTACCCCCTGGCCAAGGGTTACGCGCTGAGCGGGGTTTCGTTCGAAGCCCGTAGGGGCGAGTTCGTGCTCGTCGTGGGCCCCACGGGCAGCGGCAAGACCACGCTCCTCCTGACGCTGGCCGGCGCCATCCCCTCGCTCATCCCGGCGAGGGTCGAGGGGCTGGTCAAGGTGGCGGGGCGCTCCCCGGCCGAGGAGGGGCTCGCCGGCTTGGCGGGGACCGTTGGGGTGGTCTTCCAGGACCCCGAGTCCCAGTACGTCATGCCCACGGTGATCGAGGAGGCGTACTTCCCGGGCGAGAACTTGGCGCTACCCCCCAGCGAGGTGGAGAGGCGGGCCCGCCGGGCGCTCGAGCTCGTGGGCTTGGAGGAGTACAGCGACCGCAGGGTGGAGACGCTGTCCACGGGCTTGAAGCAGAGGCTCGCGATCGCCAGCGCGCTCGTGCTGGACCCTGAGGTGCTGCTCCTCGACGAGCCCACAGCGCACATCGACATGCGCACCGCCAGGGAGATCTACGGGATCCTCGGGGAGCTCAAGCGGGAGGGCAAGACCGTGGTCGTCGTGGAGCACAGGGTCGAGCTGGCGGAGGAGCTCGCGGACAAGGTCGTGTACATCCGCGGCGATGGGACTAGCAGGGTCTACCCCTCGATCCGCGACCTCGTGGGGGAGGTGGGCGCCGAGAGGCTCGCCGCAGAGGGGGTCTGGATCCCCCCGGAGTACGCGCCGTGCGCGCGCGGCAGCCGGATCGCCGGCGGGCCGGGGGGCGACCTCGACGTCGAGGTCGAAGGGTTAACGGTGAGGTTCGGCCCTATCACCGCCCTCTCGGATGTGAGCCTCGAGGCGGGGAGGGGGGAGCTGGTGGCAGTCCTGGGGCCTAACGGGAGCGGGAAGACCACGCTGCTGAAAGCCCTCGCGGGCCTCGTCCGCAGGTACTCCGGGCGCGTGAGCGTCGCGGGAGGGCCCCCGCACCCCAGCAAGGTGGCCTTCGTCGCCCAGGTCCCGGAGCTGCAGTTCACGGAGCGCACGGTGGCGGAGGAGCTCGCCTCCGCGCTGCGGTCGCAGGGCTTGAGGGGGGGTGAGGCGCTGCGGAGGGCCCGCGAGCTGCTCGAGGCGAGGGGCTTGGGCGAGCTCTCCGACGCGGTCGTGTACGAGCTGAGCCAGGGCGAGAAGAGGCTCGTGTCGTTCCTCGAGATGGAGCTCCTCGAGAGGAGGGTCTACCTCCTGGACGAGCCGACGTTCGGCTTGGACATGAAGTACAGCGCGCTCGTCGCCGCCGAGATCGGGGGGCTCGTGAAGCGGGGCAAGACCGTGGTGCTGGTGACGCACGACTCGTGGCTGCTCTTCCTCCTGAACCCGAGGGTCTACGGGCTGTCAAAGGGCCGGGTCGTGTTCGAGGGCGACTTGCGCGAGCTCCTCGCGCGCAGAGGCCTCTGGGGCGAGCTGGGCTTCCTCCCGCCGAGGTACGCGCTCAAGCTCCTCGAGGAGCACGGCCCGGAGGAGGCGGTCTCCGAGTACTCCGCCCGGCTCAGGTGCCTCCATGAGGGCCTTGGAGCGTGAGCTGAGGGAGCTGAACCCCTCCGTGAAGCTGCTCGCGGTGCTAGCCGGGGTCTTGCACGCGGCGCTGCTCTCTAGCGCGGCGGTGCTGCTCGCCCACCTGCTCACCGCCGCGGCGCTCGTAGCCTTGGGGAGGGTGAGGGTCCGGCGCGTCTTCGCGCTGGGCGCGCTCGCGACGCTCGCCGGGTACACGTGGGTCAACTTCGCGCTGTTCGTGGCCAACCTGGGCTTGGCCCCCGGGGAGGCGCTGGCTAGGGTGCTGCTGCTGGACGCCAGGATCGCCGCGATAATCCTCTACTCGGCGTTCTTCGCCGGCACGACGGACCCAGCCGCGCTCGCGAGCTCCCTCTCGCTGCAGCTGAAGGTCCCCTACGTCTACGCCTTCATGTCGTTCGTGACCCTCAGGTCCGCCCCCATCGTCCTCGGGGATCTCGAGAACATGGTGGCGTTCAGGCGGGTTAAAGGCTACGCGAGCTGGAGGCGCCCCCACCGCTACCTGCTCTCGCTCTCCATGCCCCTCCTCTACCTCTCCGTCAGGAGGGCCGCCCTGCTGGCGATCGCGATGGAGTCGAGGGGCTTCGGCAAGCTCCCGCACCGCACGTACGTGAGACCCACGAAAGTGCGCAAGCGCGACTGGGCTTTCGCCGGGCTCTACGGCGCGGCGATCGCCCTGGCGACAGCTGCGTCCCTCTTCCGGTAGCGCGCGCTAAGCTCCGAGGTGGAGGAGCCTCGGCTCGAGACCCGCTCTCCTGAAGGCCTCCTCCACCAGCTCGGCGCACCCCCCGCAGCCGCGGGGGCAGCGCAGCAGGTGCGAGCGGCAGTTCCTGCAGTCGCTCGAGCCGAAGCCGGGGACCGGGTGCCCGAAGCCGAGCCGCTCGAGGTGGGGGACCAGGGCGCACTCCCTCGCCGCCGCTTCCGCGTAGACGACGCAGGCGAGCTCGGCTGCTCCGCTGGTGAGCTGGTCCACGTGCCACCTGACCCGCTTCTCGGATGCCGCGTGCCTCGCGATCCTAGCCCGCAGCCCCCCAGGCCCCCTCGCCGAGCCGACGTACACGTAGCAGCCCGGCTCCACCCTCCAAGCGCGCCCGCGGACCCTGACGGTGGCTGGCCCCCTCAGGAGCAGCAGCAGAGCGTAAACCCCCGGGATCCCCGGCAGCCCTCCGACCGCCGGTTTAGCCGACCTCGCTGACCTCAAGCTCCACGCCACCCGCCACTTCGCCCAGCGCCTCCCTCAGCGCGCGCTCGACCTCGGCGAGCGGGGCTCCCCGCCTGCAGTAGAGCGTCGCACGCCCCCTGCTGGGCTCGAGGAGGAGCGTGCCGACCAGCCGGCCGCGGTAGCCGAGGAGGAACTCGTAGGCGTGCCACCGGACGTAGAAGCCCCTCTCCCTCAGCCTGCGCGCCAGCTCGATCCTCGCCGCCGGCCTGGAGAGGCGCCAAGCCACGGCAAGGCTTTTCCCTCCACCTTTTAAGGTGCGCGCGTGGCTTGCGGCGGCATCGAGCTGGTCAACGTCTCGAAGTCGTACGGCCGGCTCCGCGCGCTGAGGGGGGTCACGCTGACCGTCAGGCCGGGCGAGATCTACGGGCTGCTGGGGCCGAACGGGGCCGGCAAGACGACCGCGCTGAAGATCATCGTCGGCCTCCTGAGGCCTGACAGCGGCCTCGTGAGGGTCTGCGGGGTCGACGTGGTGGCGGAGCGCCAGCGGGCTCTCCGGCACGTGGGCTACGTGCCCGAGAACCCCGTGGTCTTCGAGAACCTGAAGGTGATCGAGTTCTTCAGGCTCGTCGCCTCGCTGAGGGGGATCCCCCGCGAGGTTTTCGAGGAGAGGTTGAAGCGCTACGTCCAGCTCTTCGACCTCGAGGGGGAGATGGGGAAGAGGATGGGGAAGCTCTCGAGGGGCAACGCGCAGAAGGTTTTGGCCGTAGCCGCCTTCCTGCCGGAGCCCGACGTGCTCGTGATGGACGAGCCGATGTCCGGGATGGACCCGGAGGCTCAGCGCGCGTTCAGGGAGGAGGTTGCGAGGTTCGCGAAAAGGGGCGCGGCGGTGATCATCTCGAGCCACCAGCTTCCCATGGTCGAGCGGCTCTGCACGAGGGTCGGCATCATCAGCGGGGGGAGGCTGCTGGCGGAGGGCGCGCTCGACGAGATCAGGAGCAGGGTGGGGGCCGGCGCGGACGCGGCGCTCGAGGAGGTTTACCTGAAGCTGGTGGGCGGCGGTGCCGGCTAGGACCTTCCTCGCGGTGCTGGAAGCCCTCCTGAAGGACGACCGGGCCCACTACGTGCTGGCAGCCCTGACCGCCGCCACGGTCGCCATCGCGGCGCTGGCTCCCCCCCTCAGGCTCCTCCAGCCGAGCGCGCTGGGCATCACCAAGCGGGAGGCCGAGGAGTACGCGAGCGCCGCCCTGCTGGCGTACCTGGCGGTAACCGCGCTCGTCGGCGCCCCTGGGCGCGGGCAGCTCGTCGTCAAGAAGGCGGCGGAGCGCGACCTCCTCCTAACCCAGCCGGTCAGCGTGCGCGCGTACCTCTTAGCCAGCTCGGTGAGGGAGGCCCTCGAGGGAGGGGCGAGCTTCGCGTTCTCGCTCGCGTTCGCGGCCCCCTTCCTGGGCTCCGGCGCTAAAGCCGCGCTCCTGCTGCCGACGCTCGCGCTAGCCCACCTCTTCCTGGAGACCGCGACGGGGGTCCTGGGGCTCGCGGCCGCCCTCGCGGGCGCGCGCTGGGTTTCGGCGCCGCTCCTCGCCTACCTGGCGGCGGGGGTGCTGCACTCCGCCGCCCTCCGCTCCCTCTCGCCCCTCCTCACCGCCCCGCTGAGGTGGATCGCCCGCCCCATCGTGCTCTGCTTCACGCTAAGCGAGCCGTGGTGGCAGGTGCTGGCCGAGAGCCTGCCGCTCGCCGCCGCCTGCGCCGCCTCCTCGGCGGCATACGCGCTGCTCTCGGGGAGGTTCGCGCACCCGGAGATGATGAAGCTGCTGGGCGAGGTCGCCGCCGAGGAGGTCGGGGGCCCGGAGCTGTCCTTTTCGAGCGACCCCCGCTCGGCGATCTTCGAGCTCCACCTCAAGCGGGCCTTCGCCACGAGGAGGCACGCGGCCCTCGTCGCCGCGGCTACAGCCTCCCTCGCCGCGCTGGGGTTCGCGCTCGCCCGCTTCGGGCTGGCCGAGGCGATCAAGCCGGGCATGGTTCTGGTGTGGTTCGTGTCGGTATCCGTCGGGATGTTGCTGGGGGTTGCGGCGTTCGACCTCGGCCCCCTCTGGTTCTACAGGGTCAACTGCGCGGACCTGAAGGCCTTGGCGGCGGCTGTGGCGCTCAAGCAAACGGTTTACCTGAGCGAGGCGGCGCTGGCGCTCTCCGCCTTCGCCGCAGCGCTCTCGGGGCGGCTCGAGTACCTGCTCTTCCCGCTAGCCAACCTCCCCTTCGCCTGCGCTTCGTCGGTCGGCACCCTCGCCGCGGTCGCGCTCGTAATCCCCAGGAAGAGGCTGGTTAAGCACACGCAGGAGGGGCTCACGGTGCCCGAGGAGTGGCTCCTGTCAGCCGCCCTAGCCCCCGCAGCCCCCCTGCTGCTCGCCGCTGCGCTTTTCGGCTCGCTCGTGGAGACGGGGAGCCCCTGGCTGCCGCTGTACCTCGCCGCCAGCTTCGCGCTCGCGGCGCTCGTGCTCTTCGTGGGGGTCGAGGTGGCCGCGGAGCTGCTGTACTCGAGGGACGTGGCCTCTTAGCGCGCTCTCGCGCACGGCCCCCAGCACCCTGTAGCGCGCGAAACCAACGCCCTGCCAAGCGCGCCAGCGCTCAGTTTATATCGCGAGCTTGCGCGGGTGGCCCGGATGGCTTGGGAGAGGTTCTTCGACAGGTACGTTTCGAGCCACGTGGGCAGCCTGCCCCTCGAGTACAGCCCGGAGAGCTTCGAGCGGGCTTTCCGCGACCTCGCCGCCGCCGGCCTGGACGTGCCGCCCGTCCCGCAGCTGAGGGACTTCGTCTCGATGTACCTCCAGCCGCTCGCCGACGCCGGCATCGTCGAGGCCTCGGGCACAGTCTTCAAGGCGAGGCGCGAGGATCTCGAGGAGGCAGCCAAGGTCCGCCCCAAGCTGCCGGAGTTCGAGATGGCTTCTAAGCTCGCGGGGGAGCTGGGCGTCAAGCGGATGCGGGTTCCGGTTACGGGCGCGTTCACGCTCGCGTCCCGCGTGTACGTGGGCGACCCCTCCCGCGGGATGCGCAGCACGGCGCTCGCCGACAGGGAGCTGGTGGCCGACGCGCTGGCCGGCTACGTGGCCAACGCCGTCAGGGCTGCCGCCGAGCTGCCCGGCGCCGTCGTGGTGATCGACGAGCCGGTGCTGGGGACGGTGGTGGGGGGCAGGGTGACGCTGTTCGGCTACCGCGACGAGGACATCCTCGAAGCCTACGCGCGCGAGCTCAAGCCGGCCGCCGGGCTGCCGCGGGGAACCCACGTTTGCGGGCAGGTGAACGAGAGGCTCGCCTCGCTGCTGGCCGAGTCGGAGAGCCTCGACTTCCTCAACCACGAGTTCCACGACACGCCAACCAACCTCTCCATCCCCTGGCGCAGGGTCCTGGAAAGGGGCGACAAGTTCCTCAGCCCCGGCGTCTTCAGCACGAAGAAGGCCGAGGTCGAGAGCGTGGGGGAGATGCTGGATCTGGCGACCCGCATCCTCGAGGCCGTGGGGCCGGAGCGCGTGAACCTGTTCAGCGGCGACTGCGGTTTGGGGGGCCTCAGGGGGGTTCCCGACGCCTACAGGGTGGCTCTCGCCAAGCTCAGGAACCTCGCCGAGGCCGTGCGCGCGCTCAACGAGCGCAGCGCTGAGAGAGGTTAGCGCGCGCTAAGTATAATAGCTCTCGGCGCGCAGTCTCTGGGAAAAAGGGGGGCATGAGAAGCAAGCTGAGACCGTACCAGCGCGAGGCCCTCGAGTGGGCGTTGAGGGTAGCGGAGGCTCGCGGCGGCGCGGTCGTCAGCTTGCCCACCGGCACGGGGAAGACGCTGGTCGCCGTCGCGTTCGCCGAGCGGTACGCGCAGCGGGGGGCGAGGGTCCTCGTGCTGGAGCCGACCCGCTTCCTCGTCGAGCAGACGGCCAGGAAGTTCAGGTACGAGGGGTTGGACGCGTCGATGGTGCACTCCGGCGTCAGGGAGAGGGATTGGGGCAAGCGGGTCGTCGTCGCGACGCCCGAGTCGGCGCTCAGCTACCTGCAGCAGCGGTACGGGGAGGGCGGCGACGCGTCGAGCGAGTTCCCCGTCGTGATCGTGGACGAGTGCCACCACACGGTGGGGAGGGACCCGTTCGCGCAGGTGATGCGCTACCTGGAGCCGTCGGTGAAGCTCGGGCTCTCGGCGCTCGTGCCGAAGAGCAGGGCTTGGGAGATCGAGCGGTACATCGGCCCCATCAGGAGGTGGGACTTCAGCGAGCTCGAGGGGAAGGGGTACGAGAAGCCGTACATGATCGCTGAGGTGTACGAGGCGCCCTTCAGGCGCGAGGAGGAGGAGCTCTACGAGAGGCTCTACGAAGTCTGGCTGAGCGGGAGCCCCGACTCGCACTTCGCGGCCCTCGCGCTGACGACGCTGAGCAGGGACGGGAGCGACGCGCTGCTGGACTCCGCAGCCCGGCCGACCGCCTTCGCCAACTTCCTCCAGGCGATCGCCCCGCTCGCGCCGATCCCGCCGGAGCCCCACAAGCTGCCCGTGCTCGAGAGCGTGCTAGCCGACTACGAGGGCAACTTCGAGAAGGCAATCGTGTTCGTGAACAGGAGGTGCACGGCCGACCTCCTCGCCGAGCGGTTCAAGGAGCTGAACCCGGTCAAGATCGTCGGCGGCAGGGGGGCCGCGGACCCGGAGGCGCGCAGGAGCGCGCTCGAGGAGGCGAGGAGGCCGGAGGCGAAGCTGATCATCGCGACGTCGGCGGGCGACGAGGGCATCGACATCCCCGAGGTCGACCTCCTGATCTTCTGGTCCCACGTATCTTCGCCCCTGAGGCTCTACCAGCGCCTCGGCAGGGGGCTGCGGCCGGCGCCCGACAAGATAAAGTACACGGTGTTCATCGTGACGCCGGGCACCCGCGACTACGACGCCCTCCCCGAGAGCCTCGTGGCGCTAGCCCGCGAGGGCATCGACGTGTCGGGCATCTTCGACGAGGTCAGCTCGCAGGTGCTGGGGGAGGGGCTCTTGATGGCGCGCAAGGTGAAGGAGCTCGCCGAAAGCCTGGGAGCGAGGGGCGTGAGCGGGGAGGTCATCATCAGCGCGCTCGCGGGCGCCCGCGGCCTCCGGGCCTACAGGAGGGTTGCGAGGGAGCTGGACGAGAGCGTGAGGGTCGGCGCCCTGCTCCCGTACTACGACGTGAGCGAAGTCTACGCGGAGCTCCAGAGCTGGGTGGAGGCAGGCGCGCCCGAAGCCTACGTGAGGCTCGGCGCCGGGCACAGGAGGTTCATCCCCGTCGAGGAGGCGGAGGAGGGAGCTAGGGCTTCGCCCGAGAGCTTCGCCGACGCGACCCCCTGCTTCGACCCCCTCAACGACCTCAAGGTGAAGGGCGCGAGCGAGGGGGCCGCGCACAGGCTGAGGGTCGAGCTGCTCAGGCTCCTCGCGTCCTCCGCGAAGCCCCGCGACTTCGCCGAGGCGATCCGCCTCCTCGCCCTCGAGAACCCGGCGGCAATGGTCAAGTGGAGGTTCAGGGTCGAGGCAGCGCTCATCCCCGTCGACGGGAGGGAGGTGCGCCTCACGCTCGCGGCCGACTACGGCCCCTTCATGGCGAAGAACGCGAAGCAGATCGAGTTCGCGCTCAAGAACACAGCTGCGCTGTGGAACCTCGTCCTCAGCCTCGCTTCGGGCTCGGAGGGGCTCGGCCACTGCGACCGCCTCCTCCGCGCAAGAGCAGGGATATTAGCCGGCGGCAGGCCCTCCAGCCCGTGAAGGCCCTCGTCCTCAGAGGGGTTAGGGATCTGCGGCTGGAGGAGGTGGAGGAGCCGAAGGTCTCGGAGGGGGAGGTGCTGATCCGGGTGGGCGCGTGCGGGATCTGCGGCACCGACCTCCACTTCTACAGGGGCGAGTGGAGGGTCAAGACGCCGCTCGTGCCCGGCCACGAGTTCAGCGGCGTCGTGGAGGAGGTGGGGCCGGGCGCCGAGTGGGTCGAGGTCGGCTCCCGCGTCGTCGCCGAGCCGAACGTCACGTGCGGCCGCTGCTACTACTGCAGGATGGAGAAGAGGAACTTCTACTGCCCGAACGTCAAGGCGGTCGGCGTCGACGTCAACGGGGCTTTCGCCGAGTACGTGAAAGTCCCAGCCGCCAACGTCTACCGCTTCCCCGACTGGATGAGCTTCGAGGAGGCGGCGCTCATCGAGCCTCTCGCGTGCTGCGTCAGGGGCCTCTACAACGTGGGGATCGAGCCGGGCGATACCGTGGCGGTCGTCGGCGCTGGGCCGGTGGGCCTCCTCATGGTCCAGCTGGCGAAGATGTGGGGGGCCTCCCGCGTCTACGCGATCGATCTGATCGAGCGGAGGCTGAGCCTCGCCAAGCAGCTGGGCGCGGACGTGGTGGTGAACGCCGCGAGGGAGAACCCGGTCGAGGCGGTGAAGGCCGACACGGGCGGCTTGGGGGTCGACGTGGCGATCGAGGCTGTCGGCAGCTCGAAGGCGATATCCACGGCGATAGCCTTGGCGAGGCGGGGTGGGAGGGTCCTGGTGTTCGGCGTCGCGCCGGAGGAGGACGTGCTGGCGGTCAGGCCCTTCGAGCTCTACGAGAAGGAGCTGACGCTCGTCAGCTCGTACAGGAGCCCGTTCACGTTCCAGCGGGCCGTCCGCATAGCCTCCTCCGGGAGGATCGCGCTGAAGCCGATAATCAGCCACGTGTTCCCGCTCGAGAAGGGGCCGGAAGCCTTCAGGATGCTGGACGAAAGGAAAGAGGAAACCGTAAAGGTCGTTCTAAAGCCTTAGCGCGCTTCCGAACGCTTCAAAGCTTGGGACCTTCGCGCAACCACAGCTCGTTACTTTTTAATAAAACGGCTTTTCACCCGAAAGCACTATTAAATCGATCGTTCATCGGGATCTTAGAGGAAAGCGCGCGGCGCTCACGTAAACCCGGTTATAACCCAGTTTGTAAAACTTCCTTCACTCACGCGGAAAAGCGGAATGCTTATAAGGTTAGTCATAACCAGGTTATCGATGATCCCTCTCGAGATCGCTAGGGAGTGCTTCCTCTCGCCGCTGCGCTCGGAGATCGCCGCCGCGCTGAGGCGGAAAGGGTGGAGTCAGGGCGAGATCGCGAAGGTTCTGGGCGTCACGCAGGTTGCGGTCAGCAAGCTCCTCCGCGAGGCGAGGAAAGGTAGGTTGAGGGAGGTCGGGATCGACGACCTGGAGGCCGAGCTGCTGGTCGCCGCCGCCGTCGACTTGACCGAAAAGGGGGAGCTCGAGCTGGCTTCAGCCCTCCTCCACAGGTACTGGCTGCTCGTCTCCGCCTCCGGCGGCGCGTGCGATGCGCACCGGAGGATGGGGTGGGCGCTGCTCGAGTGCGCGGCCTGCGCTAGAGCCCTCCACCCGAAGCTCGCGCCGGCGAAGGCGGTGGCCCTGGCCGACCTCGAGAGGGCCGTGCTGCTGGCCGAGCTCTCGCCCAACCTGGCCGCGCTGGCGCCGGAGGTTCTCGTGAACGTGGCGCGGGCGGCTCCCGGCGCGGTGAGCTTGAGGGACGTGGCGGCGGTGCCGGGCAGGCTGGCGAGAGTGGGCGGGAGGCTCGTCGCCCGGAGGCGGCCGAGGTTCGGGGCTTCGCGCCACCTAGCCGAGGTCCTGCTGGCCTCGGGCTACGCGGCCTGCATCAACGTGAAGTACAACAAGGATGTTGAGCGCGCGCTCGAGGAGCTGGGCTTCGAGAAGTTCGCGTTCTCGAGCGAGAGGTACCGGGGGCCCAACCCCGCAGCCGCCGCCGTGAGGGAGGCTAGAGAGAGGGGCGAGCTGCCGAGGGTGGCGGTGGACCTCGGCGGGCGCGGCGTGGAGCCGGTCACGTACATCTTCGGGGGCAGCGCCGTCGAGGTGGTGCTCGCGGCCGAGCGGGTTGCGCGGCTGGTCAGGAGCTGGGGAGGCTAGCTTTTTCTACCTCCCGCCGCTCGCGACCGCGTGGCGAGGATCTGCCTCGCTTGGCTCTACGCGATAACGAAGTACGGTTACCCGACGCCCGTCGACAAGATGCTGGGCGCGTTCGATGACGCGGCTGGGCTGGGCTTCAGGTACGTGGAGGTTGAGGCCGTCGGCGAGCGGAACCTGAGGGAAGTCGAGGAGAGGCGGGGCGAGCTGAGAGCCAAGCTGGGGGAGCTGGGGCTCGAGGTGGTGAACTTCGCCGGGATCTTCCGCGAGATCGTCTCGCCGGACGTCTCGGAGAGGGAAAGGGGGTTGGCGATGCTCGAGCGGGCCGCGGAGCTCGCCGCCTACTTCGGGGCCGAGATGCTGCAGACGGACACGTTCACGCCCCCGCTCGAGTTCGTGGGAGCGCGCCCCTACTCCTCCGCGGTCGTCTTCGGCGAGCGGTACAGGGTCAGGGTGAACCCCGCCTTCTCCTGGAGGAAGTTCTGGTCCACCCTCGTGGAGGCGATGAGGAGGGCTTCCCGGATCGCGGCCGCCCGCGGGCTCAAGTTCGTCGTCGAGCCGAGGATCGGGGAGACGGTGAGCAACAGCGACGCGATGCTCCGGCTGATCGACGAGGTGGGCGAGGACAACTTCGGCGCGGTGCTGGACGTGGGCCACCTGCACGCGGCGAAGGAGCTGATCCCGCTCTCGGTGGAGAAGCTGGGCGGCAGGATCTTCTACGTCCACGCCTCCGACAACGACGGGCGCGACAACTACCACTGGGCGCCGGGCAGGGGGACCGTGGACTGGGACGGCGTGTTCGAGGCGCTCAAGAAGCACGGCTTCCGAGGCCCCATCGCGGTGGACGTGGGAGGGCCCGACATCGCCGCGAGGCTCGACGAGGAGGTGGCAGCGGCGAGGGAGTTCCTCGAGAGGATGGCTGCGAAGTACTTGGGCTGAAGATCTTTCGTGGCGCACCCCCAGCTCAACCCGCTTTGGCGCCGAAGCGTACGCGCCGTCGCTCGCGGCCCTAAACCAAGTGGACGGCGACTCCGAGCTTTTCCGCAACCCTCCCCTGCTCCCTGTCGGAGGTTAGCAGCTCTCCGAGCTTTTCCGCTTGCGCTACGTACAAGGCGTCGTACACCGTCAAGCCGTGCTCGAGGGCGATCGCGAAGGCTCTTTCCAAGTACTTCAGCTCGCTCTCAAGCACGATCGCTCCGGTTTCGGCGAGCCTGACGATAGCTTCGCACAGCTTCAGCGCGGTCTCGGCGTCCACCGCCCTCGCGAGGTAGGCGTGCTTCCACAGGGCGTTGGCGACCTCCTTCAGCAGGTGGTCGACCGAGTACAGCGGTCTCGCCCCCCTCAGGTAACCGGCTACCACCCTCCAGCCCTCTTCCCTCAACACGTACTTGGCCAGCGCGCGCGCTACCACCCTGCACCGGGCGTGCTAGACCCCTAAACCCGATATTCTCCTATTAGTTACTTATTAGTTAATAGATTTTTTCCGGCGCTCGGGACAAAACCGTTTTGTCCGCGCGCTTTCGCCCGCCTAGCGGCGCTTTCTCTATAGCTGCTAGAGTATTCTCTATTCTTTTCTTTAACTTTTCGATTAAAAAATTTTACTTTCGGTCTACTCTGGGAAAGCTTTATAAAGCCCCGCTTCGCTTTCAGCCCGATGCCGCGCGGAAACAGCGCGGTGAAAGCGAACGCGGTGAGGGGGCTGGAGCCCCGGGCCCTTGAGCTCGAAAGCCCTCGCCTCGCGCGAGGGGCGGGCCCTATGGGGGGTAGGAGGAGGAAGAAGAGGGGGGTTGTTGAGGGCTTCCGGGTCTTGACGCTGCTGTACTATGTAAGCGAGCTTCCAGCTGGCGCCTTCCAGCGCTTGGTGGAGCTCTTCGAGGCGTACAGGGCGGTGGGCGCGCTCTACTTCTGGTCGAAGCGTTTGAACATCGATGAGGGCGTTGAGCTGGCTCTGGAGCGTGCTCGCCAGCTGCTGCCGTACTACTACCGGCACGCTTTCGACGAGGATTCGCGGGTTTACCTTTTCAGCGAGGTTGAAAGAATGAGGAGGCCGAGGAAAGTTGTATTGAAGCTGCCTCTCGCCGATGCTTTGCACCCCAACCACGGCGCCTACATCGAGAGCGGCAAGCTGGTCGTGAGGCTGGGCAACGGTGAACGGCTGGAGCTGCCCTTGCCGGAGAGGGCGCTAAGGTGGCTTCAGGAGAAGGAGCGGGAGGTTGCCCCATTAAAGGTCACGAAGACCGTGAGAATCCAGTGGCGCGAAGACGAGCACCCCGAGTACCTTAAGGTGCAGATCGTGTTGAGGATCGAGCGCAAGAAGCCGGTGATGCCGGATCCCAGGGGCGCGCTGCTCTGCTACGTGGACGCGAACAGCGACTACGGGATCGCGTGCGTCTACGCTGTTTCCGACGGGAGCGAGACGAGGGTGCTGGAGACGCCGAAGCTGCGGCCCCCGAACAGGGGTAGGCGCTTGATGGAGGCTGCGCGGAGGAAGCGGGCTGCCGCAAACGGTCGCAAGCCGAACGTGAACTACGCCCTCGCGCGCTTATCGGAGAAGTTCGACGCGAGAGGCTGGGTGAAGTCCGCCGCCGCTGCTCGAATATTCAAGAAGGCTTTCCAGAGAGCGAGCGGGAGGAGCGTAATAATGAACTTCGATATACCGGATCCAGAGTCGGTTAAGAACTCTTATTTACAGAAGACATTGCTTTCCGTCAGGAATGTTTCTAGGAATCTAGCGAACTGGTTCGGTGTCTACGCTACCTTCGAGTGC